>Ga0214480_100511_pt1 | contig 19488 bp, 12 predicted proteins | sample M1_20Mar14CPVII9_3_FD_165042 | JGI IMG/M metagenome (GOLD analysis project Ga0214480, IMG submission 165042) | Marine eukaryotic communities from Monterey Bay, California, United States - M1_20Mar14CPVII9sort6BwellE17 | ecosystem: Environmental > Aquatic > Marine > Unclassified | place: USA... | reverse complement strand
ACTTGTGCTGATCATCGCCGCCAACGTCATTAAAGACGCCTGGGAATGTCTTGGTTCTTGTTGACCAACGAGCACCTATAGCTTCCTCATCTTCAGGACGTTGTACCTCCCACGCTTCGGTTGGCTCTGCCGTTGTTGGTCTAGAGCTGGGAGGGCTTGAGGGACTTGTTGTTGGAGTGGCAGTAGGAGCTTGTGTCGTAGGAGCACGAGTGGGCCCACTTGACGGCATGCTCGTTACAGGTGAAGTAGTAGTTTCAATATCATCACCATGGCTTTCATCTTCAAAGAGTGTAAAGTAATAACTTGAAGAGAAATCAAATGCATCATCTCCTAACAGATAGAGATCATCTTCCACATCACCCAAATATACCTTGTAGTATCCCTGTCCATGATCACAACACAATCCATTGCTTGCGTTATCATATACAGTAAAGGCATATTGCTTCTCACCCAATTCAGGTCCATCCATGGTAACTTTCAGAGTAAGCAAACGATTTGCAAACTCATTCTTGGGATACTCGTCAAAATCAACAAAGACACGAACTTCATTCGTCGTCAAGTCATATAAGACCCAACTAACTTCTTGTGGATTATCGTCAAACTGTATCTGTACAGTTAGATAATACTCGGAATTCTCAGTATAGAATTGTGTAGACGTTAATGGTCCGGTTTCTTCTTGAGTAGGAGTCTCTTCTTGTGACGGAGGTGGTGGCGGATGATCTTGATATTGTACTTCTTGAGAGTCACTCGTTGCAACATTTGACGTTTGCAAACACTCATAATTTCCACACATCATACCATTCATGGACCTTGAGGTACTACCATTGGAACAGAATTGAGTACAGTACTCAAACTCAGGATTGTCTACAGGACCACTCCAGGAAGAAGAGGACAATGGTGTCGATGAAAAGCTCTCTTTGGGTTGTTCAGGTTGCTGTGGAGGTGAAGTAGCAGGCGGCATTACCGGTGGCGGTGTAGGAGGGTCAGGCGGTGGTGTCGTATTCTTCGAATGGGACATTGTAGTTATACTGTCGGCACCAGTACCCACACCACTACCACTACTATTACCACCTGATGATGATGACGAAGACGATGGCAATGTCGCCGATCCTAAACAGAATTCACCATAATTCTCAAACTCAAACGTACCCGATACTTCCACTAGGACATTACCAGTATAGTAACTCGTATCACTACCCAAATACAATGTACCAGATCCACCGCCCATATCACAGCAAAAGCCATCACCATAGCTATCCAACAAGATCAACTTATAACATTGATTCGTTGGTATATTCATTGATTCTAATATTAATTCATTCTTCTCAGATTTGTAATATCCAGTTTGACGTTGTGCAACAATTTCTCTATTACTGGATGATGACGATGATAGAGTTTCAATAACAAATCCAGTCTCGACTGCCATTCTATCCAATTTTAATTTCAATGTGACAGTTTGTGTCCTTGTTGATGATGTTGACGACATACTACTCATTTGTTGTGGACAGTCATAGTATGACGGTGGATCCGAACTTTTATTACATATCATTTGTCGTATCCAATTATAATGGTCTGAAATTTTTGTAATAACGGCTGGATAATTATGATTCACGCAGCCATATCCCCATGATAAAAGCCCGTATACTTCATCTTCATCTCCATTCGATCCTTCAATGATTGTCGGTCCGCCAGCATCGCCGTAGCACATATACCTTTCATCACTCTTGGCACATATCATATCATTATATATATGATCATGTAATGACATTTGTGATATTTCATCAGTGATTGGATCTTGAACATGAACAGTTGTCGCGCGACATGTATTTGTTGGTATTAAATCCATTTGTGCTGATTTGAGTATGTTTGAAAAGCGTTTTTCGGATTGTGCACTATCAGCACCCCATCCTAATGCCGTGATTGATCCAGTCTCTTCATATGTATCTCTTGACAACTTGGCAGGTGGATAACGAGATATACCATAGACCTTCACCAGCATGACATCATTTTCATATGTCTCTTCATTATAACTTGGATGGATATGTAACTTCTCGGGTATTAAATTTTCATATGCCAATCGATATGTCTCAAGTGAATACGGATCATATGCCGGACCATTATCGTCTAAATTTGATTTACCAATTTCAATACCATTAAATGCTTGATATGTCTCAGTACCGCCGTATGTACCCTCGGGTTTATACTTTGCACAATGTGCTGAGGTCAATACCATGTCAGGAGCGACTAATGTACCACCACACATGTGTATATCGTATTTGCCCTGTGTGGAGGAGTGTCCTTCTAATTGCAACGAGGCCATGTAGGGATATCGTGTAGATGGTGGTATGGAGTAGGATGTCCCACCGATACGTGTATATTTACGTAAATTTGTTGCTGATAAATCTTCCTCCGTCTCTTCTTGTTGTTCGAGTGTTTGTGTTTGTAATGTTGAGGTAGGAGGAGGATGGTCGGTAGTCGAGGTCGCGGTATCCTCATCAGCACCACCAAGGAGCATAAATTCCAACTTTTGTACCTCCTCCTGTACATGCTTATCTTCATTCTTCTTATTATTACCTTTTGAATGCATACTTGACATACTAGATATACTACCAAGTTGGCGAATGTTATTGTTGTCTTTATTATTATTGTTGTCAGTCTGCTCATCGCCTATATGGCGGTATCCTCCTACGCCATCCCTATCGTCATTATACAGACGTCTATAATAATCTTGTTCCAATCTACGTCGTTTCTCAACCTGACGTCGTGGTGTATTATTATTATTGTTTGACCATACATTGTACGATTGATTAATATTATGAGAGTTTGGTTTTGTTGCAGCAACAGAGGATGAAGTGGAGATTGATGTTGCACAACATGTGATCAATGCCGCTGCTTTATATATTTTAGCCGTCATATTATAATTGCGCCGCGGTTGCTTGCGGTATCACTCTGTTAATACGAATTGCCATGCTACCTAGCTGCAATTATTCATGAGATCGTTCAATCATAATCAGTCATCAAGCCCTAAGTACCGCTCCATTTTTGAGCAGCCCTCTTTATGTACGCTCATAAAGTACGATAAATAACTGTTTCATCTCCAAAATTTTAAATGGTGCGACTTTTAGTACCGAATCTATTTGGCCGTTTTTCATGTTTCGCATTGACATTCAAAAGTTGCAACTGAAATATCCAGCAGGCAACAAAAGTGTACTTATCAATATCAAGCAAAAACAATGTTGAAAACACATTATCGAAAGCAGCCCAGTTGGTGGTACTAGAAGAAGATAGTTAGAGGTTTGAAATTATATGTCCTATTATTGTAATCACTAAAATAACATGCCAAATAATGGTAGTAGAAGGAGTATCAACAAAGACGACGACGACAACGGTGAATCAATTGCAATGGATCAAACCTCCACAAACATTAGTGATGCACCGATAGTAGGAAACATGGCAGATAGCAGTTCTGTAGCTCAGGATGATACTGCTTTAGATGATATAGATACTACCAACGACGATGATGAGCAACAATTGGCAGCGGAGGACGATAACGCCTCCTCTCAGCAACAACAACCAAATACGCCTACTGCACGTCCGCCATCAATAACAACAGATTATGATAATCAACAGCCAGATGTAACTTCTACATGGTCAGCTGATAGCGACGGTAGACCTATATCGATACCACACTCATGGCGTGGTCCATCTGCTGTAGTAGGTGGTGCTGCTGCTCATGATAATAGTATTATATCTCCCGGCGGTACCCATGTTATATCTCATCCTCAATCTCAACCGTCGTCATCATCTCAATATCATGATCGAGGTATGCCAATAAGTAGTAGTCGTCGGCGTGGGAGTGGCAGCGGAGTGCACCAACATTCTCATAACATACCAACTGGCCAGAGTCAATATAGTAGAGGTCCTCCTCCTCCTTCATCTAGTGGTGCACCTCCTCATCATATGAATTATCATCATCAAGATCCGCAGTATGTATATCCTGTAGCACATCATCATCAATATGATCAACAAGGTCCGTATCCACCTTCCTCTCATGCACCACCGCCTGGACCTCCGTACCAACAATATGGTGGGTATCAATCAAGACCTCCGTCGGGCTTTCCACGAAGTCATCATTATCAACAAGGATATCCTGCTACTCATCATCACAGCGGAGCACCTCCTCAATACATGATGGAACATCGTCAAGATTATCCTCATGATTCGAGATCTTCTATTGGTCAATATTATCAACAGCCACCACCGCATGGGCCACCTCCTCAAGATCGTGGGTATTCTCATCATCATGAACCACCACCAGTAGCTCATAATCACGATGAAGAAGAACTGCAATATCATCAATCATCAGTACCAGACTCACAACAACAACAACAAGAAGCATCGACATCCAAAGAGAAGTCCACAACAACAACTACAGAACCAAAGAAGAAATTCACAGAGCTAAGTAAAGCCAAAATCCTCCATCAGGGAAAGGCAAGTAAACCAACACCAATCTATCAACCCCGTCGTGACCGTGCACCCATCTCATCACAATTAGTACCCAATCAACAACGTACGTCACAACAAAAGGGGTGTACATGTCGCAAGACAAAGTGTTTAAAGTTATATTGTCACTGCTTCGCAAATAGTGTGGTATGTTCAACACAAGTCTGTTTCTGTGAGGGGTGTAAGAACACACCAGAGGAATTGGAGAAGGGTAAGGACGGTGATATTGCACAGGCACGACGGAGTGTATTGATACGTAATCCGAATGCTTTTAAGGATAAGTTTTTGGATGCTAGTGTTGGTATTGTTGTTAGGGGTCCAGGAGGTAGTAGTGGTTCTGCTGCCGATCCTGCACCAGTTGTTGGAGGAATGGGTGGCGTACCTACTGTAGGGAGCTTTGGACAGTATCATCATCGTCCACCAACTGCCATGTCCACTTCTTCTGTTGCCAGTATCAACTCCTCGGGCCGTACATCTAGGAATAGTGGATTTACTGGCTATCCTGGTGGACAGGCTCCTCAGGAAATGTTACCTCATACTCCGCCTGGGGCTCCTAATGCTTGTGGATATCAATTCAGACGTATTCCAAGCTCTGAAGCTGTCGTCAAGGATGATGATGATGATGAAGCCGAGACCGAGACTGCTTCACAACAAGAAGAAGATGCCGACGATGAATGTGAGACTCAAGATAACTTGGGTGGATCATCTTCCATGTCCACTGCTACAACTGACAAGCCATCATTTGAATCAACTCAAGCAGAAGAGCGTGATGATCAGCAGCCACGATCAACGCCAAACTTGGAGCATGGTCCCTCATGGGAGGTTGATCGTAGACAGCGTGGCTCGTTCGATCAGCAAGGCTATGGAGGTCATCAACAGCAGCATCCAGAGTATCATCATCAAGCAGGCCCGCCTGTCCATCAACCGTATCGCGGCGCACCACCACCGCCTCAATTCACTCGTGGTCATCCAATGCCAGGAGGAAACATGGCAATGGATCAGCAGGGATCAGCGAAGGTCCATCGTGTGGGCTGTAAGTGTAAGAAATCCAAGTGTCTCAAGAAGTATTGTGAATGTTTCGCGGCGAATATGAAATGTGGAAAACAGTGCAAGTGTGAGGATTGTGGAAACCAGCCTGATGGCGATAGCAGACCATCGAGTAGGATGGGTGGACCTATAATGGATGGACGTAGTTCGGTGATTCCCTCGGGAAGAATGAGCCGGCATGAGCTTGATCGCATGATGCAAGGTAGCAGAGAGTTTTTTGCCCCACCGCCACACTTTGCACCGCCACCTCCAACCTATGGCATGTATTATCAACAGCCACAGTATGTGGAAATGCCCCACTCCGATCAATCTCTTCACCTCGTTAGTTCGATTGAGGAAGACAAGTCATTCAAATCGCATGGTTCTCATTATACTGCTAGTACCATGAACGACGATGCGCAGTCAGCAAAGGGAGGTGCACCTCCATCAGTCTCCGCCGCTAGTGATAGTGGAACTGCAAATGAGAAGAAGATGGACTTGTTGGCAAGCGTTGCCAGTGAGGTGTATGCCGACGCAAGAGAAGCCAGTGCCAAGAAGCGCAAGTCGTCTGACGTCTCAGATCATCATCAAGCCGCCACAAAGCCACGCTCTGAGTCGATTCCGCCCCACAAGAAGTACATGGCTGAGCAGCATCAAGAACAACAGAGACGGATGTATGATCATCGCCATCGACAAGCTGTAGTATCGCATTCTGGGGGTTATCCTTATGAACGATATCGTCATCACCATCCATATGAAGACCAGAAAGGTGATCCACATCAGATGTATCATCATCCTCCTCCACAGCAATACCATCACCAGCAGCACTGGCAAGCCGGACCTCCCACAGGTCATGCTTATCCGAAGCCAATCCGTCCCCAATTCTCACGTCATCAGCCTCGTCCACCTCTCCAGTCACAACTCACTTCACATACCAAGAAAGAGCCTGAAGACATTGTCAAGAAACTACCAAAGGGCCTCACGTACCGCAAGGTCTGTTCTCACTGCGGTCGTCAACGTGCCGAACACGGGGAATTTGGATTCGGTAATAAATGTTCTTTCACCACATGTGGACGTTGTGGTGCCGATGAAGAGTGTCACAAGAAGGAAGGTTGTCCCATGGGTGTCATGTGTACATTAACTAATAATGTCAAGCCGGGAGCGATTCAACAGTACGAAGCCACTCTTGCCGACTTGGGAGCTCGTGCTGAGATTCGAGCAGATATGAATGAAGCCCGAGCCGCTGGATTGGTCGTCGCCCAGCCATTATGAGTGTGTTCTATGAATGTTATTTCATACCCCCAAACTACCCTACCCCAGCCAGTTCTCACTGGAGTTAAATGTCGAGTGTATAATGTAGTCATTGGATGACTGCTATCTTGAGGTTTTCTCCTATCTTTCAACGGAATTGGGCTGTATCGAATATTGAAATATCCTTGGTCTCATGTGTGCCTTTAAATGGCCAAGGATTGTTATCTTAGTCAAGCATATCTATATGTCTTTGTGTTGTGTTTAACCCTTAAGTTATTAAACAAATTGTTGTGAGTTATCAAGTACGCCTCTTTATTTGTGTATGTTATCGTTATCTTCACGCTTCTCTTGCCATAAATGACTTGACTCCCGATGAGTGGTTTACTACGGATTTAGCACGTTTGAGTTACATGTAATTCCCCTAGTATCATAAATTAAACATGGTGACTACCTAGGAACTTCATCATGCAATATATGAATTCTATTTTTGGGTTAAACTTTCTAAAGGAGAACAACAACTAAAGCAATTCATTCAACCCCTTCACAAAGTATTCTAAAGAAAATAGCCACAACAATTTGCAATTACTCTCTTTTCCCAATCATAGACAGTGTAACTCCAACCACTACCAGATGCCCATAAAGACTGCTCCCCACATCCTCCTATAAGAAAATCCCCTTGTAATTGAACAACCCTCATAAAACGACCCTCAAAACCCCACAAACTCCTCCAAATAACATATAGAAATAAATTCTGATTCCCTTTCTATCAACTCTTCTATTTACGTACTGCAAATGATTGGGTAAATTCTCTAGCTATTCTCAATGCCTCCTGTTCATCATTCTTCCAAACTTCAGCAACTGCATTATCCAATGGATCGTCAGGATTAGGTGCCGATAGTAAAGCTTGGATACTAAGTAATACTGTACGAATTTGCAATGCTGGACTCCATTTATCCTTGAGAATATCTAAACAAATCCTACCAAGCTTATCAACATTGGGGTGATAAATTTTGGTTAGAAATCGTACCTTGGGTGGTGCCATTGGATAATCAGCTGGTAGGAATAATTCTAATTGGAAAACACCCCTTTCGTATGGTGAGTCTGGTGGACCTTCGACTGAAACAGAAAAGTAACGTAAATTATCTGCGTAGGGCGTTGCTGATATACCGGTAACTGGTTCAGCTATTAACCGTTGTGTCTCCTTGACAACTCGTCTTGGTAAGTTATTAGCCATGATTGTTGTGATTGTATATTGTTTCTACTCAAAAGTTTGGCTCAGAAAAATGAGTTGGTAAGTTGTTGTTGATATCTAAATTTTCCTCCTACTATGTAAGAGCCACGATAAAAAACACTACGGCAAATGATAATACTACTACTGCTACTTCTACCAGCAAACAAACGATAAGCTCTAAAGCTCAATAAAGCTATGGGAGGTAGTAGATAGTAGATATACCTACGTAGAACTGGAAGTAAATTTCTAGAGGCCCACGGGCAGAAATTCTTTTAATGAAATCACAAACAAAAACCCAAAGCCAATGGAAACAATGAACTTCTAATTGGTATTGAAATATAAATACTATTCTATAATACTGTCACTAGTTCTTATTTAACGATCTTCACTAATCCAGTGGATCCGATACACATTAATAAGTCCATCAATTGGTTTGAAATATTAATAATACCTATTGTCACTAGATTCTCAGTATACGATCTTTTGGATAGTGTTGAGTGGTCCGATTACGAGAAATAAGTGAATACACTTAAAACTATACTCTCATAATAATACTTGGTCTGCAATTAATATGTCTTCATTTTCTGCGTTTAATGACGTTGATGATACGGTTAGTAAGCCAGTACTTGGATCGGATGGAGCAGCTAGGTGGCAAGATTTTAAAGGCAATAATAAACTACCAACAAACAAAAGTTCAATAGCACCAGCGATACCATTGAAGAAACTAGACAGAGTGTTGGGTACAAAAAGTATAAGAGATGAGCAGGCAATTGAAGTCAAGATAAGAAAGGATGCCGGTGATAGAGAAATGGGTTCGGGTTATACAGTATTCAAACGCAATACTGACCAGGAGGAGATTGCTGAGAAGAAGAGGCAATCTCTTGTATTGGATAGAGTTAGACCAGATGATGTACCATACTTTATAAAAACAGAGACCTTTGAAGGTTACAAATATGATTATGTATTCACAACAAAAGACCTTAGAGGGACGGGGTATTACTGGGATGGGATGGACAGCATGAAGAAGGAAATGGGTTTAGCTCCAACTCATTCATCATTAGCTGATAATACCAATGGTAACGATGATACAACAATAGAGTCATCAAAGAATAAACGGAAGAAAAAGAAGAGAAAGAAGGTATATGATGCTAGTCCAATTTTTGAGCCTGATGAATTCAATCCGCATGAACAAGTAGCTGCAGCTTTATTGAGACGAAAACAAGCTATGGAAGCCCCTCCGTCTAATTCAGTTAGTATTGCAAATAATACAAGAAGTGATGCAGAAGCGCTAGGCGCAGACTCAAGAGCACTAAATATACCAGTGCAGCAAACATTAGAGCCTGAACTAATTGCTGATGGATGGCAATCTACAAAGGATCCAGCCTCTGGAAAGATATACTATTACAAGCGCAGTACAAATGAGCGTAGCTGGAAGAAACCAGAGCTTCCAAGTAAGAGAGAAGAAGAGCAGCTACCAGTTGGTTGGAAAGCAACAAAAGATGCATCAAGTGGCAAAGTTTATTATTATCACACATCAGGCAAAACTTCTTGGCAAAGACCATCATCTTTAATGTTATAGAACTAGATTCTAATTTAGTATGGTGCAACAAAGTTCATTCGTTCAACCACTTTTTCAACAACATCACTAGGACGCATACTCTGTGTAAAACAATCTGCGATATCTCCAGTCTCATCATGAAAGTAGATGACAATCGAATGATCAACGAGGTAATCTCCATCATCGGTCTCGTCAGCTTTACTCATGTAGACGCGATATTTCTTTGCCATGGCTTGTACCATGGTGGGCGCTCCAGTTAAGAAGACATAACTCGGATGGAAATCTTTTGCGTAGTCTCGTAATGCCTTTAAAGAATCCCGTGCTGGATCAATACTGACAAAGATTGGTTGTATATTCTTATGTAACTCTGGGTGTTCCTTCTTAAGCGTATCCATTACTTTGCCAACTTTAACCATCTCTGAAGGACAGATATCAGGACACCGTGCAAAGCCAAAGTATAGTAGAGTCCACTTTCCCTCAAATGATTTGTTTGTTACTAGATTACCATCTAAATCAACAAGGGACCAAGATCCACCAACAGCAGGTTTACCCGCTATGAATTGAAAGTTTATGCATATGATATGAGTCAAAACAATAGAACGCGTCAATAGTCAACTAAAACAAACATCAATAACCACCAACACACGACATATGCAAGTACAAAAAGGGATAATTTCCTATATTATATGCCGAGTGAAAGAGAGTTTGAAGGTAACTCACCAGCCCCGAAGGCATCCTCCTTAGGAAACCATCCCCATTGAGTTCTTACATATTGTCGTGGTGCAAGCAATTCAGGATTTGGACTCCAACCAGACTCACTTGATACCTAATAGTGGATGTTTGTATATTATAAGTATTATATGACATGAGTGATGCATATATCATCATCATCATCAATACACTATTGATAAGAATCATATCATATACCACTTACAATTTTACCCATTGCATTCTCTAATCTTCGTTCTCTTTCGATTTTATAGTATGACATAGCACTAGCCGCTGCCACAAAAACCAAACCTAATGCAGGCCATGTTACTGGACCACGCATAGAAAAACCTGACTGTGCATCACCACCTAAACCATCTGGATCACCAGTACCAGCTGATGTTTTGGCATTTTTGAGGGATGTGGTTGGAGGAGGTGGAGGAGTTGATGATGAGTTTGATCGGCGGCCTGATAAAAGCACTGCTGGACGAGAATGCCGACACTGCTGTCTTATACTACTACTGATGTTGCTGCTACCATTGTGGACTAGGCGACCACTGGCTATTCTTATTATACTATTCATCTTTGTTGTAACAACTCATTACGATTGTAGAAAAATTATGAGAGTCATCTTTTGGCGTTTGGCCCCGTGACGATTTCAGATGGTGCAAGTTACTGCAAGTCTAAGTTGCAAAGCATATCTCTTTCCTGTGGTTTGTTGACCTAGTAATATTCGGGATTATTACATTATTATTATTGCAAATACTTAGTCTGTAAGCGCGGTCATAGTGGTGTATTCATGGAAGTATAGTGAAGATTATTATTTGCAACATCACAGAACATAATATCGAATAGGTAGATATCTAATCAAAACATGAACACCCAGCCACAATTACAGCCTGGATGGGAGCGAGCCAATGATCCTGTTAGTGGACGTCCGTACTATGCAAATAGATCAACTGGAGAAACTAGTTGGGAACCTCCTTACTTTCCTCCACCGCCACCGCCTCAACCCAATCACAACATGTTGATGCAACAGCCATCATATCATCCATCACAACATCAACAAGTAACTTCCCAAAGTCTACCTGCTGATTATATGGCTATGCAATCATCAAACTTTAATAATAATACTCAATATCACCAGCCAAATCATCAACATCAACCGCAAGTTGTAGTACAACATGTACCTTCAGTTATTCAATCTCTACCATCAAATATGCATCCACAACAACAACATATAGAAGAATCGCAATCTTCAGCAGTAGTAAATGATAGTAATCCAAAAAAATCCGGCCTCGGTCCATCTACAGCCCTTACTAAAGGAATGTTAGTTTCATCTATTCGAGCGATGATTAATGAAGAGTATACACAAAAACAAATCAATCAACAACAACATACGTCGTCATCAATACCAAAGCTTGAACTAGAAGGTCTCACTGCTGGAGTGATTGCAGATCTATGCAATGCATCAAGGGAGTTAAAGTCACGAAATGCAGATGGTGGTGATTTTGCAGAAGAGTCAAATGTAAAGCAGGGTGAAGATGATGAAGAAGATCAGTATTATGCACCTCTTCAACCTTTTGACCTCCCTATTTCTTCAATTCCACCACATATTGAGCAAGGACGATTGGACATACGGTTGCATACTCTTCACACAAAGCTAGGCAAAATATAGCAGTAAAGTAACATGGATAGTCCAAAGATGAGCACTTGTTAGAAATGCAAACGTTAAACTTAGCTCAGCTCAGAAGTTGAATAATATATTCAGCTGCAATAGGCTAAGCTTCTAAGATTAATAAGTCTATATGGCTTAGCTCTGGGTAGCTTACACGTAAATTAAGACCAATAACACTTACAAAGTCGTAAAAGGGGGCTATCATTCTTGCCAGACCCTGAGAACAGAGTTTTCTGGTCATCTTCTACATATGCCAACACACATTGATGTTCTCATGGGGGACTATATATCTTGTGTGCAATATAACTTATATGCAATTGTTGCCGATAAAAAAGTAATGAGAATACCTCCCGACACGTCGGGGGTCAGCTCGTTTTACTTTGGATACATTGTACATGATTATCATATGCTGGTGTATGGTTGTAATTGGGAGGGTTTGAGAAGTTGGCAATGGAAAAGGCGAGAGAACTAAACACATATCTCACTGAAGATTTTTTGTTAACAACCCTGACTTGGCAGTCTATTTGGAAAGCTATTCTGCCCTTGATATACATATCTTGGTCAGGTTTGGCAGATGGGAAGAGATATTACAACTGCCTTTCCCTCAAAATCATACGCTAATGCTTTATAGAAGTTCTTCCCTTCATTATGCAAGAGGATTAGCTTTTGCAAATACTGGTAATGTTAAAGCTGCCATCACAGAGGCAAATCAATTTGATGAACTGAGACTGCATGAAAGTGCCGAACAACACATCTTACACAACAATAATATAGCTCAACTGTTGGCTGTTGATTCACCTATGCTCCATGGGGAGATTGCCTACAAGAATGGCAAATATGATGAGTCATTTGCTTTGCTGAAGCAGGCTGTTGAACTTTCAGATGGATTACAATATGACGAGCCCTGGGGAAAGATGCAACCAGTCCGTCATGCCCTTGGCGGCTTACTTAGTGAGCAAGGGAACCACAAGGAGGCAGAGCTTGTCTTTCGTCAAGACTTGAAGTTCCATCCTCGTAACCCCTGGGCACTTGTTGGCTTGATTGAATGTCTTAACAACCGTTTAGGTGCGCAGAGCAGTTGTTGCAAGGAAAAGAAGGACGAAACGATCAACATGTCTACAAAGGAAAGAAAAGATATCGAAGCAGAGTTGAAGGATCTGGACATCCAATTGACTGAGCAACGACAATCTCAATGGGCTGATTTTAATATTGTTACATCGTGTGCTTGCTGTTCCCCCAAAGGAAGCAGATAGAGTTATTCTAGACTTACAATATACTATACAACTATTCTTTTCCTTATTATATTATACCAGTGCTTTCTTCGTCTTTATTGTCCACTTCAAAGTTTCCTCGCTCCCTAAGTGGCGATGTGCCATTTATACTGAGGGCTTCGACATCATCATCAATGTCATCTATTCTAAAGCTTAAGGCAATGTCAGGGTCACTATTTCTTTTCTTATAATCACGTCGAGGCGATACATTGCCTTCAGGAGAGAAAACATCAGACATGTCACCTGAACTTATGCGCAAGAAGCCATCTCCATTCCCTTGTGTATCATTCGTCAAAGTGTTTTCTTTTTCCGAGTTGGATAAATGCAATGTAACTTTATATAAGAATACTCCACAGAAGACAACTATTATTCCTGATACATTTACAATATTCAAGTCATCTCCAAATGCAGTCACTCTTGATTCAGTAGATTGTTTGTATTTGTTTATGTGTGGAAAGTAGAATGAGTGACAGAGATATATATGACACGAGGTAGCATTCAAAGTATTCACTTACCCAACAAAGATTGTTATCATTTCCTTCAACACACCACCAATCATCAACACTATTGCATTTGACTTTAAGATTAACCAAAACTCGCAGAGTACCATTGCAATCGCAATAAATGCACCTACTAAGCCCGTTGCTATTGTTTTAGTTCCATTCTCAAAGTCTGAGAAGTAATCTCCATGTTGAGGTCCCAAGGAGGTCCATGGACGTTCGATTATGAATGACATTATTAGCATACTGAAGAACATTGTAGATGAGAGAACTCTCATTGTAACTACTGGTCCACCAAGTGGCGGTTCTAGTTTCTGTAATTTGAATTGTACAAGTGTCCATCTTATTCCACCACATATTGCTGCACACAACACAAGGACGAACCCCACTGTATCGAATTCTACTTCACCAAACGCTGTTAAAACTTCTCCTGCTGTTATTAATACACCAACCAGTATCAGATTACATGTTACCTTCTCCAGCCCAAATATAAATGCACTAAGTAATACCCATATTGGACTAGATGATTTAACCATTGTGAAGAATGTTATTGATATGCGTACTAAAGATAGATTTGATAATCCAATATCAAAAGCAGTAACAAACCCACATGGTATTGAGACACCTTGGATATGTTGAAGAAGAAGATGTTGATGGTAAGATCAAATTCCAAATACAAATTATCTCTCCACAAACAAAACAACTCACTTAGATATGTATTCCATGACATGTCTTTTACTGTTGCTCCACCAAAAAATTCTGGAAACAATGAAGAAGCAGTGTAACTAAACATCCATTGTACAAAGAAGTGTATACTTGTTAACAATAGTGGACATGGAAATGCACCACGATCTTTACCAAATATTATCTATTATTGTAGTATTGAGAGGAGTAGTAAATGTGTATGGATTAGATATCAAAGTCATACAATAGTGAATCGATTTGCAATAAAAATACAATATCATACCTTGTTATAAGAGCTAAGGGCGGCCGAGGTTATAAACCAACCGGCCATTGCTGGGAGATATATACAATGACGTTTATAAAAGGTAGAAGAACTCATTGTTACGTTTTGTAGGAACTTCAATTCAGTGATATACCAAGCAATAGCGATTGCACTATGAAACACTTTTTATTTCAAGGTCTTTTTCATTTCTACAACTAACTACCACTACAAAGCACCGCCGATAAAGTAAGGAAATATGATGAGGATTGGAGAATAAATACCACGCTGCTGCCGCTTATATTACTGGTGGCAATAGGCTGGTTCATCACGCTGCCAATAACAAACAACTACCAATGATACAACAACTGCAAACGATAAACGACAACAAATATAATAAGGAGACCTCTATGCACGGCAGAAGATTTGAGACTGGGAAGAAATCAGAAGAATAGTAAGCTCTTGTGTGAGCGAGCCTAGACAGCATAATGATATACAAGTTGTTCTTAAGAATCGACTCTAGAGAGTAAATCCATTGACCAAACAAATAAGTAAGGTACTAAGGTATGATACATACATACCTATCTTTTTTTATCAAAACTCAACAATGTTGACGATTGAGTAGCACAGAGGCGAGTCGACTCGTCAATATTTCAATTCCTTCTGTAGGTTTCACATATCTCAACTCATGCCTTGCTGAATCCAGGATTATTATACGAGTCTAGTCGTCATTTTTGAGTATAGTTAGTCCATTACAAGCCACCGACGGCAACCTTCTAGCCTAACACACCAGCACACAATGCCTTTCACAACGTTCGAGTTCTCAAAGGAGAGTAGGGATACACTCTCTTTATCTTCAAGCTCAAGACTACAATCCAGCTCAAGCGGAAGTAGAAGATTATCTCCTCATTCTTCAGGAGAAAGCATTAGTGTAATGAGCAGCAGACTAAAGACATCTACTTCTTTGACGAGGCCGTGGACCTCGTCGGCGTCGACAATTGCTCCGTCAATTGGTGGTGACTTCTCGGTTAGTACATCAATGTCAACACTAGCAAAACAAAGCAAGCTTCTTCAAAGCAAAGCCAAAGAGAGATCCAATCCAGACGACACCAGAGATCTTGAGATGGAAATGAACAAGTTGCTTGAGCAATCGATTATACTTCGTAAAGATGGCAATCTCGATGAGGCATGTGAGATTGCTAAGGATGCAACAAAGAAGGCGGTTCAACTTCGAAAGCATAGAAAGGCAAACTCACTCCCCGAGCCAATTGCAGATCTCAATCATTCAGCATTCTTCAATTTAGCACTCTCCTACGAGGCAAATGATATGCTTGAAGAAGCAATCAAAACATACACATACTTGGCAAAGCAGTGTAATAATCCTTTTGCCGGTCGTATTAGAATCAATATGGGTAATCTTGAATATCGTAGGCAACAGTACCCCAAGGCAATCACTCAGTACAAGATGGCTCTTGATATCTCAGCCTCTAAAAGAGCTGATGACAAGTCACTTGCTCACAAAATACGTCGCAACATTGGTAATGCATTCTTTCGTATGGGCAAGCTGAATGAGGCCATCAAGTTCTTCGAGGACGCAATGAATGATGCCGAATTTGATTACCAGACAGGTTTCAACTTGCTAGTTTGTCATCTTGCACTTGGGGCAATAGACAATGTCAAACAAGTCTTTACCGCACTTGTCGATATACCTATATCTGATGAGGAGGATATTGAGAATGAGCTGATTGGTACTAAGAAAGACGAATACGACGCACGGTTGAAAGAGGCCAATCACTTTCTACTCACATCTGCTCGTCTGATTGCGCCCAAGTTGAATATTGATGATTGGGCTGCTGGATACGACTGGGTATGTAATACTCTAGATGAGAATTATGGAGATTTGGCAGTACAAATGAGGCTTGAGCTTGCAACTCAGAGGTTGAAGCGTGGAGACTTTAATGTAGCAGTGAAACAACTCAAGACTCTTCAAAAGAAGAGTAAGGAAGTGAAGACTGCAACAGCAACTAACCTTTCATTTGTAAACTTTCTCGAAGGAAACATTGAAGGGGCTTCAAAGTATGCTGATACCGCAGTTCAATCATCCGATGGCAATAATGTCAATGCACTTGTCAACAAAGGCAATACACTCTTTATGAGTAGCGAGTTTGACTCTGCAAAAGAGTTGTATAATAAGGCAATTGATATCCAAGCCGACTGTGCACAGGCAATATTCAACCTCGGATTAGTCGAGGCACAACTTGGTAACGCCGAGGACTCTATCGAGGCATTCGAAAAGGTGCATCGAATCACACCAAATGATAGTTCCATCTTGTATCAAATTGCTGATATATATGAACTCCAAGGTCGACCACAAGATGCAATCAAATGGTTTAGTGTCCTCACTGCACGTTTGAACGATCCCGAGGTACTAACAAGGCTTGGACAGCTACACACAGAAGCCAACGATGAAAGTCAAGCGCTCCATTATCAACTAGAATCCTTCCGACATTACCCAATTGACTTGGATGTCATCAGTTCAATTGGAACCTTCTTTGTGAAGCAAGAAATGTATGAAAGGAGTTTATACTTTTTCCAGCAAGCCCAACTTGTTGAACCAAAACAAATTAAATGGGGACTAATGATTGCTTCAGCTCACAAACGATGTGACAACCACAACGCCGCATTCCTCGAGTATAAGAGGCTACATGAGAACTTTCCAGAGAGTGAAGAATGCCTGAGACATCTAATCGAAATATCCGAGCATGTTGGAGAGTCGTCGTTTGTGTATGAAGATAAGCTTGACAAATTGCTTCGATCGAAGGGGACCTAAAGTAATCGTTACCTTCTATGTGTAACCCCGTTTAATTTCTGTCTCTTTTCTCTTCCCGTTGATCTATAGGTCATATATAATATTGTACAATTTGATCTTTGTTCAGTCTCTACTTGGCAAAGGGTAATACAAAATAACTACCGTAGAAGAGCTTCCACAGGAACATGTAATAGTTGTAAACCTCACCACTATCCTCAGCATTGACACCTCTTGCCTCCTTGTTTACTGACCAACCAGCTATCAAACAGACTAAGCCCACCAAGCCCCTTCGTATTGCTACTAAAGGAATATCTTGTGCCAGTGTAGAATATCTAATCATCGCGGTTCCAAATATTCCAAATAACATTGTTAGCAAGTTCTTCATTGTATTAAAGACACGTTTTTGTCCTAACCTTACAGTGAAAGATCGAATGTTGAATATCCTATCACCATGAGCATCAGGAACATCTTTCATTAAGGCGATGACAATTCCAAATACTCCAAAAAAGGCCGAAGATAGTGCACATTTATAATCATTCATCAAACAGCCAAGCACTCCTCTTATTTGAGGTACACTCCCAAATGCTGTAGAAACGGCATGGCTATAGAATCCTGCATTTATAATTGTCCCTCTAACAGCAACGATACAGAACGCTGCCAACAATGGATGTTTCTTCATTCGAAAGGGTGGTAGTGAATACATTGTGCCTAATACAAATGAGCCCCACAAAGCTACTTGCAACCCACTTGAACTTAATATTGGATGCATTACACTCATTGCTAATGATATTGCCAGTGCTATTAGGACTACAACACATGCAGATGAGTATTTTAGTTCACCACTAGCTAGTGGTAGGTATGGTTTCTGGTTTTATATGGTCATCAATATATATGATGAATGTGTTTATGAGTTTGTTTATTAAGAATCAATGTAAATATATAGGCAGACAAGATGACGAATGTGTTGTTTGTAAGTTGTGTTTATTAACAATCAATATACAGATATGTGTTGTGAGTTAGTTTAACAGTCAATATACAGATATAGGCAGACACATGACTAGGAGGGAGATGAAAAACTTACATTAATCTTGTCAATTTCAACATCTGTTATTTGATTCAACCCCGTTATATATAAGTTCATAAACAATGATGGTATAGCCGCATATATTAATGACATAAAGCAACGTTGAGTGAAGAAAGATGCATATGTCGGTGCAGCTAGTAAAAATATCGAAGGAATTGCAATAGCTGAACCAATAATCGTATGTGGCCGTGTAAATCTCCATAATACTAGAGGAAATGGTGTTTCTTTTGTATTAATTTGTGGTGTATCACTTGTTGATGTATTGATTACTATAGGTAGTTTGTCTCCATCAGCGCCGATCGATGATGCATCTGCTAGTCGATGATTGTCATCGCCTATTAATCTATTATTCTGCGGTATATGAAATCTAGGATGATACTGTAATGCCTTCTTTCTGTTTATAGTGGATGATGTAAAAGAGTTCATGTTTATCATTGGAGTTGATGGTGATGAAAATGCCATCACAGTCTCAAAATAACTGAGAAATACTACTACCAACAAACTGGTCGCCAATGCCACTAGAGATATCATTGTACTATTCTACTAATAATTAAACTGTATACCTAGTTTGGCGCCGCTATTTGCCACTTAAACTATTGCACAATAATTGGTATGTCAGGTCTACACACAATAAACTCTCATAAAATTTTCGGGCAAAAGGTACCCGAATGCCGTGCCGAAGAAAATCCGTACAAAAAAGATAATTCGAGACCGGTCAGGAGATACAGTAAGGTAAGAGAATGAATGCATAAGATATCATAGAGTTGAGTTACTAGCATTGTTGTCCATCGCTACCGGGGTGCCTCTCGGCAAGCTCTGCAAAGTCTGGTGCACGCTGACGCTAGAGGAGTTTTGAGTCGTCCTCTGAAAGAAAAAAGAAAAAAAATCAGGATACAATGTAGATAAACTTGAAAAGATACAACTAT
>Ga0214480_100510_pt1 | contig 19512 bp, 13 predicted proteins | sample M1_20Mar14CPVII9_3_FD_165042 | JGI IMG/M metagenome (GOLD analysis project Ga0214480, IMG submission 165042) | Marine eukaryotic communities from Monterey Bay, California, United States - M1_20Mar14CPVII9sort6BwellE17 | ecosystem: Environmental > Aquatic > Marine > Unclassified | place: USA... | reverse complement strand
GGCATCGACCAACGGCATTCGTTGGACGGATTCCATCGGTGATTGTGAATCAGGGCTGTCGATGTCTGGTAAAGGGTCTTCCCCATTCGGATAAACTAGCAATGGTCTTCAAAAAGACCCGTGCAATTTACAATTTGATATAAAAATCAGCCTCGACAGAAGGTCCGCAAGTTCCTATACCTCGCTGTTGCTTCAGTGGCAGCTTTGCCAGTTCCGATAGGGATCGGTCTTCAGGCAAGCCATCCGACGAAGAATTTTTAAAGGAAAAATATGAATCGCCGAACATTTCTGGGGACGTCGTTCGCGGCAGGTCTAGTGAGCTCGGTTTTATTTACCAAGCCGTTCCAGACGAGTGCCAACGGGCAGGATATGCGAATTGAAACAGAGGTATACACCGGGAAATCGCGTCAACCGGTGTTTGAAAACATTACGTTGTTTACGCCCACGGCGGTTTATGACTTTTCTCGAACCGGCCCTGAGAAAATCACCGTGTACCAACGCAAGCTGGGACGATTTGTTTTGCTTAACGTATCGGAGAAAACAAAGGTCACTCTTGATCATGAAACAGTGGATGGATACGTCGAATTATTGAAGACTCGCGAGAATCTTTCTGATAAAGAACCGTTCCTGTTTAATCCAAAGTTTACTGAGAGCTTTGATGACTCGACCAAGGAATTAATTTTATCCAGTGACCAAATGACCTACAGGATCAAGGGAACTCAGTCTAAAAGCGATGATTCGATGACCGCGTACGTGGAATTTGCGGATTGGTATTCCAAGTTAAGTGCTACCGATCCCCGTCAAATGCCGCCATTTGCCCGGTTGGAATTGAATAAGGCCATTTCCAGACATGGATTGATTCCCAAAGAAGTCGACCGAGTATATCGGCCAAAAAATAGTGCCTTTGGCACCGCCGTGGAAGCAAAAACCAAGCACTATGTTGTCTGGCAACTTTCCAGTAAAGATCGAGAGCGAATCGAAAATGCGACTGGATACATTAGTGATTTTCGGAATGTATCGCTCTCTGAATTTTATGGTCTAGCAGAAGCCGTCGCTGCCCAATAGCTCTCAGACGGTCACGGATCAAATTAGAGACTGATTGACCGCGGCGAATGACTGCGGATTTTTTCGATCATTGGTTGGTTACACCCGTTTCAAAATGATCTGGATTCTATGAAGGTCGATCGGAGAGGGTTACTTTGGCCTCCTATCACCTCCTGTTGTCACCGCGCGGTCCATCTAATTCCCCGGGTAAAAATCGGTGTAAAAATCCGGCTGGCGTTGTGGGTGTTGCTGTTTTGATCACTGAAAAATAATAGTTCAACTGCAAACCGCGTTGATTGTGCTGTCGAGCGGTAGCTCGATTCATAGTAGATTACCAGAGCAGTCATTTTTCTGATCGTTTTTTTATTCCTGTGAGTTTCCATTTGGACCATCTCTCAACATTCTACCGGGATCAGCTGGTTAATGATTGTCTTCCATTCTGGTTGGAGAATGCCGTCGATAGACAATACGGTGGATTCATGACCTCACTGAATCGGGACGGTTCGGTGTTGGATACTGACAAAGGAGTTTGGCAGCAGGGTCGATTCACTTGGCTGCTGGCAAAGATGTGCAATGATCCACTCTTGGCAAATGAACAGGCTCGTAGTGAGTGGTTGGATATTGCAGTTGCTGGTGGAGACTTCCTTAGAGAACACGGGTTTGATGCCTCGGATGGTCGCATGTGGTTTCACTTGGACCGCCAAGGTCATCCGATTCGCAAGAGGCGGTATGCTTTCTCAGAGAGTTTTGCGGCGATTGCGTTCGGAGAACTCGCTAAAGCAACCGACCAGCAAGCCTACCGGGATTTGGCCGTTTCCTGTTTTGAGGAATTTTTATCCTGTGGTCAAGATTCTTTGAGGTTTCCTCCCAAGTGGACATCCCAGCGGACAACCCGTTCCATTGGGCCAGCCATGATCCGTATTGGAACAGCTCAACAACTTCGTGAATCGATTGGTTTGGAAACGGCTGCGGAGATCATTGATCAGGCCATCTTGGAAATAAAGACCTTCTTTGTGAAACCGGATCTGCAATGTGTGATGGAGACGGTTTCTGAAACCGGCGAAATTCTCGATCATTTTGATGGGAGGACTTTGAACCCAGGTCATGCCATAGAGGCTGGCTGGTTTATTCTCGAGGAGGCAAGAGTTCGAAAAGACTCTTCATTGATCGATCTGGGCTGCCAGATTCTTGACTGGATGTTATTGCGTGGTTGGGATGAGGAGTACGGCGGTATTCTTTACTTTGTGGATGTTAAGGGATTACCAGTTCAGGAGTATTGGCATGACATGAAATTCTGGTGGCCCCACAATGAAGCAATTATCTGTAGCCTTTACGCCTATTTGCTAACCGGCGAGGAAAAATACAAGAGATGGCATCAGCGGATACACGATTGGTCATTTGATCATTTCGCAGATCCTGAATTTGGAGAGTGGTTTGGCTATTTGCACCGGGACGGGACGTTAAGTGTGCCGTTAAAGGGAAACCTCTGGAAAGGCCCCTTTCATTATCCAAGGATGCTATTGACCTGCTGGAAGCGTTTGCAGGAATGGAGTGAATCGGGCAAGTTGGCCTAAAGGATCTGACAGTTCTCCGGTGAGATTGATCAAGCGATTTAACAAGCTACAGATCAAGATCACCTGTTTTCGGGTTCGCCGAACCATCGGACCGAGTATTTGTCGGTCAGAAACGAACCCTGTCTTGCGTCTACGAGGGCTTTCCGGGCGTTTAATTGGCTGACCTGATTAGCCTGCTTGAATTTGAAATTGTCAAAGATTTTTGATTTTTGGGATTCATCCTGTATCGTTTTCTTCACAACTTGGACAACGTACACCTTGTCTTTGTCAAAATTGACAGCAACGCCGGCTTCATTCTCATTGAGCTTGAAAATGGTGTCCATGAACTGATGAGTGACACCTTCTAAAGCTGTTGTGTCCTCTCCTTCTGGCTTAATAGACCCCATTCGAGGTGCCAATTGGCTTGCAAACTGCTGTTCAAACTGTGGATTTTGCCGCACCAGGTCTTCCAGAAAACTCTCCGTTTCCATCCATCCGAATTCAGCACTTTTCATAGTTTTTTCAGGATAGGCAGCGGAAAGAAGTTGTTTGCCCTCCACCACTTCGGCGGCTACCGATCCGGCATAATCCTCGGCCAGTTTGAGGGCTTGGACTTGCGCGTAATACTCATCGATGGCTGGTCCTGCTTTTTCTAAATCAACCTTTGTCGCCTGTTTCCGATCGATCACCCAGTAGATGTACTGGATGCCGTCGCTGCTGACACTGGTGCGATGAAGGGCCTGATTGGAACCGGAATCAAAATCACGGAAGAAAACCGCCAAGGCCGTAATCGGAGGTGTTTCTGGATTGCCAGGTTGTTGTGGCTGCATAGGAGTTCGTCCAAAGTCCGAATCTTCCAGAGTCTTGAAATCAACTTCAACGAATTCCTTGAATCCAAGTCCATAGGAGAGGGCGATTTTTTCGAAATTTGGTTTTTTAGGCTCGTCAGAATCCTCCGGATTGGATTTGTAATAGTCGTAATCGTTGAGGTAATCGGCCAGCTTTGCTTCGACGTCGTCAATTGCATTTTTTAAAGCTTCGTCGGTCATCTCTTGCGCCAATTCGGTACGAATGACGTCGCGCAATTCATCGTCCAGCGGTTTAATCTTTGGCTTGTCTTGTGGTTTGCTGGCTTCGTCTTGCAAAGTAATCGGAGGTTGGGGATTGGGTGCGTCTGACGGTGCCGGGTCCTGGGGCTTCAGTGATGGAAGTGCATCAGTACCCAATTGAGGTAGTGTGTCATCACCCTTTTTGGTTGTCCCATTTTCTTGTGGTGTTTCTTTTTGCGGAACGACAGCCGCTTTTTCTGCTGGTTTAGGTTCTACCGGTTTCTTTTTCACAGCCTGATCGTCGGCTGCCTTTGGTTGGTCCTGTAGAGAATCTACCGAACAGGGATCACTGCCGGAATTCGATTCAGTTTTGGCAGCGGGTGGATTGGCGTTTTCTTTTTCAGGAGTTGCTTTTTCAGGAGTTGCTTTTTCAGGAGTTGCTTTTTCAGGAGTTGCTTTTTCAGGAGTTGCTTTTTCAGGAGTTGCTTTTTCAGGAGTTGCTTTTTCAGGAGTTGCTTTTTCAGGAGTTGCAGGGTCTAGAGGTAATGTTGGTTCCGAAGCATTCTCTGGAGAATTTAAGCCCGGTTGTTGAGTCTCTAATTGACCATCTCCTTCCAATCCGTTGTCTTCGGAGTCTTCCGGTTTGGGTTGGAACGATCCTCCATCGGCCGGTTGGCTTGGCTCCGGAGATTCAATGACTTCGCTTTTCTCGTCGTTGACCCATTCTTCATATTTGGCTTGAATAGCCTCGTCGGTTATTTTCTTTTTTTCACGATCAAGGAAATCCTGTCGCTTGGCTGCAAAATAGCCGATCGTTGCACGTCTTGGTGTTTTGAATCCGGGGCCAACAGCAAAATTGGGTTCGCGGTCAAACCCTTCTTGGTAGAGTTTTTTTCGTTCATCATCCGAAAGCTGGTCATCACTTGCTTCACTCTTGAAGTCGCTCACGGGAATTTCCAGATACTCCACCTGGACTTTTTCCTGCAGCCTTTTTAATCCCTCAAATATTTCCGTTGGGGTTGCTCGGTCCGATGCAAATCCGGCATTAATCAATCTCGATCCATAAAGCGCCAGAAGTTCTGTCTTGAGGTGGTTTTTGATGGAATCTAACGAGTATCGTTGCTCTAATTCACGGCTGAATGACTCGACCGTTTTGCTCTGATTGCCCAGTTCGTTATTACATAGCTTGCTAAAATACTCATTCAGAATATCTTCTCCTACGTACATCCCTTTTTCTTTGGCATATTCGGCCAGAGAAAGCCGATAGAGAATTTCCCTGTCCCGGATTTCGGTATTGGCGTTGGTGTTGATTGGTTGAATGTAAACGGCTTTGGCTTTACTGGTTTGGCCATCAGCCGAAAAACCAGCTTGTTGGTAGAGCGCAAAAGTAAAATCAGCCGCATATCGGTTGGCTTCGGCGAATGTATCCATATCGCGGTTGGTGAAACTAGCGAAACTGGTGGTGGCGACCTCTCTCACGGATTCCACCTGTTGTCCTTGATTATTAAAGAGTCCATCAAGGATTCCGCCGACGGTAAATACGAATATCAACAGCACGCCGAAGACGACGAGCATTATTTTCTGGTTCTTTCGAAACCAATGGAGTGGGCCAGCAGCCATTTCAATCTCTTTTGTTGTTGTTAAAGAATGTCTTTATTGAATTCATGTCTCTATTGAATCAAGGCAATCACGAATTGTCACCAATATCGGTGGCAGTCCAAGCTGTGATCAATGTTGCCGCTGTCGAAAGCCTCGTAACGATTTGATTGCGAATGCCAACATGCCCTGGACGGACATGGCAGCTTCGACCTCGACATCGGTCGATTTGGAGAATCGCAGATTTTAGATTGAGTATGCGATTTCACAATCCCAGAAGCGATTTTCGAGGAATTTCGGATTATTTTCAATTCCACATTGGCTCCAAATCGAGGATTCTGCTTGATAAAGGCGCACCATCAACCGTTTTCAGGAAGTCCTACGCGGTAGTTTGCCGGAATCAGAAGTTCTTCCCACTCGGTTGATTTTTTCTGGAATTCAAAATCTGTATTCCCTAAAATCCGTATTTTCACTGTGTGAGATGGTGAATCGGCACCGGAATTCCATAACCAAGGACTGTTTTGAGCCGCTGGGGAACCGGTTTGTGGCAGATCCAAGAAGTAGGAGTTGACCGTCTTTTAAAGGCAAATGGGAGTTTGAAAGATGAATTGGCGGATCATCAGATCGCCTTTATTTTGGCTGCACGGCTTGACAAAGCTGTTCTCTGTTCCCCTATAACGTTTACAGGAAACAATTCAGTACTAAACGCTTGTCAAGCACGTTTGATTTATTTTTCAAGAACTTTCATTCGGAAAAAAACGATCATGACCTTTTGACTGAAGGTCATTTATTTTTTTGATGGGCGACTGCTGATACTGATTACAAATCGAGGTCTCACGAACATTATGTCGGGGCAGGTGGACCATGCACTAGCGCATCCCATCTCCCAGACTTGGTGATTCCTGTTGATTTTGACGCGGCTTTACCCCCTTTCGTAATTGGGAGACGGCATTTATTGCCCGGGGTAGGCGACCGTCGGAATCCAATAGGATTTGAAACCACATGTCGATTTGCGATTGGAAATGAATTATTAGTGACCCAGAAATAATGGCAAAAAAAGAAAAATCCGGCGGCGAAAAATCATTGGTGATCGTTGAATCACCCGCCAAAGCACGAACGATCGAGAAATACCTTGGGCCAGGTTACGTTGTCGAAGCCAGTATCGGTCATATTCGTGATCTACCCAGCGGTCGAAAAGAGATGCCTGAAAACCTCAAGCAAGAGGAATGGGCGAACTTGGGTGTCAATGTAAATCATGATTTTGATCCGGTTTATGTCGTTCCACCGGATAAAAAATCGCATGTGGCCAAATTGAAGAAGTTGGTGAAAGAATCCAGTGAGCTTTTTCTGGCGACCGATGAAGACCGTGAAGGAGAAGCGATCAGTTGGCATTTGCAAGAGGTTCTCAAACCGAAGGTCCCGGTCAAGCGATTGGTTTTTAATGAGATTACCAAATCCGCCATCCAGAAAGCTCTTGAAAATACCCGGAACATTGATGACGGATTGGTCAAGGCTCAGGAAACCAGACGAATTCTTGACCGGCTTTACGGTTTTGAAATGTCCGCGTTTCTTTGGAAAAAAAGTCTGGGGAAAAGTGCCGGACGGGTTCAGTCGGTAGCAGTCCGTTTGATCGTTCAGCGTGAATGGGAACGGATTGCTTTTGTCACTGCAACTTACTGGGATCTGATTGGGCGTTTTTCGAATTTGAAGAACGAGAATTTTTCGGCAACGCTGGTTTCCGTTGACGGTAAGAAGATTCCCAGCGGAAAGGATTTCGATTCCCGTAATGGGCAGTTGAAAAATCCAAACCTGTTATTACTGAACGAAACGGATGCGGAAAAACTGTCGTCCCGTCTGCAATCGGCGACTTTCAAAGTTGCCAAATTGGAGGTGAAACCCTACTCCAGAAAACCCTATCCGCCCTTTACCACCAGCACTCTCCAACAGGAAGCCAACCGCAAACTCGGTTTTACTGCCCGCAGGACAATGAGTGCCGCCCAAAGCCTGTATCAAAATGGATTCATCTCGTACATGAGAACGGATTCAACAACCCTTTCCAACGATGCTATTAATGCGACCCGTAGTTTGGTGAACACCGAATACGGAGAGAAATTTCTGCCCGATGGACCAAGGACCTATGCGTCGAAAGTCAAAAATGCCCAAGAAGCTCACGAAGCGATTCGTCCGGCCATTCAAAATGATTCGTTCCCTTTGCCGCAGGATTTGAAATCGAAATTAACGTCCGATGAGTTTCGGGTGTTTGAGTTGATTTGGAAGCGGACGATTGCCTGTCAGATGGTGAACGCCGAAGGGCGGAATATTGTGATTTCATTGGAGGGTGATGGAGCGGTATTCCAAGTTTCGGGAAAAACGATTGATTTCCCCGGGTTCTTGAGAGCCTATGTGGAGGGTTCCGATGATCCCAACGCCGAATTGGCAGACCAGGAAAAGATTCTGCCATCGGTTTCCCAAGGGGAATCGATCCGGTGCGATGGCCTGGATGGAAAATCGCATACGACCCAACCACCATCTCGATTTTCTGAGGCGGCGTTAACTAGAGAATTGGAGGCGCGGGGCATCGGTCGACCTAGTACTTACGCCTCGATCATTGAAACGATTCAAATGCGGGACTATGTCTTTAAGAAGGGGAACGCGTTGGTGCCCGCCTGGTCAGCATTCGCGATGGTCAGAATGATGGAGGAGCACTTTAACGAACTCGTTGACTACGAGTTTACCGCTCAAATGGAAGATTCGATGGACGCAATCAGCCGTCGCGAGGCTGACTACGTCGCTTACCTCAGAGAATTTTATTTCGGTTCGCAACACAAAGGGCTCAAACGAAAGCTGGAGGAGAAAATTGGTGAGGTGGACGCGCGGGCCATTTGCACTTTTCCCTTGGGCCGATCCGAAGTCGTAAGCTCCGAATCAGGAGATCTAGCCGAAGAGGTGGCCGTTCGAGTGGGGCGTTATGGCCCTTACATTGAGCAGGGTGAGCGAAAAGCGAGTATTCCGCCCGAACTTCCACCGGATGAGTTGAATCTCGAAATCGCATTGAAAATGCTCGATGATGCCGAAGTCGGTGAAGAACCGTTGGGATTGGATCCGGAAACGGCCAAACCGATCTTTTTGAAGTCCGGTCGATTTGGACCATACGTTCAACTCGGCGAGGTAGAAGAAGACGATAAAGGTAAAAAAATCAAACCCAGTAGAATGGCTTCGTTATTAAAGGGGATGGAGCCGGCCGACGTGACCCTGGAAACGGCGATTAAGCTATTGTCTCTTCCCCGGAATCTGGGCGAGCATCTTGAAATGAAGGAACCGGTGGAAGCCTTTAATGGCCGGTATGGCCCTTACGTTAAATGTGGTTCCGAAACACGCAGCCTTCCCGAAGAAGTTTCGCCGCTTGATGTGACTCTGGAGCAGGCGATCGAGTATTTAAAGCAACCTAAGACTCGGGGAAGAAATTCAACTCCCAAGGAGCCGCTCAAGAAGTTTGAGGTATCGCCGATTACCGAAAAAGAGGTTCGCATTCTGGATGGACGTTTTGGCCCATATATCACTGATGGCGCTACCAATGTCACCGTCCCCAAGACAATTACCATCGAAGAAATAACGTTTGAAAGGGCTCTTGATATGCTGGCAGAGAAAGCTGCCAAAGGACCCCGCAAGAAGAAAAAGTCGGCCAAAAAGAAGACCGCTACAAAGAAAGCCACCAAAAAGAAAACCGCTAAAAAGAAAGCCACCAAAAAGAAAACGACTAAAAAGAAAACGACCAAGAAAAAATCAACCGAACAAGACGCCCCCGAATCGGTCACTGGTGAAAGCGAATCGAGCTGAGAGGTTTTGGCGCTGACCGGGCTTGTGGACCGCCCTTTAATAACGGCGTTGTTGCGTGGGTGAAGTGGTAAAAAAACGCAGCATTTCCCAATACTTCGGTCGGCAACGCCCACCCGTACGACCAGGTTTCCGGTGAGCAATAGACCGGTGCCGACTTCCATCAACTCCGGGCAGATGATGACGACTTCTGATTACCGATGGGCGGCGAGAATAAGACGATCCAGATTGAGACAACCTTCTTATCGGTTTTTGCGATGGACCTGCCTTGGGGGCATTCAGCGGTCCATGAATTCAAGCGATTACCTGTCTTCAGTCCCGGTATGGACTTGGCAGGTGGTTAGCCCTGAAACGCGCCCCGTAATTGGTCCAAGTATTTCGGGCATTCCAAGCGGGGGTCACCCTTCTCTTCAAATTCCAGGACTACGTATCCACGATATTTGCAGCGGGTGAGGATTTTTTTTAATCGGTCAAAATCAGCCTCCTTTTTTTGTTTGTCCGGCCCAGAGACCGCGACCTTGACCTGAACATTCAAGGCGTGGGGAGCGACTCTTTCGATATCACCATAAATGTCTTTGCTATGGAAATTTCCCGTATCTAAATTCAGGCCAAACCAGGGGCTCCTGATGTCTTTGACAAATTGCAGTAGTCCGTCTGCTGTTGCTGTTGGTCCACCATGATTTTCCAATGCCAAAAACACGCCGTGTTGTCCCGCATAATCACAACATTCTTCCATGGACGCGATCATTTGCTGGTACGACGAATTCACGTCGTTATTCTTTTGGTGATGCCCGGCAAAAATCCGGATCACGCTGGTCCCCATCATTTCAGCGTAATCGACCCAACGCTTCACGTGGGAGATTTCAACAGCTAGTTTTTCTGGGTCAACTTGTCCAAAGTCGTTTCGAATCGCCGTGCCGGAAACATCGAGCCCATTTCGAAAGGCGTGCGCCTTCAGGTTGTAAAGAAATGCGGGGGTGGGATTCTGAGGAAAGTAATAAGAAGTCAATTCGGTTCCCTGAAGGCCGAACTTAGCACAGTCGTCAATGAACTCCTCCAAATCCATTTTTGGCTGAGAACCGCTTAATAACTGACGGTAACTGTAGGCCGCCAGGCTCAGCTTAAATGGGGAGGACAAATTGTTGGCAACCGGCTTGGACGTAAGTTGATCGTCGATGCCTGCGAACCCGCTGTTAATGAGCACCCCAGCGGTGCAAAGACTGCTGGAGCCAATGAAATTCCTGCGATCAATCATGTGCTGTTGTCCAATCTGGTTCATATTGGTGGATTGACCAACAACCGGAAACGAGGCGTCACCGATACGGTGTCGAATCCACAATTGATTTTCATTCGGTGTGAATGCGGCTGCCCAGTTTTTTCAGCTCCTGAATTTGAGCTGTCTTGGCTTTTTCAGACAGCTTGCAGCCTTTCAGGTGGATGTTCCAAAAAGGCGAAAATCTCATTTCACCGGCAGCGTCTTTTTTTGCCATCTCCACGAGCGTTGTCAGATCGGTGACCTTGGAATCTTCCAGCATCACTCTTTTCAAGTTGGTTAACGGACTCAAAGCCGAAAGATCCATTACCAGCGTTTTCGAAACATCAAGATGGTCTAGAAAACGCAGGCCGCTGACAGGCTTCAAGTCATTAATTGGATTGCCCTGAGCATAAATTGACCAAGCCTTGGTGTAGTTGGTAACGACGCCAAGATCTTTGATTTTGTTATGAGCCACATAAAATGAACGCATGTTGCTGAATTCAGAAAGCGCCGCAATCGACTCGATCTGGTTGTTGGAAAGATCGAGATGTTGCAACTTTTTCAAATCCTTCAGAGGGGTCACATCCACGATCTTGTTTTCTTTTAGCATCACCTGCTGAAGCAGGTCAAGTTTTTGGAGGGGGCTAACGTCCACAATTTCGTTTTGATCAAGCCAAATGGATCGAAGGCTGATGCAGGCTTCCAGTCCTTTCAGGCTCTTGATGGATTTACCAATTCCCTTGATTTGAGAAATGTTCTCCACATCCTTGGCGACCAGCGGATCCTTGCTGTTTCGTTTTTCAAAAACCTCCCGGCGAACGACCGCTTCAAGATTCTTGTCCGGAAAAAGATCTTGCGAAGAAACGTGCTCCAAACCGAGGTTGGAAAAAATGGCAACCAGAACGCAGAGAAAGCTCAGTCTTGTCATGATACGAGTCAAAAAAAAGAATAGGAGGCGAGGGTATGGTACGGCCAATGGCAAATGACTCACTGACTGCTATCTTTAGATTACTCTCACGAAATCAACCTTTCCATCGGGCAACCGAAAGATCATTGGACAATTTATGATTGCAGAAGTCATCTCTATTGGCGACGAAATAACCTCCGGGCAGCGATTGGACACCAATAGTCAATGGATTAGCCAACAATTGGGTGACTTGGGAATCAATGTTGCTTTTCATACAACGGTCACCGATTCACTCCAAGCCAACCAGGAGGTCTTTCAAATAGCCCTTCAACGGGCGGATGTGTGCGTCAGCACCGGGGGGTTGGGGCCGACTGCAGACGATCTGACACGGCATGCCATTGCCAACACCCTTGGGGTTGGTTTGTATCGCGATGAAGCATCTTTGGCTCATATTCGGGATCTCTTTGCCCGCAGGAATCGCCAAATGCCTCCCACCAACGAAATACAGGCGGATTTTCCAGAGGGGAGTCACCCGATAGCCAATGCTAATGGTTCCGCCCCCGGAATTGACATTGAAATCGTTCAGGGGGATCGTATTGCCTACTTGATGGCTTTTCCGGGTGTTCCCGCGGAATTAAAGGAAATGTTTTTGGAATTCGGTAAACCTCGGCTGGAAAAGATTCTCGGGAAGGCTCGCAAGTTTATCGTTCACAAGCCGATTCGCTGCTTCGGAATCGGGGAAAGCGACCTTGAATCCCGTTTGCCTGATTTGATCAAGCGGGGTCGAGACCCCCAGGTTGGGATTACCGCCAGTTTTGCAACCATCACTTTGCGAATCACCGCCGAGGGTAAAACCGAATCAGAGTGTTGGCAAAAGATCTCTGAAACGGAGACGATCATACGGGAGTCGCTAGGAGAGATTGTCTTTGGGGAAAATGATGACGAACTGCAAGACGTGATTTATCGGGAATTACTTGCTCGCGAAAAGACATTGGCATTGGCGGAGATTGGAACGGGCGGCTTGCTTTCTCATTTGTTTTCCAGAATTGATCCAAAAGGGCAAGTTTTTGCAGGCGGATGGATCGCCAGAAACAGGGAGACAATCAACACGCTCACCGAAAACGACGCTTCAGCTGAACTCGGTGTGGTGGACCTGGCAGAAAAGACAAAAAAGACAATGGGTACCGATTTTGCGATCGCCATCGGCGGTTTTCCCGCCAATGAAAAAGAACCGTTGGGAATTGCGATCGCAACTCCAGCGGAAACGATTTGGGTTAAGAGGACATTTGGAGGCCATCCATCGCTGTTACTTCCCCGGGCGGCAAAGCAGGGAATGAACGAGCTTCGACTCTGGTTGCGGCAGAATAATTAACTACCAGTTGAACTATTTGAGGAGACTGGAAAGGGAATTAGGAGACAGGTAGATGCTTTGTACCTGCTTGGGTGTTAGAGCTTTTTTAAAGATAGCGAAGTCATCAATTTGCCCAACATAGTAAATGCCAATCATGATGAAGGCTTTCTCAAGATCCCAAGTGAATTGTTGTCGGCGATTTAATTTCCCGACCTGTTTTCCGTCCATGAACAGTTTGCATAGCGTTTCTTGACCATGATTGATGCCATTCAACGTGATGACGATATGGATCCATTTTGCCTTCGAGAATTTGACGTGGCCAGCATCAATCATTGGCCGTTGTTGCTGAGGTAAATCATCCAGCTTGGCATTTTCGGGGTTCCAAAATTTCAAATCCGAAAAGACTCCCAAGCGAAAATCCCGAACTGGCTTATCATTGAAATCAACGAATATCGATGAGTCATCCCATTTCTTGTCGGTGATTTGCAAGGGATCAATAAATCCCTTCGGAAGATTGGCAAGATCGGTTCGCATCCAAAAAGAAACGGTCGCGTCAAACGATTTTGCGGAATAGGGGAAATTATCTTTGACGCCGTAGCAGGCTATTTTCTTGGTTTTGATTTTGAAATCAATTGCTTGTCCCCATTTGCCGTCGGGACTCAGTCCAATTCCATCAATCGCCAGCCCATCGGTGATGGTCTTTCTGGAAACTTCGCTGGCCGTCATGACCTTTTTGTTTCCCTTGGCAAAGTCGGCATCAAAGCTCTCGTCGAAGCTGGCCAGAAACGTCAGGTGATTTTTGAGCTTGGAGAACTCCAGGTTTTTGTCCTGCGTGAAAGCTAATCCAGTGGTGGACAATACGATTGCGATGACCCAATAACCCAGAAGTCGCTGTATAGAAGTCATGTTGAAATCCGAATTTGGTGAAAGGTAAGTTCTGGGACCCGTCAGAGATCGGCTTCCCCCAGGCGCATGAAAAAACGGGCGAGACGCCCGCAGACTTTTTTAAAATATTGTCGTCGAAAAAACGAGTGAAGAAATCAATCTAGTTAGATTCAGCGGGAACGACATTCACACGTCTTCCCTCTTGATCAAACATGACATTGCCGTCGGTCAGCGCAAACAGGGTATAGTCCTTCCCTTGCCCAACATTCTTACCACCTCTGAATTTATTACCGACCTGTCGGACAATGATGTTTCCTGCGAAAACGGTTTCTCCACCGAACTTCTTTACACCACGCCGCTGGGCATTTGAGTCACGTCCGTTCCGACTGGAACCCTGACCTTTCTTATGAGCCATTTCAAAACCTGTCTAACTGCAAAATAATGGGAATCCGTAAATTTAACGGTAAATCCAAACGTGTTCAACCCGTTTTATGATTTCCACGCGATCCCCGATCTTTTGCCAGGTTCGCGGCCGAAAAGTAAACCTGAAATGACGTGTTTTCCCGTCTACATCGACTTTGGCCTCCCAGCGAATTCCACTTTTTGCCCCGGGTTGGTCCAGATTGTCGGCATCGACCACCTTGGTAACCGGTGTTCCAGTAGGGACATCGTAACCGTGGAGACCGAATTGCTGATGGATAGCTGCGGGAAGGCTTCCGGAATCAAGAGCTTTTTGAAGGTCCAGATTAAAATTACTGTCGATCTTTCCTTCGACTACGAAGAGCTCTCGTTTTTGATCGGTGTCCTCCTTAAATTCTTCGACAGAAATAACCGGGCCTGGCAGGTCGTAGAATTGACAGATTTCTTTTTGCTGACGCGGATCCCTCGTTAATGGAATGCCGTATCGGATTTGATCCTCTTCTTCGTCATGGATGTCGCCAGGACGCCAGAAATTGAGTTGCAGCGTTTTGTGTTTGTATAAATCGCTACCGTCGGGCATCTCAAAAACTTTGAAAGCATTGGAAAGACCTGTCACGTAGATGGTGACATAGTCGAGCCGAGGGTCGAGGTCTTGCCAAACGGCCACACCCCAAACACCGGGTGAATTGGGATCCGAATCCGCGGGTATAGCGATTCGGCCGATCGAAAATGTATCGTAGAAGACCGTATTGGGGTCTTCAATTTCTCTGATTTTGGGGATTAGCGAGGGACTGATTTGATCAAGATAGGCCTTCTTGGTGAATTTGGTTAACGGGCCATCGCCTGGTTTTTTTCCGACACTCAAGTCGGTTTGAACACGTCCCTCGAGGATAAATCGAGCGAAAAAGCGATCAATGAAAGAAAACTTGTCGGTTGCATCGGTTTTCTTCAGGCCGCTGGATTTGAGGTCGGTGTAGGGGTTGTTGACGTCCTCGGTCATTTTTTCGACATCGACAACTGTCTCTTCACGGACCGTTTCGGCAATTTCCTTGAGGATATCTTCGTCGTCAATTTCGCCGAGTAACCCGGTGGAGTCTTCAATTTCTACGCCGGGAATGGTAACGGTCGTCTGTTTGAATTTTTGACGTGTCGTGTCATTGAGATCTTGAGGTTGATAGTGTTGTCCAAGGTTACGAACCCGATATGGTAAATACCAAACCGTTTTCCGTTGCATTTTGCCGGTCGGTTGCGGAACTTCTATTTCTTTGACTTGTAGCGACGTAAAGGCGAATTCCAAGCACCCGATTTGGCGGCGCAGAGTAATGTTCGTCGATTGCGAGGCAACGGTCGATGTTTTGGTGGACGTTAGCGGTGCATAGTTCTCGGGGGAGAAACCCTTGATTTTAGGTAGATAAGATCGGGTTTCGTCTGGCAATATTTGAGGTGGGATAACTTTCAATACACCCTCCCCAAGCTTCCTTTGCGCCTGAATGGGCTGCGCCGACGAAAATTCGGCGAAAATGAAAAGCACCGCGAGAGCGGTAGTCAAACGTAAATAAGACATTGAAGTCCCTTTTTCCAATCCGGAGTCTATTGGATTTTAGTATAGTTGCGTTTTTTTTAGGTGGCTAAGGAATTCGGCCGAATCCGCTTTTTTCGACGATTTCTACGAATATTCGTCAATTTAGCCCTACTACCGTTGTCATCTGATAACGGTAACCGTTGCGGATGGTTCGCCGGATCCAACAGGCTGTCTGATCCCTGAAGGCGTTTGGGTCACCGGAAACGGATTTCCGTTCCCCGAAACAGTATGCCGATCCTTAAACATTAAGCCAAGGAATGTTGCGAGGCCTTTCCAAACGAGCCTAATCGAGGATGCCGGCCCCGAATTGGTTGCCTTTGGACTCCCGATGTGAGGGTTTTTCGGTTTCTACCGGCGAGAGCCGACCCGAGGGAGCCTTCATCTGGTGATTGGCGTCCTGCCGGACATTGGCTGGATGAGCATGATCGGACGGCTCATTGCAACCCTCTGCTGTCGAGGGATCGACCGGATCTAGTTGTCTGGTGCCCGATTGAGCTTCATCCGACGGTGTGACGGATGTTCCGGTCGATTTCGAATGGGTTGGAGCCGTTGGATCGGAATAATCGACGCCCTCCAGCTCCATGTCATGACGAGGCTGATAGCCAGGTTGTTTGGAACGGGTCAATTCCTGGTGAAATTCCTCGATTACACTTTTTTGGATCATTTCACGGCATTGGGAATTGATCGGATGGGCAATGTCAGCGTAGAGACGATTGTCGGTGTCCAGTTTAGGATGGGCTGAGTCCAGACACAGCTTTTGCCCACATTGATTGCAAAAGTTGGAACGCAGATGATTTTTGCCCCGGCATCCCGGACAATGACCCGTCAATTTTCGACTTGGCATCGCAACAAACATGCCTGAGCCACCTTCGATCACCTTCAGATCCCGGACGACAAAAGAGTCATCCAAGGTGACACTGCAAAAAGCCAGCAATCGATTCTCGGTCTCGCCAGTTAACTTGATTCTGACTTCCGTAACCTTCATGTTCCATCCATCCGTCGACTGGAGCAGGGGACCTCTCTAGCTTATCGATTTCAATCACAAGCGTACAGAAAATTGCTGTAAATTCCGACAAGTAAATACGAATCCAAGGTCCTGGGCTGTTAGCTGACTGGCTGCAGCCAACGCATGTGCCCTATTTTCGCAAATCCCAAAGCAGCAGCTCCCGCTGCCGGTCATTTGCACACCATGGCAACCCGCCTGAATCAAAGAATCACAGACGGTGCGAATTTCAGAGGAGACCCCTTCAGCTGTTTCCTGCAGACGATTAAAGAGCATCGAATTCCAGTCATATTGATCATTGGCCAATTTAGAAATTTGGAACTGACGTACCGAGAATTCAGGTTTGACCTTTGAAAAGATACTGGCTGTGGACAAACCAATGGGTGGACGAACAACGACAAAGTCAACGGAATCGGGAAAATGGAGGGCCGATATTTTCTCTCCTTTTCCTCTGCAAAACGCCATTCCGGAACTAAATCCCTTTTCAGTCAGGTAGATGAAAAAAGGAACATCACTGCCAATTCCCTCACCGATTTTTGCCAACTGCTCAATTCCTAAACGGGTTCCCAACAATTGGTCCAAGGCGATCAGCGTTCCTGCGGCGTTTGCCGAAGCCCCTCCCAGACCAGCGGCTGACGGGATTTTTTTTTCAACTCGGATCTTTAACGGCTGTTGTATCTTGACGTAATTTAGAAAACGGTCGGCAGCGCGATAGATCAGATTACTGGGTCCGGTCGGCAAATCACCAAAAATTGGGATTGCGCTTTCGGGGCCGGATGGTGATTCAGGTGTCGTCTGACCGTCGTGATTCCAACGGCACATCAAATCGATGCTGTTGCCCGTTGGAGATTCCGGTTTGAGGGTGTTGTCCAATTCGATAGTGATTTGGTCAAAGAGCTCAACGGCAGTCATGACGGTTTCCAATTCGTGAAAACCATCAGGTCGTTTTCCCAGGATCTCCAGGAAAAGATTCAACTTTGCTGGCGTTTGAATCGTGATTGATTTGTTGGTCTTTTGCCAGAACATCTCAGGAGCAACACGGCCGGGTGGAAAAATACACTTTACGAAGATCACGCTACCGATGAAACTGTTTTCTCAAGTTTCTTTTGATCCCAGATCCTGAAGGATTAGCGATGAGGCGTCCATTTTGATTGCCAGTGAGTGACTTTGTGCTTTACTCTGCGTTTTGACCATTGATCATCGGCATCGACCAATGTCCTTCTGCAGCATGAGTTCTTGGTCAATCGGCAGATCGTTTATTAAGCCCACTCTCTGCCGCATTGGTCAACGTGGTGAAACACTAATTCTCCTCTGATGATCACGTGCAGTCGGCCTGGGAGTTGCTATCGAAATCGGCGTGTTTTACTGAACATCAACCCAAGCAGGAGAAATGAACCGCTAACATGTCTAGCCGTTCATTTGGGCAGGGCTGGAATTCGCGTGAAGCCAGGCAGCGAAATCGACGCTCGAATGAGAATTTGTCGAGCCGTTGGAATGAACAGGTGATTAGGAAAAATGCCGAGTCATGATGTAGGCCAACAAACGCCCAAACCGTCTCGACAGGGAGTCCGGAAATGCTCCAGGTTTAAATGTAGGCCTTTCGCCCATCAACATTCGATCCGACGGCGATATTAACGCTCTCGGTAGGTAATACGACCTTTGGTCAGGTCGTAGGGTGAAAGTTCCACTCGGACTTTGTCACCGGGGACAATTCGAATGAAGTTTTTTCTCATTCGGCCGGCGACATGGGCCAGCACTTCGTTACCTGTTTCCAGCTCGACTCGAAACCGCGTGTTCGCTAGTGCTTGAACGACGGTACCTTCTACCTCAAAAGATTCATCTTTTCCCATGAAAATCCTTGCAACCAAAAAAAATGCTCAAGCACCATGTTAGTCACTACGGGCTGATTTCGTCCATAGCGTTGAGAACCAAACCGAACTCGTTTTCCAGGAATTGGGCAGATTCAATACCACAGGAAATTCGTATCACCCCGTCTGTGATACCGAGTTTGTCTGCTGTTTGAGCCGATAAACCACGATGGCTGGTCGTTCTTGGATAACTGATGGTCGTGGCGATTTCCCCTAAAGAAGGGCAAAATGCGATTTTTTTAGAAAGACTGATAAAAGCCTCCACATCGCGAAGGCCGCCGGTAAATTCACAGCTCAGAACATTACCAAATTTCGTCGGGCCTACCAGTTTGGTTGCCATTGCCGCCGTCGGATGGGATTTCAGCCCAGGATAAAAGACCCGTTGGATTCGTTTTTTCGTTTCCAAAAACTGTGCTAACCGCATTGCGTTTTCGCAGGCCCGATCAATACGAAGATGGGCGGTTGCCAATCCTCGAGAAACAAGCCAGCAATCAAAAGGGCTGGCGGTCATGCCCCAAGTCGAAATCGCGTCCTTTACCCGTTCGGCTGAGTCTTTTTTTCCGCAAAGCATCCCCATCATTACATCGCCATGCCCATTGAGGATTTTACTCATGCTTTCGATGACGAGGTCTGCTCCAAATGCAAACGGACGAGTCAGCAATGGGGTGGCAAAGGTGTTGTCGACCAAAAGGATGGCATTTTGTTTTTGACTGATCGACGAAAGGCTGGGCAAATCAGCGACATGCAGTAGTGGGTTCGCCATAGTCTCAACGACCAACATCCTCGTCTGCGGTCGGACAGCAGCTTTGACCTGATCCACGTTGCACATGTCCACCTCGTCGAATTCCAGGCCCCAACGAGTCAGTTCCTGGGCGATGAGCCGTGTTGTACGTCCATAGAGCTGGTTGCCGAGCAGTAGGTGGTCTCCCTTTTTTAAATGAGAAACGATTGCCAGCGACATTGCCGACATACCCGTCGAAGTGACCACTGCAAAGTCGACGCCCGCCTCTTCGCCGCCGTGTAGCTGGCGACATTGCTCGGCCAGAACGACCGCATTGGGGTGACCGTCTCGTTGATAGACGAATCCATCGGTTTCGCCGGATAAAAGATCTCCGGCATGCTGGGCTGATTCACATTCATATACGGTCGCGGTGTGAATGGGCAT
>Ga0214480_100509_pt1 | contig 19531 bp, 18 predicted proteins | sample M1_20Mar14CPVII9_3_FD_165042 | JGI IMG/M metagenome (GOLD analysis project Ga0214480, IMG submission 165042) | Marine eukaryotic communities from Monterey Bay, California, United States - M1_20Mar14CPVII9sort6BwellE17 | ecosystem: Environmental > Aquatic > Marine > Unclassified | place: USA... | reverse complement strand
ACAGCTCCAACGGACCAGGCATTTGCCAATCTCTTTGAAGCTTTCCCGGGGGTTGATGAATATCTATTGGATCCTATGAACAAAGGAGTGCTTCAGGACATTCTCAAGCTCCATGTATCACCAGCCAATGCTGATAGTGTGATATTGAAAGAGTCTGCGGAGCCATTCGGCGGTATGATCAAGATTCCGACTCTCACTGAGGAATTCATCAAGGTTACTGTTTCTGATGATGGCATCATGATTAATGACTCCAATGTTGTATCCCCCTTGGACATTATTGCTAACAACGGTAAGATTTGCAGTATGCTGTGATTGATACTAATCTTCATTTCATTGTCTACTTTCTTCTCGCTGACTTGATTTGCTTCTACCTCTATACAGGAATTGCACATACTCTTGACGCTGTCCTATTGCCTGAGGGTTTTATGTTCCCTCCTGAATCCTCTTCGAAGTCTGCAAAACGTGGTACAAGTCTCCCTTCTGCCAAGTCAGGTAAAGGAGGTAAGAGGCAACAGAGTATGATGGGACTTCAGAGGATGAGACAACGTGAGCACATGACGAACACTGATCAAGAAGTCATGACAACTGGAAGTAGGGGTAGACTCAATGATCGTTTGAGTAGAGTAAGTACAGATGAAGATGAGGAAACTCTCGATGAATCAGAGCAGAGTATGTTATTTTGAAGAAGTAGTTTGGGAAACTTGGGATGATATATGAGAAAAGGATATACTCGAGAAAAGATATTACATTTATATAAGTTACAACTTGTTGTTAAGAAGCTTTCCAAACTGGAAGAGGCCAATAAAGACAAAGCATGAACCTAATTCTTTACCAATCTACACTTAGGAGCTAGATTCTAGAGTAAAAGCTTCTTCTATATGAATTTGATCTCTACACAGTTTTATTTCTTTGTCCACTTGCCCTTTGATCCCTTGCTTTTCGAAGCCTTATTGCCCTGCTTCTTTGAAGATTTGGCATGATGAACCACTGCCTTTGCCGATTTACTCTTCGTAACTGCTTTTGCCGATTTTGATACTTTTGCCGATTTTGATGCCTTGCTCCTTTTCTTTGTCGATTTAGAAGCGGCGTGCGTCGCCCCCCCTGCTCCATGTCCTGACTTGGTATACTCTTTAGGTATAAGCACCGTATCAATCACATGAACGATTCCATTCAAAGCTCTGATATCCGCTTTGATAACATTGGCAGTATTGATCTTGATACCTGTAGTATCTGACATATACGGCACAACACCACGCTTCATCTTCTTCCGCTGTTTCATGATTGCACGAGATACAGAAACATGCACGGTATCATCATTGGCCATCTTAATTTCTTGACCGTTGGAGAGAGATGTGCTAAGAAACTCGCCAGGAGCTACATGATGAAGTAGTATATCTGCCAGTTGATCCTTTGTTAGACTTCCGACAGTTCCTTCGTGAAGCTTGGAAAATGCTTTGTTATTTGGGGCTGTGCATGATGAAGATGACATGTGATGTGAGTAAATGATGAGAGAATTGATGATCGACGATATTGACCTATCCTATCTGTCTGTCGATACTTACCAAACACAGTGAATGGTCCGCCAGTATATAAAGTGTCAACCAAGTCAGCAGCCTGAAGAGCACCAACTAAGGTTGAGAAGTTATTATCACCCAGAGCAATCTCAACAATTGTCTTCTCATCGGAGGTCTTCGTAGCTGATGAATCAGTACCCTCAGATGGCTCGGTACCGGAACCAACTCCCTCAGCAATCGGAGGAGATGGATTGGGAGCCTCGGTTGGTTCTGGTGGCAAAAGCACCGTATCAATGACATGGATAATACCGTTACTAGCCTCAATGTCAGCAGCGATGACAGTAGCATCATTAATCATGACTCCATTATCCGTGTCAACTTGAACGGTCTCTCCGTTTAGCGTCGTAACTGAACTGTTAGAAAGGTCTGTGCTCCGAACAGCACCAACGACAACATGATAAGTTAAGAGGGCGACTAGTTGATCCTTGTTCACTGGTTGGAGAAGTGACTCTACTATTCCTTCGGGTAGCTTACTAAATGCTTCCTCAGTTGGGGCTGTGAAAACAGAGACACATGATGTGAGCAGAATGATGTGAGAAAGATGATATGCTAACCAGTCTACTACTCCAAAGATACTTACCAAATACAGTGAAGGGTCCCTCACCAGACAACGTATCAGCCAAGTCAGCAGTGGTGACAGCAGCAACTAATGTAGAGAAGGTATCGTCAGCAGAAGCAATCTCAATGATGTTTTTAGGAGCCGGAGTTGGTGATAACGAAGGAGGCTTTGAGGGTGCATCTGTCGGGGCATTTGTTGGTTCAGGCGTAGGAGGCATAAGCACTTCATTGATGACATGAATGATACCATTGCTTGCTAGAACATCAGGTGTAGTAACTGTAGCATCATTGATCATGATACCATCATCTGACAAAGTAACTTGAATGGTATCTCCGTTGAAAGTCTCGGCTTCTTGACCATCAGACAAGTCGGTACTTTGAATAGCAGCACCAGCAATTACATGATAAGTTAGGATAGAGGTCAGTTGATCCTTGTTCTCAGGTAGGAGAAGAGATGCAAGTACATCTTGATCAAGCTTGGAAAATGCTTCGTCGGTTGGTGCTGTGATTTGAGAAGTATCAGTGTTCAATCAAAACCAGACATATGATGTGAGAATAATGATATGAGAAGAAGATGATCATTAAATTATTCCAATGATGATACACTTACCAAATACAGTGAAGGGTCCCTCACCAGAAAATGTATCCACCAAGCCGGCGGCGTCCAAAGCAGTAATTAAGGTGGAGAAGTTAGATGGATCATCTTCGGCAACCTCAACAATATTCTTCGGAACCGGGGTCGGTGAGCCTCCTGTGTCAGGTGTTGGGAAATAGGATGAAGATGAAGATGTTGGGAAATATGATGTTGGTAGAGATGTAGGTACTTCTGTATCCTCTTGTAGATATCGCTGTTCACCAATTCCATCTCCTCCCCTTATTCCATTATTATTCAATGAATGATGATGAACTGCTTCCTCTTCTGCAAAAGTGAGAGATACCATGTGAAGAACAGATGCGGTGACTAGTTTAAGCAATCTCATTGTTGTTGTATGCAATTTAAGTCGATGATAAGTATTGTAAGTAGATATGTGCAATAGAGGAGAGGTACTAATGCAATATGATGATCGATGTGTGATAATAAAATTATGATAGAGTTATGATTCTTATCGGCAGTTCAACAAAACTTCCCAAGCTTTGTTCCATAGATTGAGTCAGCGTCGGCGTTACATAGTTCGTTAGTGGTTGTGGCTGTAGGCGTAGGGCAGTTCACTCGATCGTTCATTCTTCATTGCAATGAGAAAGATCGTATCTCGATGAATAATGCACAAGCCACTTTAGCTTTTATAGGCACTTGATAGTATACGAGTTGACAGTTCTCTATCCCTGCCCCATTGGCCTAGAATAAGTGGCAACGAATCTCAATTGGCAGTAGTTCATTTGCTTGCCTCCAATAGCATTGGATAGGAGTCACATCACGTCGCGAGCTCATCGGAGCATTACGCGGTACTCGAATTTGCATAAAACCCCGGGTTCATACCAATCAAACAATCATTAGAATGATATACTATGTATGTATTGAATACAGAATATAAATCGGACGAGTATGATCATTGTAATGACAACAATAGACCGCTAGTTAATCCTTATTTGACGGTAGCAACGCTTCTATACTAGGATACCTTCTAGATGTAAAGATACCTAGTACTAATTTCATTTATTGTACTTAACTACGATATCATACGGAGTTGTTGATCTCATAGGTAAGGGCTATATTTGTTATTAGTCAATCAGTATGTCTCCTACCGCCCTTGCTGTTGGCGATTCAGCTGCAAAAGAACCTACTCAAGAAGAATATGCCATTGCTAGAAAGCCAGGTCCAAATGATTCAAGAGGTCGTTTCTACGGACCCCATGGTAATAAAAGTATACTAAAAGAAGGTTACAAGGAATTAGTAATATCACCAGGCAAGTTAGGTTTAACATTGCAATTCATTAATGATACCAAGGGTGCGACCATATGTAAAATCAATTCACTGTGTAACTTTAAAAATGAGATTAAAGTGAATGATCGTGTAGTATCAATTGATGGATTAGTATTAACAAACTCATCTCAGTTACAGATTGGTATTGGACATACTCGAATCTTTGGGATTGAACGTGATGTAGTACCAGGTAGAGGTAGAAAGAATATCAATAGCTTGAAACGGAAAGATGATAAAGATATATTAAATGAATTTGATAAGAAACGAAAGCATAATGAACAACAACTTGTTGAGAAGGAGAGTTCTACACAAAAGAAGAAATCAAAGTATAATATTGATGTTAGTAAAGAGAAGCTACTTGGAATTGGATTTGATCCGAAAGATGACACTTATACACAGGAGAAGAATCCCAAGGTAACAATAGCTAATGACCAATCAATTGGTGGCAGTGGCGATGCCACTACTCAGCTGAATGATATTGGTAAAGCGAAGGAGCAAGCTAAGACTACAGTTACTAATAATCAATTAAATGGTGCCGCTGCTCATCTTGATAAAGCTGATCGACTAACTGATGCTCCTCAACAAATGCCTGCCAGACAATGGCAATACCCACCGCCTGCTCAACAACCTCAACAACCTTCTATGCATACACAATGGCAGCAAGCCCAACAAGCATACCAACATGCACTGGCTACACAAACTGCAGTATTACAAACCATGGCAGCGCATGAACAAAATGAAAGAGATAAAGCAGAATTCAACAAATGGCACAGTGAATGGCTACAATATCAACAACAACTAAACCAGTATTATGCTACTCGACATGCCGATGGATGGTCACAAAAGTATACTGAATTGTGCAAGTATAAACAACAGAACAATGGTGAAGCTAACAATGTACCATTGCATTATCGTGATCCAAATGATTTGTCACTTGGACAATGGGTAGAACAACAGCGACAACTGTATTGGGAAGGAAAGTTGGATTCAGAACGTGTCAATTCTCTCAAGCAACAGGGATTTGATTTTGAATACGAACCATTGAAATTAACTGGAAATACAAATTGGGATAATAAATTCCGAGAGTTAATTGAGTACAAGAAACAACATTTGAATATGAATGTACCGCAATCCTATCCAGATGGATATGAAACGTTAGGCCAATGGGTATACAATCAGCGTCAACAATACAATGATGGATCCCTGGATATTGATCGACATCAGTTACTTGAAAGTAAGGGATTTATATTCGAACCAGGCACAAATGTAACATCCACCATCATCCATGAAGCATGGAACCGTAACTACAAAGAATTGGTCCAATTCAAGAGAGATCATGGACATGTTGAAGTTCCGGAACATTATAAAGCTACACCTTTATCAGCTTTTCTTGACAAGTTTATTGGCAAACAACGATCGTTATACAATAAGAAAGAGTTAAGTAGTAAACATATCAAATTGTTGGAGGATGTTGGCCTTGATTTAAGTGTTCGAAAAAGAAAGATACCGAATTACAATAGTGATGAGAATTGGGAGAAGAGTTATGCTGCACTAGTTGCTTGGAGGTATGTGTGATGTTGTGATTAAGCTACTTTCCCTATTGATTCAATGTCACTCACTTATACTACTGATCTCTCTCTTATACAGGCAAGAAAATGGTCACACTCGAGTTCCAAAAAGGCTACCCCACTTAGGTCCCTGGGTAAAAACTCAACGATCCAACCTCCGACAGGGCAAGTTATCGGACGACAAGCATCAAAAGTTATTAGCCATTGACTTTGATTGGGATCCATTAAACAAATATGGAGGCTACGATGCAATCATTGCAGCTATACCTTCTTCTAATTCGAAACCTACTACCACTGATGTATCAATATTTACTTCTGATGTTTGGAAGAGTTGTTACGAAGAATTAAAGAAATATTATCAAACCAATGGAAATGTTAATGTACTACCACCTGGTTATAGTGATGGAATTGGTGGTTGTTTGTTCACTTGGTTGGAAACACAGAAGCGATTTCACAAACAAGATATACTTCCACCTCAACAAGCTAATATGTTAGAAGGGCTGGGTGTTAATCTAACTGAAATAGGTACCGAGAATGGGTTGGCTCGGAATGATATTGCATGGAATATAAACTTTAACGCTTTGAAAGAATATCATGAGCAACACGGGAATACTGACGTTCCATTCGAATATAAAAAGGACTTGGGTTATGGTGGTTATAAGGATCTAGCCAAGTGGTGCCAGAAACAACGGGAGTTTTACAAAAAGAAGAAACTCCCAGATGATCGTGTTCAGAAACTGCTTTCGTTGGGTATGAATCTCACAGCCGCAAAGACACCCGTTGTCAAGAAAAGTAGAAAGAAGTTCTCTCTTGGCTCGTTTCCAGAGGATAACATATTCTTTGAACATGAAGATGGCCAGAGTAGAAGAGTTCCTAGTTCATGGGTCTTTCCCAGGCTAAGCTTAGAGGGAATGTACATCTTATATCATTGTGGTAGTCATGTGGAAGGTAACCCCAATCAAAAGTTGTCACCAATGAAAATATTCGAACCAAGCGACATGGTGAATAAGAAAAGAGACAAAACAAACCTTGGGGAGGTGAGAAACATATGTAGTATCATTGATGTAGAGTGCCAGAAGAAAGGAGAGGTTATCGATCGATGTATGACAGAAGAAGATGCCAAGAGATGCGTTCGTATTGGCTATACTGCATTGAATATTCCTTTTAAAAGTGAAGCAGAAGTGCTTGGTATGAAATGGAGTAGAGTTTGTAGTGAAAAGAGGACCATTCCTCTTGAAAAGGAAAGACAACAACTCCAGCTCCGGCAAGGATATGAATTGGGAACAGTAGGACCTTGACTCCTCTAGAAAGCATATGACTAGAGTGTATATAGGAGAATGCTTAGTCTAACTCATAATACATGTTAACGATTGTTGCCAATGCCAAAGGATACCTGAAGTATGGTATGGGTAGGGTATCCTTCTATTGTTTCGATATCAAAATAGTGAATGATATGATCCTGTATCAGCCACATCTAGAAAAGGTCTATGAGAGCTACACACTATGCTTTTAGGGCATTAGAATGATATCAGATCAAAGATATATATTATGGTGACGAGTACGAACAATTTCTTTTTGCGTCACGAACACATACCAAGTGAAAAATCATTAAAACAGATGAATCTAACTCTGCATGTGGCTGAAGTTAGATGATATCTATTGCAATACGATCGATTCCCTTCTTTCAAAGTGATTGTCGTTGGAGAATGTAACTAATGTCGATACTCAAATCTCGTCATTTTTTTTTTGGCAAAAACAAAGTTCTCATAACAACTTCCTCCAAGCTTGATACGGGATGATATGGTATCCAAGGCGTGGTATAAACCATCTGCTCTGCCACAGCTCATTGCAAGATTTGAATCACCATCATCGTCTGCCGTGGCGTCAAGAAGAAGGGCCATTGAAGTATATTCTACACCCTGCATCGTCACAAACTTTGGCAAACAGTGTGATGTCGGTAGTAATGACGATTCTAATCATCTTCCACAATGCTCGGTGCTTGTAAATCCAGCCAATCCTAATCTCACTGGGCCCAACTCATTTGTAAGTGTGTATATCCACATGGGTTAATAATAGTTGAAGTAAATATCTTGACATCTCATATACTTATTATTGCAGCCCTACTTTCCTCGAGGTGGACCTCAACCATTAGCAAAGCCGAATAGAACATGGAATCCAGTTGGATATGTTTCTCAATGGGGCGGTATGGATGTAGGTAGCGGTATGCTGTTTGCTGCAGAATCAATAGATGGCTTAGTTCACCAACTCGGTGGATTACGTATTCGTGCCGAATGTTCATTAGTACCCACACATCAATATTCACATGCATATATAAATCAACAATCTTCTAAATTACATGATGATAATGTACAAGATGATGAGAAGAGAAGTGTGAAATGTCCAGTTGGTACAGCAGTAGCTACATCATCTGGAGGAGAAGAGTTGCAACAACATTATGATACAATAATACATACAACTCCACCATTTTATAACTATCCTCCATCAATAACACCAGAATTAAAAGAAGTATTGGGTATAATAGATATTGATAGTTATGATGACTGTATACATTCATGGTCAAAAGAGTTACTAAGGAGTTGCTATCGACAGTCATTCAAAATAGCATTTGATAACAATACAAATAATGATACCGGTATACAGAACAGTTTCATCAATAATGCATTGAGTTTATTTGGTCTAAATATCAAACAACATATAGGAAAGACTGGTAAAAGAGTAGCTGTGCCTCTCCTTGGAGCAGGTTGTAGAGCTTTCCCAAAAGAGATAGCATTGGATGTTGCTGCAATTGAGAGTGCTTCGTGGCTGTCTACTACCCACTCATCGGATACTAGTGATCAGGAAAACACAGACGAGGATGAATTAGATGTAGTAGTATTTGGTTTACTGGAAGAAGATGATGCTCGTTATCTATCGGATAGGTTAGAAAAGGACCTAACCAACTACACAAGAGCCTAAAGACCTTAACTTGTTCTACCGTGCCTTATATGGTGGTGAATGGTAGTATCACGATGACATTTGATCGGGGGATTAATATACAGAATGCTGATTACTAGCACCAACTGAGGGTAGGTGAAGATAGAAAGCTGGAAGCACGGAAGTAAGTAAGAGGGTCCCCCACGGATACAAAACCCATTTCATTCCCCTTTGAAGTCCAAACGGTTATGACTTTTTTCCAAAAATTTCACAAAATGTTCGGATAGAATGCTTCTTGACAAGACACTGATTTATCAACTCCACCACCTGTTCTCCACATAAAGTGTGCTCATAAACCCAAAGGTAAGCAGGATATGGTGCTGTATATGTTTATGATTATGTTCATGTCGGCGTCGGTCGTGGTTTTTAATTGCAATTGCAATAGGGTATCTTTCCTGCAGCCGATCTGACGACAGAATTTGTTATATTGCAATGTGTCTCATTGCATGATATCAACAAACGATGGGGGTGAAGACAATAAGGGAAATAGTTCCACATTGGCAGTAACATAGTTACTTCTATCTACATGCTGATATGCTGGGGGTATCCTATGACTGATGATAAAGGCAATACTATGCTTTGATTTTAGATCTTTATTGCAATGAGAACAAACATTCGCGGCGATATGACACAGTATGTTTTAACTTCTTCATTCTCTAATGATATCCCTCTCTTCTGTATGTATCAAATCAATCAATAGGTATCAGATGATCTAAAGTATCTTTCAATTTCAACACCATTTACAAGTACAAGACAACATATACTATTACTTATTACTCATTACTATCAGCAACAAGTTACAATAAAACAAGTTAAGATGCGTCTATTGAATGCATCGACCTATCTCTTTGCTGCACTATCAGTCTATACCTGGCTAGTAGGTGCGGCTGATCTTCCTACCGAGTATACCAACTCAGCTGTCTCTAATAAGATATCCCACTATCCTGAGGATATGAGTCCACATCATACACAAGCGATTGCTAACACAAACAATAATGGTCCAGATGATATTATTGGTCGGATTAGGGGTGTCAAACGACGTCTACTCCGCAACAGTGGAGGACCTACTCCTGATACTACTCATGCAATACAAGCAGAGGTAGCTGATATCTCCAAGACATACACCGAATGGATGAAAACGTTCAGACAACAGCTCAAGGATGAGGATCGTGAGGGGATCTTATCTATGATTAAATCAAGTACTGCCAACTCCCAATACTTTATTGACACTATCAAGGAGCGTGTACCAGATTCCGAAGAAAGTAAGGAGGATACACTCAACTTCATTAGTCAACAATTCTCAGATTATGATATAGAAAGTGTAAATGGTATGCCAACCTCCGATCTTGTCAAATCGTTCGAACCTATGCTTGATATATTGGATGAAGTTATTGATACAAGTGACAATGTGAATAGCATATTCAATAAGTATTCCAACAAACACCGTCATTTGCAAGAGGATACAGCCCCTCAATGTCAACCAGAATGTCCATTCGATGACGAGGCATGCACTTGCAACAAGCTTGCTAGATGTGCCAAGGATATTACTCAATATGATCTAGCAGTCTTGATGAACAAAAGATACATAGAGACTGAATCAACAGACAAAAACTTTGCAGATTTCACTGTCGACGATAATGTTTTAAAGGCGTTCTATTCTGATATGTGGGTAGGCAGTACCTCCAATTATGATTATGGTGGAATGACTTACAAAAACATCGTAAGCAATTGGAACTACATTCAGGAGTTAGCAGACAATCCGTCGTGTAAGATATCATACTCTATTTCTTTATGATGTTAATGTTCATTCTGTGACTGTCACAAATCCTCATATTATTATATCATAGTTACAAAGTATACACTTCTAGATGGAGCAAAGTATACCAAATGCCCAGATGGCTACGAGGTTGCCAAAGCTGATTGTCAAGCTGCCGCAAATGCCGTATCTCGAGATATGAACATTATTAACAGGGACTATTTGGGTGGTGGTGTTGTAGGTGAAACCCCTTGTGGCTGTTTCATATGGAATGAAGTTAACATTGACTATGAAGAATGTGGAACCGGAGTACTATCAGATGATGGACTCCTTGTTTGTAAAAATACAGAGTACGTCCTTCTTGATGGAAAAGATTTTGAGCAATGTCCAGATGGTGCTGAGGTTTTGCAAGCGGAATGTCTAACTGCAGCTAACGCCTTATCTCAGAGTCAGAAAATTAGTGACAGGGGCTATTTGAGTGTCGGCACTTGGGATTTCACCCCCTGTGGATGTTTCATTTGGAATTGGGGGCAATCGGAGGCTGTGATTGACTATAAAGCATGTGGAACAGGGGTGAAAAGTAAGTATGCCGAGGCACAAATTGTGTGTAAACGTCCTAATACTGATACTGGCACTAGTGTCTGTGAAAAGCTGTTGGAACAGTTTGTCACTGCATATCCAGGAGATAGTAAGGCACCAGTCGAAACTCATCAATTGACTGTGGAGGAAGTATGCTCAGCAGTGAACACAGACGTCAAACTCAAATCAAGTGCTATCATCGATAGCCTTGATCCAACACGTAAGTTGTATATTGCATTCTTGTGAGAACTTGTTGTTTATCTTACCATTTGTCTCTCATACTTTGAGTACAGCGTTTGATACGAATTGCTTTCTAGCAAGCTATGGATCATGTGCTAATGCCATTCGCAGCTTTGATAAGCTATACGAGTTGTATAACTCCAAAATATCCGGGAATGAACCAAACCCCATGCGCTTAACAGGGTCAACAGATATGGAGGGGAACAAAGTATATGTCAACACAAGATTTCCTATTAACTATATCTTTACAAGAGATAGTGAAGGTGTCCAGACACTAATTTACCCCGCAGACAATACAGAAATATATGCCTACATTAGTTTGGATCAAAATGCTGATGACAACCCAAAAGCAAATTGCTATGTGGATTTAGGCGATCTCAAATCTGGCCAAGATGCTATGGAAACATGTGATGAAAGCTTTTCATTACTCCTTGGCAATATAACATCTTTTGGAACCCTTGCAAGCATCGTAGACAATTTTGACGAGTATGGTCTGGCAGGGTCATGCTGCCGTAAGTTTCTCTTAACTATGTTGAAACCCCGTCACGAGTGTATCTCATCTGTTGTCTACTTTATTTCTTAGTTGACACTGCTGTGGTTGATTCGGAACACTTTGGGTTTAATGTAAGTAATGTATACTTGTATCATATGAACGAATGAACAAACAACAAAGCAGTCTTCTCACTCATGTATTATATTCTTAATCTTAGTTTGATGATTCCAAGAACATGACATGTGACAATACTGGACCCTTCTATCTGGGCATATCAAGGGAGTCATGTGAGAATGCCAAAGGAAGATGGACAAGAGGTCCCTGTAAAGAGTTGAAAGCTTGTGTGAGTGATTATCCCAAGAAGGGAGATCTGGGATACAGCCAAGCGTTTGATGCCTATGTAAAGCATCGTTTAAGCATATCAGATGCAAATGACCAAAAACAGTGCAATGATACAAGGTCTGCACTTGGCTTTTCACAAGGTTATCCCTTTGATAATGAAGTCTGTGATGCGTTTTACAAGGTAAGCTATTTCACGAAACTTAAAAACTTCTTTGCTTCAATACTTATGACGATCTCATTAACTACATCGCCTTATCTCTACTCTATAGCTACTCTGTGAACAAGAGGCGTCTAATAATACTACAGCGACAAGCGAAGTGGTAAATTACAACCAACCAGTGTAAGACCATCTTTCAATGATTTGTTTGTGATTATCAGTTTGATTATCAGCTTATATGTGCTTCACTGTGTTATATTAGCCCACCAGATGTTCCAAAGTTGGAGCCTTATACCCAACTCGGAGCTCTACCAGCTCATACTTATCTTGATGGTAAGAAGAAAGTGCGTTGTTATCTATTACTCATTACTACTCTGTGTATCTAAGAAAGCTGTTGCATTTCTCCTTAGACTCAACTCTAATTGATGAAGTCAAAGTATTTAAGGTGGCTACACAAGTCTTGTGGGTTTCCTACCAAACAGCTAGTGTTATTGTGAGAGACTTTCAGATATTAGGGCCAGAAATGGCTGAAGCAGCCTTTACTGCAAATTCAGTAGCCAGTGCAATACTAGTTGCATGGGATATAAGTAATATTGTACTTGTATCGATGGAGGTCAATTTGTTTAATTATCAGAAGGACAATAACAACATCTTTAAAGACCTCACCCCATGGCTTGCCAATACCTTAAATGCTATTCATGGTGACGCATATGGGCAGAGAGTGGAAATGAGGAAGGATCTCATTGATCTTGGAGAGTGGACATACTACAGTATCATAGATCATACTACATGTCTTACAAACTACCTTATTAATGGGTTGTCGGGATCAAATGTGACCAGTTGTGAAGTGCCATTGCTCCCACAAGATATCTTTACTGACCCTCCTCCTGCCCCAAGTAATGTTGAGCTTGTGGAATGGACTTTCAATACATCTATATTTGACCGTATCAGCAGCATGGAGAAACAGATGAAGACGATCGCTGCAGATATTGGCAAGAAAGTCAAAGCCAAATGTTCCAAGAAATCCGATGACGAAGTCTTTGAGCGTAGGCTGAACGTGGATGAAGTAGATAATGACGATGCCGATGACGATGATGAATTGGACTTGGAAGTAGTTGAAGTGATAAAGCGTGAAGTTGCAGTACTGAAGGATGAAGTTAGAAAGGGCGTGACGAAGGAGGAAGTTAAGATGGTAGTGAAGGATGAAGTGAAGGCCTTGAAGGATGTGGTATCTCAACTAGTTGAGCAGAACAAGGAGTTGATTGAACAGAATAAGGACTTAATGGCAAAAGTTTCGGCTTCTGCCTAGAAGAACCAAGAGTTGCAAACAGGTTATAAGAGTTGCAAACTTAATAAGGATTGCAGAGCTACATTCATATATTACGAGTGCCAGGGAAAATATCTAAAGGTAAATGTATCATTTTATCTTACAACCCAAGCCCATTCTAATACACATAATATACTCTCATGCTTTGATGTGGGGGATGTAAAGGGGAGAAATCGGGGGAGATCTCGGATACTGGTATAATCCTCTCTATCAAGAGCTATTGTACTGATGACGATAATGCAACAGTCTTCTTATACTTACTCCCAAATGTTTATTATAATTGTAGCCCGGTTGTAGAGCAGCATAGCATACAGTCAACTAATGATAATAATATGTATGCATCAGAGGACGGTATCCTAAAATCCTTACAAGATCATAATGAACAAGAGGCTCACATCATCATTGCGTTGCTGCATACCTATACTGTCGGTCCAATTGATAATAGAAGAGTTGTTAAAGAAGAAGAAGAAGAAGAAGAAGAGTAGATAATACCATTGTTGAGGCATCTAATACGTCTATGAATAGGAGAGATAGAGCTCGGTAAGACCAACAGATAAGATATGCAAATTCAATTAATATTGATTATCTATATATCTGTCTCTGTGGAGACATTGCTCATTTCAATCATCATAATGCCCAGCCACCTCAGTAAACAATAGGATATGTACCTAAGCAATGAGGGTGTACACTGGCGTGTGATAAAACAGAATACGAATGTTCAAATATTGTCGACGCTAAACAAACATGGCTAGCTCTGTTACTGGCCTAAGTAAGAAAAAGAACAAACCTCATCGTCTATCACATCGTCGCCTTAGTGGAGGTAGAAATACCAAGCACCACCACATCCTCATCATCAGAACCACGGTTACTTTATTGCTGCTGTCATTATCAATCTACAATATATTTAATGTTAATGTTTATTTGGAAGAAATAGACCTAGCCAAGGTCAAGGATATCACAACTACAACTAATAATAATAATGGCCATTGTATAGTTGTTATTAGCAAATTGTATGGTAATCATACACTCTCACGAGTTCACAAATCATTAAGCTGGTACAAGTCGATTACATTAGAATCAATTAGGTTAGCAACTCAACACATTGGTAATAGCAGTTATAATGATGCATTTGTTGCAATAATGCTCTCAGCTGAGGGTTCATATGCAACAGAAGCGACGGCTAGTCTTGAAGGCTTGAAAAGTATAAATGGCATGCCAGATATACATACTAATACCACTGTGATGCTCAATCAACATGTACTTCCTAATCTCCTCCAAGAATGTGATGTAGTATCGATGGTTCGTATAGATGCTGATGACATGCTCCTTCCAGATATATTCGAATACATAATAGAAGGATGGAGAGATATCAACTGGCGTGATGAGATGAAGAAATCTAATTCATCTGGAGAGGGTGCCATGGTGATTGGTGGGAGATTGACAACCAGAATTACTCTTGTCCCACCACAGTCTAACGGTGGAGAACCTAGGTGCCTTAAAAGAACACAACGCAACAGCTATCTTAGTTCGGCCGGGATATCTGTTACTTTACCTGCTTCAGTGCTGTTTGCTCTCAAGAATAAGTTTATGCTTTGTATGTCAGATCATACCAAGTTACCTAGTAAGGTCCGGTCGAATATGAAAGAATTGGGACTGCATACATTGGTTGAGGACAAACCCTTGGGAGTACTGACAACGACACCTCTCTCGGGGCACTTCAATCAATCATATCTTGGTGACAATAGTACGCTACCATACTGCAATGAAAATTTCCTAGTGTCCGAATTTGATGATGGTGATATTGGAAGATTGATTTGGAAAGCACGAGATACCATACCACAATGGACACAAGAGGAATGGAGACAGAATTCCTTCGTGAAAAAGGGTGCCAGCTGGACACGAGGTACGACGTAGCTTGTAGATGGATTTACACATAAAATTAGGATGTGTTAGTCCTCTTCTTCTATGGATGATTCGTCATCCACGGCATTGGTCGCCTCCTCGAGATCTGATATTAACCCCACAACATCTTCTCCATTATAATCTCGGTCTGGTACATCCTCACTATCATCACTGTCTTGCATGGCTTGTTTTATCTTATCTAATGTCGATTGCTCTTCCCTTAGTTCATTAAGCATCTCATCATAATCACTATCTACTTCTTCATTAGTTGGATTAGATATCACCTCCAATTCTAACTCTTCCATTGCAATCTGTATTCTTTGTAAAGCACCTTCATCTTGACGCTGCTGGAAGATGCGCGTTACACAGTTTATGAAGATGAAGAGAGATGATAATAACCTTTGTTAGTACATGTGGTTTACAAAGGCAATCAATAAAGGCAGCCAAATCATCAAGACTTCATATTTGAACACATCATACACACAACAAGACAACACAAACTCGGACTTTCCTGTGCAATCTTCCATGCAGCCTTTAATTTTTCTTGTGTAGCTTGTTGTTCTAATGTTAGAGACTTTTTAACATTGCCAATACCTGCTGAACTTTCTGTACCTTGTGGTGTACTTCTGTAAGTACTACTACTACTATTGGTAGTGTTGTTGCTGTTGTTGGAAGATGACGATGAGGAGGAAGCAAGAGAATCATCTTTACCAAAATTTTGTTCTTCAAGCTTCCCTAAGACACGCTTATCTTCTTCTTTAATAGATGCCAGTGAACGATATAATGGTAATCCTCCCTTTTGTATAATTGTATTGATATCGTCATCATCTGTATTTGGTAAAGTCCAGCAATATCTAGGGCTTTTCTCCTTCTTCTTCTCCTCATTGTCTTGTTGCATCTCTACCAACTGATTAAGTAATCGAGTCGATACCTTCAATGTCGGACTATCAGCACTACCGTCACCAGACTTGTTATACCGATGATACAATGCTAATGAAATAAAGGATGCTGAACTTTCAATATTATAATTATGTGTTATTTCTTGTAATATTTCATTCGATATATCAATCTTCTTCTTCTGTTGTATTGGTATTGATAATGATTGGCTATTGTAATCGGAGGGGATGGAAAATAATGGTACTTCCAACATTTTGGAACCATCATCGACAGAACATTGTAGTGTGTATTGTAGTGGAACTTGTACAATATCGTTGTTGTTATCGTCGCTAGTAGATGATAATGTATCATCAGTATTCATCTCCTCAATTCGTACACCATGCAGCCAAGCTCTTGGCAATTGCACTCTAGCCCTTTGCCATGATGAGGCATTGATATATCTACTACTAGTAGTACTTGCATCTCCACCATCGCTCGGTAATGTAGTCTTAATCATTGATCGTATATAATCCAATGCATCTTGAAACTCCTCGTCACTACTCTGCAGCTCTTCGCCATCTTCTTCTGTAGATGATGATAATCCCAACTCATCTTCAACTAAGCAACCACCATTACCATCGTCAATAATACACTCATCATCATCATCACTCTCCGTAGTTATGTCTTCAGTTAACAAAGCATACCAAACACAAATCAAGCTCAAAGTATCAGGCGGTAATATAGGAGTTGCCTGGAAGATATGCGTTGTTTAACATTTGTGTGATTTGAAAGAGAGAGATGATTGTAACATATGTTAGTACATGGTGTTTAAAGGCAGTCAAATAAAAGATAAACTAAGTTCAAATGAAGTACCCTAACTTAGACTTCATATTAAACACAGTGAATTCACACGACAAAATAGCACAAACGCGGACTTTCCATATCAACACCATTAAGTAATTGTAAGAATGTTAATGATTCAGGTGTTGTTACAGATAATTGATCATAATTCTCTTGAAATAATGATGGCAATTCTAAATTTGATAAGGTATTGTTAGAGGTTGTAGATGGTGGTGGTGTAGTTAATGCTATTGGAAATGCAATCTGTTGATTCTGATTTTCATTTGGTAGTATGGATTGTAGTATAACTAGAAATCCATTTGGTGAGACTGATACTCCTGCTACATTTACGTTATTGTAACTATCATTATTATTATTATCATTGTTGCTGTTGCTGCTTAGTTGTAGAGCAGATGGTTTGTTTGCAATTAAGGTGCATCTATTGTTGTGATGGAAAAATGACGGATAGGAAGTAAAGGCGAATACTCCCTGACTTATATTATAATTTATTAAGAAGATGATAGTATAGAGTACATGTGATATTGTAAATAATAACGTCATGATGTGATCTTAAACTTCCGCCGCTGCCACTTTTAAACAAAGTCAATCAAATGTTAAGACAAACTCTCATGGAAGGATACCGATTGATTTAGAGTGGCAGATAATAAATCAATCATAGGCTGCTTGCCTCGCGTGCTGCTGGTTGGTTTGCTATAGCCTTTACTTTAATCTCCAATGCCGTCTTCACGAGAAGAGATCTCGACCTTATTAATTCAGGCCACGCCCGGCTATTAATTCAATTGGTGTCACGGAGTATCTTGAGGATACCGCTCTTTAGCTCTGCTCGCTATCGTACCTCTAGTTTTATTTTCTGGATCTGAGTATGATATGTTGGCAATAAGATAAGAATACACTGGATGAGTAGTCTCTTCCGTATTAGAATAAGTGCCTATTTAGTATAAGATCATTAATAAATACGAACAGTAGCCTAGAGAGCTTTCGGGCGGTCGTCTCTAGAGACTCAAACAACAGTATCAAAAATTTGTCATTGGTAATATTGCAATCATGACTGATAATACCACCACCGTGGATATGAACAACCAATCAATAACAACAAATACTAATAACACATCTACTACTACTCATAATAATAATACAATATCACTAAAACGTAATCAATCTTTATCAAGTTCAACCTCCTCAAAATCTACTGACGGTGCACCTCCTCAACAACATAGCCACCAGCCACTAACTAATTCCACAACATTCCCAGCTTCACCAGCATTAAGCACACTAACTAAAAACACATCCAGTAGTGATTCATGCTCCTCGGCACATGTACATTCCGCAGCCTTTTATGGTGGTGCTGGTGGTTATAGTAGTAGGATGAATGTTGATGATATATTAAATAAGAGTAAGTTCAAGGGTGCTAAGAAACGGAGGGGTAGAAAGAGGTCGAGTGTTGGTGTTGTTAATGGAGGTGTTAGTAGAAGTGTTAATGGTGGTGTTACGGTGGGTAGTAATAAACCAGCTGCAGTTAGGAAGCCAACACAAAAAGTTAAGGCAGATAATACTAAAGTACACAAGGCACCACAAGATAAAGGGCAGAATGAACGTAAAATGAGATTACAACGATTACAACAAGAACAGCTCTTAAAACAGAAGAGGAAATCAACTAATAGTATGGGTAGTAGTACGGGAAATGGTAGTGGATTAAAACGTCAATCGTCATTAGATTCACGTACTTCTTTAGACAGAGAAATGGAGAATACACAAGATAAGCCAACTCCCCAACAGCGTAGGTCAAAACGAGCCAAATCTTCTATACCAACCTCATATAATGTTACTGAATTAACTAAACAGAATAGTATCATGTCTGAAATTGAGGTCAAGAAGTCCTCTTCTTCGGTGGCTGCAGAGGTAACGAGTTGCCAATCTGAAAAAGTTACAAGTGTTGAGGCTCAATCGAAAGAGGGAGAGGGTATTGAAGATGATAATAAGAATATACCACAAGAAGACGAAACCCAAGAAGAAGAGGAAGAACCAGACTCAGTCCAATCGGCATTATCAACATTACTCACCAAGTACAATTCCTGCATTGGTCTTCCGTCCTCAACTAACTCAAACCTACCTTCCTCTTCAAAAACTCCCAACCCAACCACTTCCACAACAAAAGCAACAACAACATGGGAAATAGTACAACTACTAGTATCAACATTACGATACATTAATTTATTAGATCCAAAGAGTGTAAATACTGATGAATATAAAGAAGTTGTGAATGGATTGAGTAATGTTGTGAAATCTGTTAGTTGTGTCAAGTTGTTGGTTATGAATCGTACTAGTGTTGTCCAAGGCGAAGCTAAGGCCAATGGGGACAATGAACAAGGCAATGGGGATAATC
>Ga0214480_100508_pt1 | contig 19544 bp, 13 predicted proteins | sample M1_20Mar14CPVII9_3_FD_165042 | JGI IMG/M metagenome (GOLD analysis project Ga0214480, IMG submission 165042) | Marine eukaryotic communities from Monterey Bay, California, United States - M1_20Mar14CPVII9sort6BwellE17 | ecosystem: Environmental > Aquatic > Marine > Unclassified | place: USA... | reverse complement strand
TAACAATGTGAGTTGAACTACCACTACTTTCACCAACACCATCATTAACTACCCATGATATGAATTTTGAATATAGCATGTTGATAGTACTGCATATTGTCTTCCAAAGTAAATTGCAACTTGCAAAAGGAATACAAATAAATATGAACAAAAATAATTTTGATATATGATATGATAGATTATAAGCCATTGAGAAGAAGCTGATAAGTAATGTAGATATACTATCATCGCGGCAATATACAGCTCTGAAGAATGAATAATGCAAATCCGGAGTAGTAGTATTCTTTGATACCGATTGGTCATTACCTCTCTTCTTTTGCTTCTCACGTGCAGACTTTTGGTTTGAGTATTTGAGAGAACCCCGGCAAGCATAACGCCAATAGATATTGCTGCGATGAAGGGCACTATTAGGTCGACCCATTGTATTAGTTTTAGTTTAGTTTTAGTTTTAATGTTATTTTTTTATACTGTGAGTGGGTTAACGGAGATCCGCTCTAAGCCTATTATTAGCAGTATGTTAAAATAAACTCTAGGTAGTAATTACGTGACGTATCCACTCCACTTTTAGATTGAAGATATTGAAGAAAGATACGGTATCTTCTATTATAGGTAGTGAACAGCCAACAGCTAGGTCTTAGGCATTGGGGAAGTTCCCCAAAACCCAAAATTTAACCCCCATTTGGGGAACTCGGGGACGTCCGGGGAACTCAGTAATTTGCTTATAACTCAGTCAAAATTGATTTTGGTGAAGTCACTCAATGATATAATGTGATCAGAATCATGAGAGCTTGCCAAAAATGCAATAAAAAGGCTCAACTTTTGAAATCGACCTCTTTATTGGGTTATGAGCTTAATAATAAACGGTTATCTTATTCCCACTTCCCCGAACTTGTCCCCGAACCCCCAAGGTGAGTTCCCCAATGCCTAACCACTATGAACAGCTCATTTTTTACTGATGCACCTATTATTAGATATGCTGATCCGATTATAGGCAATGTAGAAATTGTAATGAGGGGTATTGCCGTGCATGCACAGAATCAATATCCGTAACTCTTGCAATACATCATTCTATTTGCCACTCTAGTCCATCCACTGTTGTCAGGGCAAATTGACAAATGTAAGTACTATAATTTTTGGGTGCACCTCGATTATATTGGAATGTTGGCGAAGATTAACTTGTAGCTGTTGGTGGATCACCACCGATACAACCCTATTTGGGTAGTATGAGCTGCAAGTTGGGTAGGCTATTCATCTGACTGTAGAGGCACGGTACTGCTACCCCACAACAATCTTATCCACAACGATATTTTATATATTGTGCCGAACAACTTAACCATGTTTAATCTAACACTCTACCTCTCACTATAATAAAACACAGTTTGTACCGCAACTATCCGATTGGTAAGAGTATATGATAATTCCGTTCTCGTTATTTAATATTCACGGCCCTAACCAACATTATTTATATTATCTCTAATTCGTATAGGCTGTTAAAGTTTGTGTTGTTGCAATAGATAGGCCCCTCAAGATGACCCCTAAGTATTCCCCACAAAGAGATGCTCTTGGAAGAAATACAGAATGCATCAGATGATATTGAGTTACATATCAATTCAACAGACTCAAAAGGTAGAACACCTTTGCATGTTGCGGCCCAGTGCTCTAATCCCGAGCTTGCAGTGATACTCTTTTCGCACCATGCAGTTGCCAACACACAAGATTTCTCTGGCAATACTGCGCTGCATTATGCAGACTCTCCAGAAATGACTAAGACACTGCTTGAGGGTGGAATTAGCCCCAATATTCCCAACAGTGACGGATTGTGTGCATTGCATTTGGCTGTAAAACGACGTGACTTCATGTCAGTGAAGCACCTTTTGTCGTATCAAGCTGATGTGAATAATGCTGATGATGCATATTGGTACACGCCACTTCACCTGATTGCTCATGCAGAGTCACCATTAGCCAATACCTCTAATCGTTCGCTTCGAGGTCCTATTGCTGGATTATTGTGTGAGGCCAAGGTTCCATCTGTTCCTGACTTGAACTACCAAGATCGAGATGGCAATAGTCCACTACATCATGCCGCATCACTCGTTGAAGAAGATGCTGGTTTACTCATTTCTCTCTTCATTGAACACGGATCAAGTCCCAACATCACGAACAATCGAGGCCAGACACCAGTTCATCTATTTTGTCATAATCATGGCGCACGGCAGTATATCTATTTTCACGAAGCACTACATCTCATGCTTGCCAAGGGTGCAGACACCAACACGACATCTCTGAGTGGTTGTACTGCTCTACATCTAGCTCTGTATCATCAAGATGTGGAGGCTGCAGCACTCTTGATTCGCTATGGTGCACAAGTTAATATGAAATGGAAGAAACCTCAGAAGTGGACAATGTCCTGGACAGATATGGGATCAGATGACGTCTTGCCTCTTGATATGTTGGAGAGTGTACAAGGCCTTCATAGAGTTGTTTCTGAGATATCAACTCCGCAAATCACTGCATCTCGTCGAGCTCGGTGTATGCATTGCAAAAGCAAGTTTGGTATACTGGGAAGACATCACAACTGCACACACTGTGGACGATCTGTTTGTGGAAAGTGTAACGTCGGGACATTGAGCAAGGGATATTTCCCCACCCTGGCAAAGGAGTCTGGAAATAACAACACAATGCACAAAGTATGCTGCCTATGTGAGCCAATACTCTTATCCAAAATGAAGAAAGGTGTACCTCCTGTGACTATTTCCGTCAGTGGCAATGGCGGTGGTGGTGGTGGTGGATGTGATCAGAGTTCAGTAATTCATTCAGAAGTGTCTTTATAACCGCTACGGGTGGTATTATAAATTTGGTTATGATAAAATAATAACAAACATATGAAAGACATAAGTATCCATCAGATTCTGATATAAGTGGTTGTACCTCGAACAATCTAGCCAGCCGTCATCTCAGCCGTCATCTCAACTAATCATATAATCATAATATAGTCAGCCGTCATCTCAGCCGTCATCTTCAACGGCCTTAATATGGTCTTCTACTTTTATATCATCTACCACCACACCCCTGATTTCAAAGCACAAAATGAAGAATGCTCTCATCTGTTTTACAAAGCTTTTTCTGATAGGAATATTAGGTGCCTTCTTCTTCTACACAATGGATCATTTCCCTTCGGTTGTTATTGTTACTGCCCTTTGCAGCCCAATTGTAGCAGATCGTAGCCGACATCAGTCGTGAAGCTTTAGTAGTATCGCCAATCGAATCCCTCATCTCCAGTTCGCCAAGCCATCACACATCGCTAAGCCATTATCTACATTTTTTTTTGACATCTCTCTTTCCTTCAACTACTATCTATCCTGCCTCCACTTTCTACTCTTCTGCTGCTAATACATATATTCAAAACAGCATCTAATAATAATGGTTAGAGTTTCACAAATGGCCTTGGCCGCCTGCTTGGCTTTGTCAACCACTGCCTTTACAACAATACCAACAACACATCAAAAAACATCACATACGTCATTAGTTGCAATAAATAGTAGAAGTATACAATCAACTATATTATACATGTCATCAACAGACATAGAGTCTAAAACATCATCACTTAAACGTTTACCGGAGAGTGCAGTGGAATTAACACTTTCAATCCCGGGCAAGGCAACATCAGCCGCATATGACAAGACATTATCTGAGGTATCAAAGAATGTATCAATCCCCGGCTTTCGTAAGGGTGCCAAGATCCCACCCCAGGTTATTGAAAATGCATGGTCAAAGAATGGTGGTAAGAAGGCACTTAAAACTACTGCAATTAACGAGCTATGTGGGGAACTTATCGGATCAGCACTGAAAGATGAATATGACCTAGAACCAATCGGTCAACCAACATTAGTAACATCTGCGGAAGAGTTGGCTGATGGTTTCACACCCGGGGAAGATTTAGAAGTTATTATTAAATGTGATGTATGGCCAGAAATTCAATGGAAGGATCCATCGGAAGGACAAGAGAAGACCTACATGGGGTTGAAGGGTACATATAAACGCAAGCCATTCAATCAAGAACGATTTGATGCTGCATTGAATGATTTGAAAGAACGATATGCAAAGTTGGAACCATATGATGATGGAAGTCAGGCATTAACACAGGGAGATGCATGTAAGGTGAATATGGTTGGGTATATGGCTAATTCAGATGGAAGTAAGGGTGAGGCATTACCAGATGCTGCTAGTGGGGATAATGTTGAGGTTATTTTAGGACCAGGACGTTATATGGAGGGATTGGTAGAAGGATTAGAGGGTGGTAAAGTTGGAGAAACTAAGACTGTAAATGTTCGCTTCCCTGCGGTGAGTAGTACTATCATGTTGAATTGATGTGAGAGCATTCATCTTTTGCACACATCTCATGCATAAACTCATCAATCTGATAAATCTTTCTCCTTTATCAATTGAACGACAGGCTTTGAAAAACAAGGACCTTGCTGGAAAAGATGCTATATTTGATGTCACAATCTTATCAGCATCAAAGCGCATCCTACCTGAAATTACTGATGAATTTGCCCAGCAAGTTCGTGACGGATTAACCGCCGATCTCCTTCGGGATGAACTCCGTAAGGCCGTTGACTCTCAGGATGCTATGGAATACATGGGTGCACGAAATGCAGCACTTGGAAAATCACTCTCAGAATGCATGGATGTAGACGTACCTGATACGCTCGTTACTAACCAGGCACGTGAAAAGTATGCCATGATGATGACTGAAATGCGTGATAGTGGTATGGCCGATGAGGAGATTAAGAAGCTAATCTCACCAGAGAACTTTGTCAAGTATAAGGAAATCGAAAAACCTGACATTATTCGGGACTTTAAGATTAGTATGGCTGTGGATGAGATTGCTCGATTGGAGAATATTCAAGTACCTGCATATCAGATTGATGAACAGATCCAATCTCTTAAGGATCAGGCTGCCAAGGAGGGTACTGAAACTGGTGATATGGACGACGAGCAAATGAGAAGGAAGGTAGAATCAACATTAGAACGCCGAGCAGTATATGATTTCTTAGCTGAGGGTGCTGATCTGGATGTCGAATATGTTGATGAGGGTGAAGAGCAATTCGATGAAGCATTAATGGAGCAACTCGCGGCTGAGAGTTTGGCGCGTGAAGAAAAAGAAGCTGAGGAAGCAGCCGGTGGAGAAGATGAACAAGGTAAGCAGGATGTCGTTTCAGCTGCGAGTACCGAAGTGGAGGTGCAACCAGTAGAGAAAGAAGAGCAGGTAGCATCATCGACAGAAGGGCAAGTAGCTTCGTCAGCAGAAGAAGACTTGGACATGACACGACAGGTCATTATGAACGCTATCAACTCTCAGGATTCAAATGAGGGTGTTGTCGATGATGACGATGAATAAACTTCTTCTATGTGATATTTCAACAGAGTAACACTAATCCTACCTGTCTTTTGCTTTATTCAGGGTGAGTTGAGAAGGATAGTGGCTGTGAGTGGGTAGGTGTAAGCTAGAATTTATTTGTACCAACAAGAAACGCTATCTTGATCAATCTTTATTTCTCTACATACTCTCAAGTACAAACAAATGTGGAAGAGGCTATCTTCTTCGATCTGAATATTCCACCGATTCTCCCTAATACAATTAATACGTCTTCCTTCCCATCATATAAACTCCTATACATCTGACTTCCAACGACCTAAGCAACCTCCTTATCATTCGCCTCTTTGCTAACCACATCCCCAAGCTTATCAACAACTTCAGTATCCTCTTGCGGGTCCTCGTTCACGCGCTTGGAGACAATTGCAGTGACAGTCAAGTCGCCTGTAACATTTACAACAGTCCTGAACCTATCAAGTAGCCAATCGATGGCAAAGAGAGTTTTCACTTAAGAAACCTCTGTTTTATATGACCACACTCTCGATCGGTCTGTCTGGCCTAATGTTTCACTTTTCACTAAAGAAACCTCTGTAAGGCAAAGCCCTTACCACTTACCTTCTACCCATTTGGGCGGGCTTTCGTACCTAAATTCAAATCTCCCTCTCAAAGTCTACTGTTGCTCAAGTGTTGCAACTCTTATTCTCCTAATTTACATAGTATAATTATCAACAATACCAATATCTACATCACAAAACAATATGAGATTATCCAAATATGCATTATTGAACTTTTTATTATTTGCCAATGGCAATAGTAATAAGAGTTTAGTATCAGCGGCAGGGGGATCTACTCCAACGATCCGTAAATCTACTACCCGTGCTACATCTGCTAATAGTTATGCCAGCGGTATCGGTAATAACGACAGTAGTGGTAGTGGTAGCGATAGTGATACATCTCCAAACAAGAAGATTAAAGCTAGTGCCAGTGGTAGTAGTGGTAGTATCAATAGTCAATATTCTAAATATGAGAATGATTTGAATACTATCTTAAATGGTTGTGTATCATCTAATGAGATGAGTAATGAACTACACGATGTTCTAAAGATTGTCCATTCTACTAACGAAATTGATTCAATTATGCAGCGGAATCTTATTAATGTTATTGAGGGATATAATGGTAACATTAACAAGGAATCATTTCGACGTATCATGATTAAGTATGATAAAGATATTGCAGTGGAATTGAGGAAAAAGGGGTATGAAGCCAACATGGGTTGTGGTCCGATGGAAGATGCATCTGGATTAGCAGCTCTCAACTATGCAACTCTCAAGGAGATCTTACGTGCATTTAAGGATGTGGAAGATGATCAGAAGCGTGGAGTAGAGTCCAAGATGGATCCAGCTGTATCACCTTGTCTAATAATGGTGGTTCAGACTATTGCTCGAGCATATGTCAATTCGGTACGTGAAGAACTTGGTCTAGATTATGAGAAGTGCGAATTGGTACTCAAGAGGGTGTTACTATTAGATATGGTAGGTGTACCATTTGATAATGAAGACAAAACATCCAAGACATATTACACAAATGTCCAGAAAATTGCAACCAATCTTGGTCTCCAATCACAGAGTCGCCTCTTTGCTATTTGTTACATCAAGTTCCTAATGCAAGTCATCTACCACCGCATCAAGCAAGGAGACGATCCTAGTCCTTTTCCTGTTATGAGTCTATCATCATACACCAGGAAGCATTGGTTCGGTAAACATGACAAGAAGACTCAACTCTTGATTGAAATGGCTCCAGCTGACGATGATATGGCTCCAGATGATGATGACATGTTACTTATGTTAGTTGAAGATAGTGGCAACATAGGCCACCCTGAATTTTTCATGAGGAAGGGACCTCGTGGCCAGAGTCAAGAATGGCGAGATAATCAGAATGGTAATATCAACCAATTCTACAGTGCGTTGCAGGAAGTTATTGACTTATTGGCAAGTTCGGAAGAAGTGATGGATGCAATGAACGAGAGATTCAAGGATGCAACTGTTACGAAAGAGAACTTGCGAGAGTACTTGCTAAAGTTGAAAGTGGAGGCAATTGAAAGGATGGATACTAAGATGACAAAAGAGGAGAGGGAGGCAATGTACCAACTTATGCTTGAAGCGTGTAAGTTGGGAGGCGACGAGTCGGCACGACTATTATGGCTTGGGCAGGAGTTGGAGGATTTAGATTATGATTATACACTACTTTCTGGAGTAATGTTGGAAGAGTTTAATCATTTCATGGGCAAGAAGAAATATAGTGGTGCAAATGGTTTTGAGTTATTGAAGAAGAATATGATTAGCCGGGTGGAAGGTATTAAGCTTGGTGGTGCCGAGTCAGGTCGATTAATAGTATTGGGAATAGCATTGGAAGATGTTTGCTTTATGCCAGAGAAGCTTGAAGGTATTGCATTAGAGGAATACCGTCACTTCATGGCCAAAGAACAATACATTGGTGATGAGGGCATCAATTCTTTGTTGAAGAACGCAAAAAGTAGGTTGTTCGGTAGTAGGCTTGGTGGCAAAGCATCCGCTGATCTGTTGCGACTTGGACAAGGAATGAATGAAGATTATACTTTTGATAGTGATGAAATGGAGAACCAGTACAAAGATTTGCTTAAATCCAAGTATGATGATGATGAAAAAAGACTTCTTCAGGTCATTAAGAGTCGATTAAATGGCTGGACAGTGTGTCAAAATGTGAGTCGCTTGAGGATTGCATTCATGGACAAATCAACTACAATTTCACCTGAAGTGTACAACCAACTTGACAAGGAAGATAAGGATTTATTTGATGCAACAACAAAGATGGAATTAGCTGACGGAACTACAATTGACAAGGATAAGTTATATGAAATGATTGCCGCATCAGCACTTGGGTGGTCATTCTGCATCAAATTACCTCGATTGGTTAGTATATTGGTACGCACAGCAAAGGAACGTAATATATACGTCGAATCACAAGCTGATGTCTTTTCAATGGAAGTGTATAAAGCAATGTCTCCAGAAGATGATCAAGAATTTACTTCAATTGCATCAGAAATGAAACTGAAGAGTACCAATGGGCAGCCTGTTGATATACAAACTCTCCTTGGGAAGATGCGTAGCTTTCATAATGGTGAGTACAATGAAAAGGTATTAGATGGTCACATTGGCAAATGCAAGCAGTTCATGGAGGAGTTCTGTAGAGATGACAAGTGGTACATTCCAGATTGTAATGGCGTTAATCATTCGACACAACAATACCTATGGTTAATCCGTGATTTAGAATCTGGTGATTATGGTTATTGGAAGGTACAAGCTTTTGCTGATGCAGGTGTTGATTTGTCTAAATGGGATCAATCTCTTAATGTCGACATTACGGATAAGGAAAAGGATAAGAAAACGGCACCAATGCGCGAGAAGAGGAAGGCAGTTAAATCAAGGGAGAAGAAGAAGGTTGTTACCAAGAAGACTTGAAAGTGTAACATAGATATTCATCTATAACATTATAACCCATCACCTCAACACTACTCTCAACAACTAATTCTTTATAATAATTCACTTGAATAGTTCGCTCACAGTCTCCTTGCCTTCTTCAAAAAGAAGTGCATCAAGTAGATCCTCTGTCTCTTCATCCTCTCCAAGAGAACGAATGTATTTGATGTTCCACTTCCCCTCCCTCACATAATATTCACGTAGAGTAAAACCATTGCCAAAGAAGGAGTTCTTGCCACCCTTTTCTAAACAATCCTTCTTGTAGAATCTCAATGGCATGCGCTTCTTGACCTCCCGTGTCTCTTTGGTACCACCGTTCCAGCTTGGATTGCTTGATGCCTCCTTGAAGTCATTATCACGGATGAGTACAGTGTTCCTGAGTTGAGCCTCCATTGAATTCTTACCACCTGATTCGATTAACATGGCAGTAGCAAAATCAACAACATGGGATGTCTCCTTACCAGCAGGTGTCTCCTCGATCTCAATTGCTTGAAAGACTGCCAACTGACCCCCCTCCAATTTGTCGAAGGGGATTTGAGGCTCCTTTCCTTCTCTCAGAAGAAGTTTAGCTTCAGCACTTCGTGGATTTAACGTATGCTCAACTGGTGAGCAAATGTCAGTATGCCACCCACCAAGTACAGCCATGAGAACCTTGAAGGGTATTGTACCTCTAGTTCGAATTGCCTGCTTTTCATTGTTGTTAGAAATACCAAGCCTATTATCTCCACCATTCTTGAAGTCTGCTGCGTACTTGGCAGTGGCATAATCAGTTTGATTATCAAAATCAGCACGTCTAACACGTTTGGTGGATGATGCTTCTTTGGATGTGATCAATGTCGTGACGCTAGGCTTGGAGGTGGTGCTATTCTTCCTCTTGGTGGTAGAGTTGTTAATCGTACTATTCGAGGAGTTGCTGGTGGTGGCCAATGCTGTCAAAGCATTACTCTTGGCAGCACGAGGGATGGACTTTCGTTCTTCATTGTTGGTGGTTGGTGCTTGATTGGTGGATGTGGACAATGCCGTGTCCTCCTTATTCTTAGTAGCACTTCGAGTATTTGGTTTGTTCGTGGTAGCAGAAGAGGTGGCAGCCTTGACAGCACGCGTGAGGTAATGGCTACGCAACGATGATTTGATGACAGCCCGCTCGTTCTCAATCTCCTCCAACTTCTTTTTAGCATCTCTGGACTCGCTCATCGTTGTTGTTGTTGGTATTAGTAAAGGGTATTGAGTTGTTGTGATAATGAAAATTGTGATGAGATTGAGTCGAACATTTTTATTTTAGCGACGTAGATTTTCATTCGTGTCATCCAACTCGTGCATCCTTTGCAGAAGATCACAATTGGTGATGTTGTTGATGCTTACAGTGAATGTAGATGTTCATTACATCTACCGTCTACTGAAGAACTCCGTGATGATAGGCCGCCGCCGGCAATGGACAGGCAGCCTTAAGATGTTGATCCTACATATTAGTGTCTATATGATATAAACGGTGGTGATAACGTTCAAAGACAAGTCTATTAGTACGATTTGTTGTTCATGTTACATTGTTTGTGTGAAGCTTCTCTATAATCATCGAGGAATTTGCATCTTAGGTGCCACTTTAATTAACAACTAATAACAAGTTGACTTCTTATCCAATAGGTTGCTATTAACCGATCCCATTTGCATGTCATATAGCTCGGTTACCATTTGCAGCGAGGTCGAGCGTACTGCGGGATATAATGAGCCAGACCATGTGGTTCGCCGCCACCAGGTGGAGTTCCAAACGTGGTCGCATAGGATGTTAGAATGAGGATAATTACAGCGGAAGGTACTGGTGCTGTTCCCATGCTTCCAAAGGTCTGTCACAAGTAAGATAAGAAAGAAGATCTAATATAAGTTCTTGTACACATCAAATGAAGAATCAAATGAGAAAGCTTTGTACTTACTGCACAAATCACGAGTAAGATGTAATCACCGGCTGTGGGCACGATCCCGTTGTTGTATGCGAGCCACACTGCGGCGCAGATGATATAGATAGCTCCACCATCCATGTTAATCGTTGCCCCTAGTGGGATGCAGAAGCGAGCTACACCATCGGAAGCACCAGCACCAACAGCGCAGTCGATAGTAACAGGCAGAGTAGCTAAGTAGAAAGGTGGTGCAAGCGAGGTGATGAGTCTTGATGTGTTGTAAAAAGTACACATCATATGTCAAAGATATAGCAGGTGACTTACCGGCAGAACTAGCGGAGGCAAATGCCAAGCAATGTGCTGGGATCATAGTCTTAAGAAACCTAAAAGGATTCTTCCTCACAAAGAAGATGTACAAACCAAAGTATACAAAAACGACTTGCATGACCAGTCCTGTGCAAAAGGCAGCGACAAGGAACCCTAATTGCTCCATCACGAGAACAATCTAACATGGAGAAGATTTGGATTAGCTCATAGAATTGAAATGCAAAGCTTGTAACAAGATCATATTTAACAACTTACATCTGACTGCTGCCCAAGCGCTTTTGCAATCATGGAGATGACGGCAAATGGTGTACACTTAATAATCCACTGAATAAAGTACATGAACACCTCCATGAGTTCCTCCATGAGCTGAATCGACAAGATTCTCTCCCAATTGACTCCGTCAGGCACTGAGATGAACAAGATTAGGGTTAGTTGCACTTGAACGGGTTGAGACAGATTGAATCATTCTCGTATCGTATCACTCAACTTACTCTTCTTTGAGAGCTTATTCAAAGCGATCCCAAACCCCGCACCTAGAATAATAATTCCGAGAAAATTGGCATTAGCAAACATGCCTATCATGTTGGTATCCACCAACTGAAGGAAGAGTCCTTGGTAGATCGACTCACTAAGACTCAACTTGATTGGTTGTTCGGAATCAATTGACTGTTGATAGTACCCATTAACGTCATCCATACGAAAAAGAGTTGCATCCCCGGTACCATCTCCAGCTGCACAAACAACTGAACCGTCCTCTTGTTCTGTGAGCCAAGAATCAATATTGGCACTCGAATCTAACCAACTTTGCCCGTTGACCGCATTATATGTTTCGTCCACCTTACAGGCAATACGAACATCAGGAGGAAGTCCTTCATTTTCAGCCTGGTCGTACTCTTGAAGTGTGTAAAACTGACTAAAGATGAGACTACAGATCACTCCTGAATATATGTGTGTGTGTGATGTAATAGTCGTATGTTAGAAGTATGTTTGCATATGTGTGATTAGATATATACATATCAGATATAAACACTAGAATGCTTACCGATGATTGCCGCACAAAGTGTAGTTAAAACATATAGTCCAATTGTTGATCCAACAAGTTTACCAGCTTTACCCAACGATAGCATGTCCATCACTGAGATGGCAATAGATACAAAAACAAGAGGAAGAACAATACACTTTAAGGCTCGGATGAATAAGTCTCCAACCAGACCCACCCATAGGATAGCAGTAGCCTTGCTTGTAGGATCTTCTGGCTGCCAGAACGATAATCCAACTCCAATACCAATCCCTTTTAAGATAGGGTATTTTACAATACATAGATATGTGTGAGGTTTCGTGGGGGGGGCAAAATAGAGACATATATGATATGCGATACAAAATAGAGACATATGATATGCACATATTCTGATTTTTGATAGTGACCAAACTTACCAATGAGCGCTGCCGAAATAATAAATGTAATAGGATATTTATCCATAAGGGCACAAAACTTTGAGCAACAACCACGCTCACGATTGTCAATAACTTCCAAACCTTCGCCGCCATGATCAGCAGAGTCGGCCGAGTTTGATTCATCGTCGTCGGCCGTATCTTCTTCAGTATCTTTGGTTGCTCCGAACATTAGATTCTTAGTGGATGTATAAAACGAATTAGATGTTCGGACACTGTTTGTTCGGGAAGTTCAAGTAGTGGTGTCAATGCCGAGTGTGTTTAAGAGAAGAGATGTTAGACGACGACGGCGATCCGCCAATCTTTTGCAAATTCAAATGCATATCATATCATATCAAAGTATGAACGTCGTACCTATTGACATTAAGATTACGCATCGAATTGTACTCTTGATGAAGTTGCCATGCGGACTTTGGGGCTGTTGCCTTCGACATTCGGGGGAGTGATCCAACAACGTCGACGTCCTCCTCACTCTCCTTGCTTTCCTCCCCCCAATCATCATCGGCATCGGGCTCGGAAAACCTTGTTGTTTTAGCTGTTCCGTCCATTTCCATATTATAATTGGTTAAAATAGATAACTATGGGCTACAGGTATTTATGGGCTACTCCTCTTGAAGATATGCAAGGCGGTGACACCATATCATCTCTTCTCATTACATGTATGTGCATCATAATCATCGATCGCAGGATCAGTAAATAAAGGATACCTAAAAAAAGGGTATCTTTTTTTCTCTCGCTCTCAAATTCAGAAATTCAAATTCAACATTCAACACTCTTGATCCATCCATCATTCTATCATCATGCCACCCATACCAGAGCCAGATCTATCTTCTACAGGAGGAGCGTATGATGTGACAGAATCGAGTATAAACTTTCGTCATGCTGCAACAACCCTCCCAACACCCAAGGATGGTACCGAATTCTTATCAAGATTGCAAAACAATTTGCAAGTTAAGGTACTTGATCGTCCATCAAAGAATGAATTAGTATTTGAATTAGTTGGTGTGGATGTATCATTTGCAAATGCTTTACGCAGGATAATGATTGCTGAAATACCAACTATGGCTTTGGAACATGTAAGTTATTTTCTAATCTTTTATTTTATTCTAATCTTTCATTTAGATTATGTGGATATAAACTCTTGATGGCCAATTATCACCTGCTTATTTATTATCATTACCCTCTCTACATACAATAAATAATAGGTATACATGTGGAACAATTCGGGATTAATCCATGATGAAGTTCTTTCACATCGATTGGGATTGATACCATTAAATGTCGATCCACGATTATTTGATGAATATGGATTCGACACTGATGATGATGGCAATGCAACACCTACTGATCGTAATACCATTGTATTTCGATTAAATGTTACATGTGGACGGAATGCAAAAGATGATGAAAAAATACGTAAGAAGATGGAAATTAAATGGAAGGGGGAAGGGTTAGTTAGTGGATATGATGTAGAGGAAGCGCAGAAGAAGGTGAAGGAGGCAGGTAAGAAAAAGAAGGACGAAACTACAGCAGATGATGATAATGGTGACGATTTAGAACCATCAGTGATGAATTTATCAATTGCAGATAAGGCTGCTGCAACCGCTGTATCCAACACGGCACAATCTGATGCAACGCCAATTGATTCGCCGCACCGACCATTTACCAAACACATTTATGCACGTGACTTACTATGGTCACCTCAAGGTGATCAATTATCACGATTTCCCCTCCATTCAAGTGGGGTCGGAAGTGGGGTCGGGGGAGGCATTCGTCCATTGCATGAGGATATCTTAATAGCCAAACTACGTCCCGGTCAAGTTATTGAATTGGAAGCACATGCACGAAAAGGGGTAGGGAAAGATCATGCCAAGTTCTCACCCGTCGCCACGGCAAGTTATAGACTAATGCCACATATTGAAATATTGAAACCAATATATGATGACTTAGCTGAAGAGTTAGTGAATTGGTTTGAGCCGGGTGTATTCAAAACCGTACCAGCCAATGAAGATGGTCATCGTGTTAAGGCAGTTGTGTCCAATCCTTATGCTTGTACAATGTCGCGAAATTTCATGCGCAATCCAGTATTGAAAGAGAGTATTAAAATGAGCCGTGTACCAAATCATTTCATATTTAGTGTCGAAAGTGTTGGTATGCTTGAACCTGGTGTGATTGTTGCCGAGGCATTAAAGGTGTTGAAGGGGAAGTGCGTTAAGGTTAGTGAGTTGGCTGACAATGCATCAGTGGAATAATGCAACTCGCCGAAGAAAGGAAGATAGAGTAAATGTTTAACATAGTAATTGTTATCAAAAGTGAACATAAATTATGTTACTGTACATTTAGAATCTATGTGAGGGTGCCTTCTGCCGAAAGCACTCTAAGAAGAAAACTGCTTTCTCCTTAACGCCTCTAGAACAAAGCCTTGTCGTACCCTCTCTTGAGATGACATCCTAGACACGAGACTATTCACTTTCTTCTCCTGCCCTTGCAGCTCCTCTCCCTGCAAGACAACTAGCTCCGATGTCCGGCGTATTATTTCTTTCCCACTCATCGGTGGTTTCTTTGCATACAAGTAAATCGAAACAAACTGAAGGATACATCCGGCCATGAACAACTGTGATATTTGAAAGTGGAATATATGCGCACTAACAACTGTACTCCCCACAATACTCATGGCTGCCGCGAAACTCTTGAGGATATTATCTGCATACTTGATTACGGCCGCGACGATCAAACCACCCATGGCCTGGAAGGCTATGACTGCAACAACCCAATGTGTATATCCCTGAAAGAATCCTTCTGTTACGATTGCACGTCCGTCTTTACTGTATGCTGTCACAAGCGCGATAATTAATCCAAATGTTGATAACTGAACATTCTTCGCCCACACACTCGGTTCAACACGGGGCGGTCCTTTATTTGATTTGTCGCCATCACCATCGGTACGAGGTTTCAATACAAGTTCAAAGTACACCCCACCAAATCCAGACGTACAGCTTGCACCCAAACATGCCAATACACCCACCCATCTACTCTGTTCTTGATATGATACACTAGCATTCTCATCAACCTTATCAAGTTGAACAATCCCAACGCCCACAGTAAGTATAACCAAGGCAATAATTTGCATCGAGGTCAACTTCCTTTTAAGCAATACGACAGAAAACACGGCTGTTAGTAATGTCTTGATTTGGTAGGTAACTTGAAATACTGCTGCGTCAAGATTAGACATTGCCAAATATAGAAATTGCTTCTGCAATACATATAAACCTGCAAGTCCAGCAACACGATAATCAAATTGTAATTGTTGACATAAGTATGATTTGAAGGATGATGATGATTCAGTACTACTAATAAGTTGTTGATGTGTGGTAGTATTATTATTATCATCATCATTATTATTGCCATGATTCTTCTCAACATCATTCTCAAATTCCATTTCCTTACTACTACCAGCTTCTTGAACAACTTGATTATACTGCCCTTCATATACATCCTTCTTTGGTTTAAATAGGTAGGTTACTACCAATATACCCAAACATGTGATCAACTTAATAGCCTATATAAAGAAGGGAAATGAAATGGGCAGTGGTATTAAGTTAGTCCAAGTTGGTGTTAGAGTTGTGTAGAGAACATGACAATAGCAACCAAAGTGCACACTTACCTCATCACAGCAAACGGCAGTTGAACTTAGATACATAGTACCAGGTCGGGTACGAGTATACCTTACCAATAGAACATAGAACGTATTCTGTACAACAAGGAGGGCAAGGACTATATATTTTGCATTGCAAAACGACATGATGAATGATGGTGTATGTGTTTTTTGTTTGTTTTATGTTTTCGTTTGGTATATATGTTTGAGGAATAACACAAAATCACACGCTGTAGACAGTGACAGTAAATTCTTCTTCTAATAGAGCTCAATCTGTGGCATTACAACTGCAACCTGCAGCCTATTTCATCTCTGCTGTATTGAAATTGGCTTTCTAACGACCACATTCAATGCCTGAAAAAATGACTTGGTCATTGCAATGCAAAAATAAGTGCACTCTAAGTGCAATGCAGAGTGAATAGAGTAGTGCAAATTCTGTGACTAGTATAGGACAAGCTGGGCGGAAAGTTGCATCAGAGTATATCATTATACAAAGCATTGTTCTATTCTATATACTACAAACAGATAATATATCTGTGTGTTCTTAGCCGCCGCCAAACGATACAGTACTGTACAGTGACGAGATAGTAAAAGAGTATTTCAATAGAGCTCACAACCATCCAATAATTATTATGCAACCTCAAACACCGCCAATGTCTTCTTCTTCACAACATAAACCAGAATGTAGTGATCCAGAATATGTAGCAATTATACTAGCAGCAACTCAAGGCGCGCGTCTCTTCCCATTAACATCGGAATATCCAGATGGTATGCCTAAACATTTATTACCAATTTCACCTCTTAATTCTACTACCAACAACAACAATAATAGTAATAGTAGTGATAAGGAGGAAGGGGTTGGAGGTGCAACATTACTACAACGATTATTAATTAAAACATATAATAGTGGATTTGAAATGGTAATTATTGCTATTAATAAAGAGGATGACATGACATTACCTTTCCTATTGGGTAAGAATGATGACAATAATATTGGTTTATGTAAACTTTTGAGTAAGGAGAATGAAACTTTAGTATCTAATGTACTTCAAGATGATGTAGTTACTGATTTAGAATTCCATGGTAGTCAAAGCAGTATCAACAGTAGCAGTAGTGATGGAGCGCAATCGTCGTCGAAAAAGGGTAAATCTACATCATCATCTGCACAGCAACAACGTTGGATGCATGTTAGAGTAGTACATCTACCGGACACTTGTCATGGTAGTGCTGATGCATTACGATTCCTTTCCAAAGATCATCAGATTAACAACATAACTACAAACTCAGACAATGAAGATCAGAATGATAATGAATCAACCAAGTATCAATCTTACATCCCACGTACATCTCATGCGGTTGTTATGCCGGGAGATTTAATCATGGAAGGTGATTTACTTACTTCTTCACAAGCAAACAATTCCAAACAAGGATATGATGGGAATGATATCTTCTCGTTACTAGTTCAAGAACATCGTCGTTGGAATGCATGTGATAATTCAGATTGCTCATCTTCTTCTTCGGCATGTACGATGCTATTAACTAATGTAGGTGCTGAAGATAAGGAGGGTGTACCATTAAAGGAAAGTTCCAAGGCAAAGACGGGATTATTATCACGAGAAGAAGAGGATATGGAGTATATAGGATTATCTTCGGAGATTTGTCCACCATTGTCAGGCTCATTGGCATCATCATTATCATCATCATCACATTGCTTGGACCCATCAAGGAGGGTGGTATTAAAACGAAGTAAAATTGAAGTAGAAGAAGATGAAGGCACGGGTAGTACACCCAAGATTACTGTGTCAAAGTCTCGATTGCATTCTACAGGTAGTATCAAAAGGACGAGTAGTAAGGGAGCCCTTGCTCAAATTCTAGGAGGAGGACTTTCCATGTCATCCACTGCAACTAAGGATCATTCTCCTACAATATCATTACGCACTGATCTTCATGATGTGCATGTCTATGTTATATCAAATTGGGTAGTGTTCGATTTACTCCATGCTCGACCTGCCATGCAATCATTTCAAAATGAAGTATTGCCATTATTAATATCACGTCAATACCGTGGAGTGGAGGCAGCGTTTGGACCTACTGCATGGAAGGTTGAGGAGAATAGAGAAAGGTTACATAAAGTATTGAAAGAATTGGATGGTGAAATAAGTGGTAATAATGTAGTCTGTGACAAGGTATCAAAATTACTTGGAATGTATGCCTCTGGGAAGATGAGTGGTGGATTAGGAAGATTCATCCCTAATGATATGGAAGTTGATGATCATCAATTAGACTCCACCACACCCAAGGAGGCTGATCATGTTTCTTCATTACTTGGTCCACCGGCATTCCCTGATACTAAGCATCAGTTTGCGGTATCAGCTCAAGTTCTCTCAAGGGAGGCATCTTCACTAACATTACGCGCTTGTACACTCCCTTCTCTATTATATGGATGTAGTGCGACCACTTCAAGTACACTCAAGTTAGACCCTGCTGTGTCATCTTCAATTGTTGCAAGTGGGTCAAAGTTATCAACCAAGTTCAATTCCATCTTAATGTCAGGATGCACTCTTGGCGAAAAGGTACAAACTAAAGCATGCACAATTGGGAAGAATGTTGTATTGGGAGATCGTACAAAGTTAAACAATGTCTTGGTAATGGATGGGGTTAAGATTGGTAGTAATGTAGTGTTACAAAACTCAATAGTTGGTGTAGGTGCTACGATTGGAGACAATTGCAATCTGAAAGACTGTCAAGTTGGACCAGGAGCAGTTGTAGCTATAGGCACTAAAACTACTGAGAAGGGAGAGTCTCTTCTTTAAGGTTAAAACCCACAGTTAACGCCAATGTATCATTTGTTTATCCTCTCCGTCAATCGAAAAGGCAATAAATAAAATGCCTCAGCCAAATAACAATATTTCTGGCTATATTTTTTGATGGTACTCATGTCACATAGTAAGTAAGAGGTAGTACGAAATGGCTACAAGTGTAATATCTCGATCATTTACTATCAGGCAATGTTTGGCCATCAAGTGGCACCTCAGAGATGTAGGCTTGCTAGAATAGTGCTTGATTGGCATTGTATAGGTGTATAACAAAGTGATGAACACACCAAGCAGATTTCTAGGGCCCTCTGTCATACTTTCACAGCCACATATGGGGGCAGATTTCTTGCCTCAGATTTCGATTTCTGATGACTGTCAGGCAGTGTTTGGCCATCAAGTGGCACCTCAGAGATGTAGGCTTGCTAGAATAGTGCTTGATTGGCATTGTATAGGTGTATAACAAAGTGATGAACACACCAAGCAGATTTCTAGGGCCCTCTGTCATACTTT
>Ga0214480_100507_pt1 | contig 19547 bp, 19 predicted proteins | sample M1_20Mar14CPVII9_3_FD_165042 | JGI IMG/M metagenome (GOLD analysis project Ga0214480, IMG submission 165042) | Marine eukaryotic communities from Monterey Bay, California, United States - M1_20Mar14CPVII9sort6BwellE17 | ecosystem: Environmental > Aquatic > Marine > Unclassified | place: USA... | reverse complement strand
AGCAACACTACCACAAAATTTTATTCTGCGGCACAAGGAAGTAGAGAATTATTTAGTATATTCATATCAATAGATGCAAAATGGTAAGTGCACCTAAAAGTGGTAGCTTATTATAATTATTTAGGGTTTTGGTGTTGTTCATATCGTTGCATTGCAATGAGATAGCTAGGTGTAAAAAACTTATTCTTGTTGGGTGGTTGTGGTATGTGGTAGGGAGGGGTTGAGTTGTATGAGGACATATTGATTGTATATTTGCATGCTATCTATACATTTGTAATATGGGGAGATTGACATATGATGTGCATTTTCGGAAAGATAAAAAATGCGCATACTATGTACTCATTCTGTTTGCTATGTCTGTGGTTGCAATGAATTTGTATGTTTTATATATTATTACCCCCTCTTACCAATACATACATCACATCATTCTACAACAATATAAAATTAAAGGTAAAAGTAGTTACGTTCCGCCGCACCTGAGAAATCGGGCCGGTGGAGCTGATAATACAACATCAACTGAGGGAGGAGGGCCTCCCCAACAACAAGGACAACAGGGTGGATATAACGATAGACGTTCATTCAATTCATCAGGACGGGGTTCATTCAACCGAGGCGGATCATCGTACGGACGTGGTGGTGGTGACCGTCGTAGTTATTCACAGGGAGGTGGACAACCTCAGCAGAATTCTCGTTTCAATTCATTACAAGAAAGTGGGGGATATGGTGGTGATAGACGTGGTGAGTTTCATTGTGCTTGAATGTGGTTGGGATTAGCTTAGTGTGGTGTATTGAAGTGGGGTTGATGTTATCGGTTAATTATATGTATTGGATTGGGTTGGTGCTCAGTTTAGGTGATGATGAATTGGGGTAGTTGCAAGTTACTGGAATGGGTTATCTTTTTGTTGATTGATACCTCATCTCCCATCTCATGTTAATCTTTCATTACTCTTCTTCTTTAAGGCTCCGGTTATGGAGGCGGATATGGAGGTGGATATGGACGTGGCGCACCCAGTCGCAATGAGCGCGGCTTCCATGGCGACATGCGTCCCGATAAACGTCTTGAACGTCAACTCTATGAGAGGGATATTCAACAAACAACTGGTATTAACTTTGATGCATATGATAACATTCCCGTGGAGACATCTGGATCGGACGTTCCCCATCCCATTGACACGTACGACAAAGAAACAATTGGAGAAGACTTGTTCCGTAATACACAATTGTGTGGATACACTAAACCCACACCTGTACAAAAGTGGAGTATCCCCATTGCATCGGCAAATCGTGATTTGATGGCATGTGCCCAAACTGGGTCAGGAAAGACTGCCGGATTTCTCTTCCCCATTATTATTACCATGTTGCGTAACGGTGGGTCGGAACCCGAGGGTGGTATTCGTGGAAGGCGTACCTATCCCGAGTGCTTAGTGTTGGCACCCACGAGAGAATTGGCATCTCAGATTCAAGATGAGGCACAAAAGTTCTTGTATTGTACTGGCATTGCGTCTGTTGTTGTATATGGTGGTGCCGACGTACGTCAACAACTTCGTGAAATTGAACGTGGATGTGATTTGCTCGTTGCTACGCCTGGACGTCTTGTGGATCTCATCGAGCGTGGTCGTTTGAGTATGGAAAATGTCAAGTTTTTAGTATTGGATGAAGCCGATCGCATGCTTGATATGGGTTTCGGTAAGTCTTGGTTTATGCATATTCTATGTTGGATTTTAAGTGTGCCTCCAGCATTCATTCTCTCATGTATTTCTCATCTCAACATACACAAACGTACAGAACCCCAAATCCGTCGTATTGTTGAACAGGAGGGCATGCCTCATGGTGATGGTGTACGTCAGACGATGATGTTTAGTGCTACATTCCCTGCCAATATCCAACGTCTTGCTGGTGACTTCATGGGTGATTACATCTTCTTGACTGTTGGACGTGTTGGTTCTGCTAGTGAAAATGTTACACAAACAGTAGAGTATGTCGAGCAGAATGATAAGTTGGAACACTTAATGCGGTTCTTAATGACAATACAGGAGGGATTGATTCTCATCTTTGTGGAGACGAAGCGTAATTGTGATTATGTTGAGGATGTGTTGTGTGAACGTGGCTTCCCTGCCTGTTCCATCCATGGTGATAAGTCTCAACGTGAGCGTGAAGATGCATTGAGGGCATTCAAAACAGGCCGGTGTCCTGTCATGTGCGCCACTGATGTCGCCGCTCGTGGACTTGATATCCCAAATGTCACACAGGTTGTGAATTATGATTTGCCCACGAATATTGATGATTATGTTCACAGGATCGGACGTACTGGTCGTGCTGGTAACACTGGCGCAGCACTCGCTTTTGTAAATGAAAAGAACTCGGGTGTAGTTCGTGATTTACGAGAAATGTTGGAAGAGAATGGCCAAGATGTTCCCGACTGGTTGAAACAGATGAGTAGCTACGGAGGTCGCAGCTCGGGAGGGGGCGGTAGACGTGGCAGAGGAAAGGGAGGATTCGGCTCTCGTGATTACAGAAAGGAAAGCCGAGGTGGTGGTAAGTTGAAGAAGCAAACAACTATTTATGTTTGATTTAGCGTTGATTTGAATTGGGATAACTCTTTTTTTCCATGATATAAAGAGAAGACGAAAATGTGTACTGGTGACAACATATCAGATTGCCACTTATTGGCAGGCTGGGTTTCATCTATTGCGCTCGTTTGAATGTTGTTTGAGAGTCTAATTGTCCAATTGATATGTTATATCGTACTCTGTCGGTGTTATTGAGAAATCTTTTTAGCATATCTCAACACCTATTTTTCACATCTTCTCTCATCATAATAGGCGGAGGGGGAAATAATTATGGAAACAGTGGCTACGGGAATAGTGGATATGGAAACAGCGGGCACGGAAACAGTGGCTATGGGAATAATAACTACGGAAATAGTGGTCAAGGAGGATATGGAGGAGGATATGGCGGTAAGATCACATTCTTTTTAGTGCAAGTTTGCACTTATTGTACACTCTGTTCTCACATTCTCAACAATCTCAATCCTTTTCATCATTCATTAGGTGGTGGTGGCTATGGAGGACAAGGTGGCTATTACCAGGGTCAGCAGGGCGGAGGAAACTTTGGCAATAGTGCTTGGTAATCGTCATGAATGGTTCAATACGAAACAGTCGGTTGGCCTAATTTACCCTCTTGAATGAAATATGAATCGATGGCGGAAGCTGCTTACTTCATACACCTCTCTGTTCCCGATGATATCCCGTAAGTCATATGGACTTCAATCTTCTTTCGTCAACGGATTAGACACATTTTAAGTAGACGCTAAGATACAATTTTGAAACTATATCATCACTCAAACATTATCATTAGCAACTACATGTTTATACAATAATTTATTGGCAGGTATCTACCACCGTGCAACCAACCGGCATCGTGTGCTCGTCGATCAGAATCTATACAAAGACAAGAGAAACAATAAACAAGCCGAACATGAGCATATATCCACGCTCTATCGCTGCACTGTCCGCTTCGATATCTACTTCAGAGACATTATCTCCCAGATCAATCGTAATCTCTTGTTGATCAACAGCGGAGGCGGAACAAGATTCAACTGTTTGGAATTATTTCCCGAAATGCAAAGAAGGTGTTCCAAGCTTTGCATTCTGTAGAGCCAGCTCCTCTCCATTCTTGATAACAAAAGACTGAAGCATGGGGTTCACTTCCTCGATGCCAGGTGCTTCTTTGGCACAAGAGTACAAGTTAGATAACGCCGCTTGGCAATCCTGGGTAGCATATCGACAACTCTCTTGCATAGTAAGAGTAAGGACCTCTGAGTACGCCTCGTTGAACAACTCCTCTGCCGACTTGACGATGCATGCATCACAGTGTGAAGCACAAACATCATTAATGACGATGTCGCTGAAATATATCATTGAATCTTCTTGATACAAAACAAACAATTAGAATATCAATCCTAGCTAAAGAATGTCCCAAGGCATACGAATTTATAACGTGGATAACACAGAACCAACAAACTAAATGCCAAGCATGTACTCTTTATCGTGGCGAACCAGTGCCTACATATTGGGGATCAGAAGATTATCCTGATAGATGGGATAACGGAGGACGCTGGGGTCCATACGCATTAGTACAAGGTGGTTTTGTCAATAGTCTAATCAAACAATTAGTTATGGATCAACATCGGCCACCAATTAAACCATACCTTGGGCAGAGGACAACAAGGGGTAGGAATCACTTCTTTATTGCATTAGCAGATCATCCCGAATGGGAAAATGAGATACAGTATGGGGATATGTATTGGAAGAAGATTTGCATTTGGTTGATGCATTAGTGAAGGAACGTCCTTTGAAAGTATTAGAGAATAACGTTCCTGTGATAACCAATTTTGTGGATCCAATATCATTTAAGATAGAGATAGTGTAACAGAAACAAACGGCAGTGTATTGTATTGTCCAGAATTCTTCTTTTAGATGGTGCATCATTATATTAATACACTCCTTGGTAACATTCGACCTTGTGTTATGGTATGTTTCCCTTATCATCCACACTCCTTTATTTTGTAGATGTAACTATTGATCACCCCATTTCCATTGCTTTGTTTGGTTTTTTTCGTGTCTCTGCACTTGATTAATCATGCCTCCTTCTTTTATCACTCTCCATTCTATTTTAGGCCAAATTATTCATCATCGTCCTCTTCCTCCTCCTCTTCGTCATCCTCATCATCTACAATCGATTACACCACACCAAAATATTAATAAACAAGTCAGAATACATAATACACATACAATAACACACATCATATCATAATACAACAAACATAACAACCGATACATAAAATACTTACCATCATCATCATCGTCATCTTCGTCATCATCATCCTCTCCAGGTTTTGTACTCTTGACAATAAATTCATCCCACTTTGATTCTAAATCACTATATTCACCACTACTAGCAGCCTTTGCTAACATTTTATCATCTTCAGTTTCTACATGTGCTTCAGACTTGTATGCATCTTCAACTTTGGCAATAGCCTCTGGTGGTAATTCAACCTTCTTCGCTTTAGCGGCCTCTTCTGCTGCGGCGGCGGCCTTGGCAGCGGCTTCGGGATCTGCCTTGAATCCCATTTCAATCTTCCAATTATCATCAACTGCTGGCCATACAAACCATAAACCGCCAATTGCCAATGGAACTGACCATCCTGCAAATCGAGGTAATATTTTTGCTTTTGACATACCGAATGCTGTGGCTGTTCCTAGCGTCCTAATAGTAATAACAAGCATGTCTCTGTTAGAGCTGGTTAGAGTTCAAAAATACACATACAATGAATAAATTACAGAACACAATCAATGTAATACATATTATAATACAATATACAGTGAATTGCAAAACACAAATTAAACTAACAATATCTACAAAATCATAATAAAATACGCACCCGAATATGGGCATAGGCATGGTCTTGGCTAACCGAGCTAATGATGCAGCCATTTTGTGATATTATTGTACTATATTATATTATTATATTATATTGTGCGGTGTATTTTGCAAGCCGTCAAAAGCTTTGTTTGTTGACAATGGCAATGGAAGCAAAGTACAGTTTTCATGCTACATAATTATAAAAACTCTGTATCAATAGGGTATCCTTTTGGTATCCTCGAGAGTGCTATTTGTGTGCTACAGCTGCTACATAGAGTGCTAGAGGCTCAGTGCACAAATTTCGTGAGACATTGAAGAATAGAGTAAGTCTTCTGCTCCCCTATCACCTATCACACTAGCTGAACGCTCTGGTTCTTAATCTTCTCGAGTGGAGAATGAATTACATACATAAAGTATCGTTACAATAATTCCTATACTCAGAGACACAGATATGAACTTTCAACCTTATCCTTACCATTACCATATCCTCCTTCCGTCCTCCCCGCCTCTACTTGAACTTCTTCCCTTCTTTGTCTGCTAATAGTCTTTGTGATTGCATTTTTGTAACCATATCTTCAAGAAAGTCAAGGTAGACTTTTCTATCGAACGAACCTCTGAAGAAGTTACATGACAAGTTCACCTCCAACAAACAAACTGGTAGCTTCTTATCCGCACTCAACACAACATCCCATCCCACGAGAGGTACATCTGGACATAGTTTTTGATGTGACGATTCAACCAAGTGAAGCATCTCACGAATATCAGGAACAACCGAACCAGCTACTGGTATGTTACCATCAGGATGATGTGTAATTGCATGGTCAGTACTTCTCCACGGGCAGCGTAACCATTCAAACAATCCAAGTCTATACCAATGTGCACTACTTGTTCCTCCTAACACTTTACCAGTCTTGACATCTACATCAAACATGATGGCACTATGATCAGTCTCTGCCTCCTTCCGTCCTGCACGGAATACACAACTCAAAGCAGTAACATCTTCCACTTTACATTCCTTTGTTATATCAATAGCACCTCTTGATTGAGTAATAACACGGAATGTACTCAACGGGGCATTACTAGGCAAATGTTTGTTTACCCAATCACCATTTGATATCCTCTCCTGAATGATCCAATCTCCTCCATCGGTAGCATTCTTGTAAAAGTAAATACCCAATCCCCCCTCTTCGTTACGATGTTTAACAACAATGGCAGGTGTATCTAAATATGGACTGACAGGTACGCCACGCTTGGCGCCCTCTTCCAAGAATGTCCACTTATTCTCCATGTCATACCCGCTTGGATTATTATTCAATAATGAATGCATACCAGCCACACGACAATTCAATCTCCAATAACTAAACCAATCATCCGGTGCTAGTAATCGTATAGCATACTCCTCTGATATACTCGACTTGCCACGTGTTTTGAACCATAGATAGAATGAAGCAACGGCACTAACAATAGGTGATGCTGTGCAAACCAATCCAAACGCTAGTGGTTTATTCCACACAAAGAGACTTAATGGTAATCCTGTCCCTGGAATTGCTACATTTGCAAAGTTATCAACAATATCTTCCTTGTAACTTGGTTTACGATAATGTGGTTTATGATATAGGTAGAATGCTGATGCTAAAGTATATAGATGCATACGTGCGTGTTGATAGAATAATGGTGTTGATGTGAATGATGGTATTGTCCATGATGAAGAACTTATACTTGCAGTTTGCGTAGAATTACTACTTGTTGATTTCGGGGGACATAGATATGATGGTACTGTACTATCAGAATGAGATGGTGGTAGATAAGGTGAGTTACGACCCGATCCCAAGAGATAATGGAAGAATCCTCTGTAGAATGTCAGTGTTGTCGATGCCAACTTGAATGGTAGAGAGATAACTTGTCCCATTGTTTTGCTAGGGAAATTGTTGTAATTGGCGGCTGGATTGTAACTTAGTACTACACGAAGATGATTGTAGCACAATTATAATATATGAGAGGACCGTATAATTTGCAATGACGCTGCAATGATGTTGGTACCTCTCTACCTCTCTAGGAGATAAAGTACGATAAGTATGTGGTCGATGGTGTAATTAAAAACTGAATAAAATTCTAAACGGTTGCAACCAATACATCGTACTAATCCCCGTATTATTATTATTACCATAAAATCCTTGCTATTGCACATCGAATCGATAGCGCCAAGCTAGTAATATACTAACAGCGCATATAAACATACATTAACTCTATACCCGAAGAAGAAAGTCAATTGCTTTGGCTATTACACAAATCGTATCTTTTGGTCTTTGAGGTATCTTCACATCATTATTAGAAGAGACATCAGTATACATCAGTATTTATATTTAAGAGAGATATCACATACTATTATTTACTTACAACAAATTATATAACACATACTAACTGCTGGGTTGTGTCGTTCGTGTTGCAATTGTCGTAAAAGATACACGTTAGTTTGCAACAACCAAATAATCACTGCACAACACAAAGACAAATTATACACATCTCAACATACAACCACAACTTAAACAAAACACAATAATATAGATCAACAACAATGTCCGTGAACGAAGTTAAGATTAAACGAGCAGATAAGGAATTTGAAATACGTGGTACAGGTCCGCCTACATCTCGAACATTTGTACTAGGAAATGAAGATCATACAATAGGAAATGCATTACGTCACGTGTTGATAAATGATGCAAGGATAGATTTCGCTGGATATTGTGTACCGCATCCATCAGAACCAGCTGTACATATTAGAGTTCAGAGTAATGAACATGCATTGAAAAAGCATAGTGATGATGATGAAATGGTAGATGATAATGATGATGAAGGTCCATTAACTGCAATTGAGGCATTGAAGGAGTCTTGTGAAACGCTATCCAATCAATGTGATTTGGTATTAAAAGCATTGGAAGTTGCTGCACCAGAAGTAAAGGAGGATAGGGAACGAATGGAAAGGATGCAGGAAGAGGAAAATAGGAAGGCAGCCGAGGAGGAGCGAGAAACAGAAGGAGTTGAGGAAGGTTAAGAAGGCAGGGGACTGAATGAATATGTGTTCTATGCCACTGCTGTCACTAGGGAAAGGGGGAGATATACCTACTCTTCCGACCGGATGTATTTTAGGTGCTGTAAACTTAAAAGAGGTTATAGAAGGTTATTTGAGCAAGGGGAGAGTGTTGTATTGTCAGTACTCAATGAACATTTAATTTTAGAGATAGAAAAGTCAATCATGATTGGGGAGATATAATCTAGGAGGCCTCTGCTGCTTCAATCTTCATACCCCTTATTACTAATCTTTTGACATAGAGGCGAGGTGGTGCTGAACCCAGGATTGCCGTCTGGTATCCTCACACTCTCATAATTTTATGTGGAGCAATGATTAGATGGCAGTGTGGTAATACCCCCCTGGTAATCCTATCAATTCAATACAGCAAGGGAAAATACGCAATGCCAACAACACATTATGCATCACGTCAGTTCCTGGAACAAAAAGGTCTGGATATTGATTGGCATATAGATGAAGATATTACTAACCCACAAAAGAAGAAGAGGGAAATCAATGATATACCGTCCAATCTTAAACGAGTAAGTGATGAAGTCATATGGGTACGTGATGGTGGAGAACATCCAGTATATATCTTGCAAGTAGAAGATAGTGCTAGTGATGATACCGATGATGATATGGTATGGGTACAATGGTTAAGTAATGGGAAGAAAGAGTGCATTCATAGAAATCAAATTATAAGGGATGGACTTCGAGGTAGAAAGAGACAGAGGGCTAACTTCTATGCAGAAGACAAAGATAAAGATATGAATGTATCAGAACATAACAAAAAGAACAAGAGTAAGAAAATCAAGAAGTCTGTTTCTCATACGAACTTATCACCTCAGTACCAAGCTGAGAAGAAAGCAGAGGACTCGGCTGTAGAAGATCAAGATGTGAACGTATCAGAAAACAACAAAAAGAACAAGAGTGAGAAAAACAAGTCAAGTGAGCATATTGACTGTGCTTCTTCTGAAGCAGTTGAAGAAGATGATGTTCCTACTACGGATCATAAAGTTTCTGATGAGACATGTCCAGTAGACGGGAAGGCAGCTCAAGTAAAGGGAGGTTTATACAGTCGAGATGGCTATACTCAAAAAGAGTTCAATGCCAAAATGCAACAGTCACAATCATCGCAGTTATCAAATCCAAAGCAGCAACAGTACAGTATGCAACCGCAGTATCAACAAACACAACCACAGCTCTGGTGATACTTTGCAACATAGTAGTATGATGTTGCAATGTGGTATGCAATTAGTAGCGAATGCAATCAATAGGCACAAAGCCGAGTTTTACAATCTGTTGAAAACGAAAAGAAATGGGGTAACAGAGATGGAAGAGACTCGCAAAAGGAATCTTGCAGTTGCCATGAAAGCAGCGAATGCCATCATGCTGCCTGAGCAGGTAGTATTGAGTCAATTGATCAAGGCCGAGCAAGAGGCTACCGATCTGTGTATTTTCACCTTGCAAAAAGAGAAGAAAGATGGTTTTATTGGTACCAATCTCGACGTGAATCATAGGAGTAGCGAGTATCTTTGTCTACCGCCGAAGCAGTCATCGGCACAGCGAAGACAGGGGAAACAGTCAAAGGACACTGGTAAGGATCATGTCGAAGAGGCAAACAAGAGAAGAGATAGTTGAGTCAAGCAGCAAAGAGAAAATCGTAAGTGGATGATCCATGCATCAATATAGAGTACCTATGAGGAAAGGGAAGTGCAGACAGTAAAATACATTCATTACATTATTTTAAACAATACACGTACAAGCTCTTGAATCATCTACAAATAAGATTACACAACTCCATCTCCGGACGCCAACAATGTTTCAGAAGTATTACCTCTACTCGCATAAGCAATAGCAGGTGCATTAGACACAAGACCTGTTTCGGAGCAACACATGGCTGGATAGGTTTCATAATCTGCTGTATGACGTGATATCTGAGACAAAGTACAACATGTACACCAAAATGAACAACAACAATCTGGAGATGGGAAGGTGTGAGATATTTGTAAACGTCATGATGAAAGAAAGAAACAAGTCTCCCACTTACCCTCACAACCTCTGCAACTTTCCTCGGGTATGATGTACCTTGCTCGTACTTTTTTACGTGCCTTTGCAACAAGAATGATTACGAATACACCAAAGATCATCCTCACAATGTCATAAGAGTAAGACAATCCATAATAAACGTTCACATTGTCTCCGGAAGCTGCATAAGCTTGAAGAGCGTAAAGTATACTCCAACGAATTGTATAGTACCCAACAGTAATCCACATGAGTGTTCGAAAGGTGTTTTTAGTTGATGTCATTGTTCCTTCATCTCCAATCCATGTTAATCGTAACCGCGTGAGTACTTGGCCCATTGCAACTATGTAGAGGTGTAGAGGTATAGAAAGTTTCAATTAGATTTGCACTTCACACGAAACACTTTTAGTTGTATCATCAATATAAGATATCTTCTTACTCAGTGGACAACAGAATGAACTCCAAAGCAAGGGGTGACATAAACCTAGTGCAAAACAATCACATAATCCATTCTGTTGACGATATATTGAACGAAAGCTGAGAAAGAGTAAATATAACATCATGCATCACTATCATATGCACAACTTCTTACCTTCCACTTCCCAATAGGTGCAGAACGAATTGTAGGTGATGACCAACCATCAGGATATGGAACAGACATAACTTCACCTTCCTTCACACCACCAGTAGGGACAGTGACTGTTAGACTATTTCCATCGACGAGCACATCAAGCTTATAACCCTATGTGATGAGATGATCATACGATATGTTAGATAAACAAGTGATTATTAACAAATTGATAAAAAGTAGTATCTCTTACTTCTGGTAGAGCTGATGGTGCAGTTACTTGCAACATATGACGGGCAATCTGCTGTGTTTCCATTGGTTCCGGTGTTGCAATAACCGGTAGAGCAATTGCTTTATCTAGTGTACCACCACCATTTTTATTCTCTGTTTGTATTGTCATGCTATTATTTGCTTAATCTAAGATGAATCAATGTTAAGCCGAATAATTATATAGAGTAATATAATATCAAACCATCAACTTATCATACATTCTCGCCAAACAACAACAGAACACGCAGTGAATAAGTTGAAGCGCAGCATGCCAACGGTCATTTGAGATAATGTATATGCCTGGCACCCGGTATCCTTTTCCTTCCAAAGTTCAGTAAAACTCAGAAGAAACACTCTCATATTTTTTTGAGAGGTGTCAAAGCAAAGAACAACTATCCATATAGTCCTCTGGTTGGTAATTATCGTGGGTATATCAACTTTAATAAGCTATATTTGTATTAGCGAATAATCTCTGGTGGTTGTAAAGTAAGGAGTCAACTTGCCTACCTACATACTAATATTAAGAGAATAATAGAGTCATCACCATGAACAGAATTGCTACCTTAGTTATTGCAATCGTTGCAACAACTACTATCCAAATAGATGCATTTTCAACACATACACCCGCTGCCTATGCATCAAACGTTGTCTTCGGTAATGACGATGAAGCAGTGGTATCAAGTGAACAACTCTCACAACCATTAGCTGGATTACATCTTCAATTAGAAGAGTTAGAAGATGCTGAAACGTCAACCACAGAAGTCTTTCTAAATGGTGACTTTACAGTAACGTTAGGAGAAACTGATGGGCCGCGGTATATTGCGTCAGAGGGTACATGGTCAGAAAGTTTCAATCAAGGTAAGATTGAACATATGATATGCACCTATAGAATGAGATGGATTTGATATCTCACGGTCTCTCTCCTTTTATGTACTCCAACAAAGAAGAGGAGGAATTCCAAAGAACATTCACAATGAAACTAACAAGAACCTTCATCAGTGGATCAGATAATGAAAAGAATACAAACATTGGTGAATTTAACTACTCTGTCGAGCGAACATATGTCGGAAACGTACAACTAGTAGGTGGAAGTTTAATAGCCGTGAATGGTGAGATATTAGATATTGATGAAATATTTGGAGATAGAAGAGTGGGCTTCTTTAATATGATAGACACAACTGAGGAGAGAAAAGTTATCAATGCTCCTGTATAATACAGAAGATTAGAAGTGAGTAGGCTGAGAAGAATGCCCTCAATATCTACAATGAGCTACAATCAGAAAACATAAGTATGAATCCTTATCTTAATAGAAGATATAGACATACCGTCGGAAAAGGGACATCTGTCAGTAGGGTATCAGTATGTATCAGTCTAATACAAATACAAATAAACATACCCAAGCAATCTCGAACTTGCTGAACACAATATCGACTTCTGCTTACATTCGTTATCTTTTTTCACACCCTTCTATTCGTACCTTTTCATATCACAAAGATTACATATCGTACAGAGGAAACAAGAAGATGATAGTCTAGCAGAGCCATGTATTAGTATGTAGAGCGAGATCAGAGTCCGTGTAGAGAGAGACATTTAAGGCAGATTCTTAGTATTTTTTATTATAAAAAGATACCGCCTAAGGACATAATATTGATGCGGCCGGCTGGTGGCGGGTAGTTGTGATGTTGATATCCATTGCTTGATCCTCTGAGCCATCGACTCAAAGCGTTAGTATAAAGCATTTAAAGCAGTATAAGTCCTCTTTAATGGCTAGGCTAAATGCCACACAAGATAAGTCGGTTGAAAGAAACAAATCGAATATTAATACAGTGCATCAACCATCCTCTTTGGCTAGTCGATCATCTTTGGCTGCTGCTGCAACGGGAAGTACTTCATATAATAATAGTAATACCTTTGTACCATCATTTAAGAAGAATCCATTAAATGCCGCTGCGGCAGTATATACTGTAAGTGAATCTTCTGCAACCTCTGATAATGATAAAACGGTATCGAGCAAAACACTACCAACTATTTCAACAACCAATCATGTTGATCAAGTTACTACTATAACTCCATCCACCACACCTACTGCTGCAGCTCAAGAAGAAGAAATTGTCCCTACAAAGATGACACTCATTCAACAACTTATACATAATCAAAAGTCTCCAGATATACTACCTCCGCCATTTTCAATGTGTAGTGAATTAGAGGCATTAGATCGGCAACATCATTTAGAATTATCACCATTTGAATGTAATCCTAGTTCAATCAAAAGTGGTGCAATGTTAACATTATCATCTGATCATCATGATACAATGGGATCAAAGAAGGCAGCTGCAAGACGACATCGTCCTACTTTCAATTCACAATATGTTATCAAAAAATATCGCAGAAGTGCGGCTGGTGGAGGTGCATTATCAGAAGCTTCTGATAAATGTCCACGAACATTAGATCAGTTACAAACTACTGTAGATTATTTATTGGGTAGTTTATTTGCTAATCAAATGCCCCCAGTTATTGTTGAAGAAGACGGAAAAGAAGATCCTAATGAGATTTCAATTTGGGAGGAAGATGGAGATTATGATACACAACAGACACATCAGCAACAACATACTCCATTTTCATTGAGTGAAACTGTATCATTCATTGATGATCGATTAAGAGCTGTACAAAAGGACTTGGTGACACTACTTGGTAATATTGAAGAGCCCAATCTTATATCATCATCTGCAAGCAGTGGTAATTCTGTATCAGCCAAGAGACAACAATTGAAACAACAACGGACCAAATCTACTGTACGAGATATGCAAGCAAAGATGGTACGATATAATATGCTGGCATCGTATCTACTCTCAGATGTACCATCATCAAAGTATGAAGTGAAATTTGGTGCACGATCACTTCGTACCTCATTGACTTGTTATCTTAATCTATCCACTACTATCCATGAGGAGTATCAATCTTCAAGTAGTAACAATCAACAACAACAATCTGCATACAATACTGAATGTCAAACACAAGATGAAATCATGGCATATATGGCCCTTTTGCATTCATCTGCAGTACTTAGGAATGAAGAAACAACATTACCACCGCCTACTTCAAACGAGATTACCTCCTCATTAATGGAAGATAGTGGTAGTGGATGGGGTGCTTTACTTACTACATTTTGTAAACATGCATTAACGAATGATAGAAACAACACAAATGGAGTGGTTGACAAGTATCCACGATGGAAATGGGCATTAGAATTAGCTTGCGTTGCTCAAGAGGGGAATTATCAACGCTACTTTAACTTGCTTGAGAAAGGTCCTACATATTCATCATCGTATACTACAGAGAATGAATTAGCACATGTTTCGAATGCAAGATTCCTCATTTTGGCACGGTGCTGTACATCACATTCTCTCAATTTAGTTCGACTGGCTCAACTACGTCGGTATAATCATGCCTTTGGAAAAGAAGAGAAGGTACCCGCTACTAATTTGGCAAGACTGTTGAGATTGACTAATGATCAAAAGGTGGGTGCTCAAAGAGCTGTAGAGTTTTGCCGTGATGTTGGATTACCCATTATTGAGAAAGAGGTCGGTGATGATAAAGCATTATTTGTGGTGATGAAATCAGCTCCAATTAGTGTGAAAGGAGATGAGACAATTCGTAGGATATGCAATCCTGGTCGGATGAATGATGTGTTTGTCTTTGGATCCAAGTTTGAGATAGCTGGAGATGTGGACTCATTAACAACACAGATGGAAAAGCAGTGTGGTGTTGCTAATTGGGAGGATAATGAAGAGGGAATCGATGAATCATTTGCATCCATCCATGCTAGGAAAGATCAAGATGGAGTGGAAATACCTTCCAGTAATGTGCTGAGTATTTTATCATGCCTTAAATGATACTTAATGCTCAGATCAAATATACATGACATCATCTCTATTCTACATTTTATCGTCTATAGCAATTTTGCAGTATATCTAGGAAGATCAAACCCTTCTCTATGCTCTTCTGTTCAAGCTCACACAATTGATGGCGCATTTGGACCCAATCCAGTCTCACTGCAACACTTTGAAGCATAGTTTTCATAATCAGCAGTATGACGGGCCATCTGGGCAAGGGTGCAGCACGTGCAACAGAAGGAACAAATACAATCTTCCATTCCACTGCCTCTACAATCCTTTTCGGGAATGCTGAACTTCCCTCGGATATGAGCACGTGTTTTTGCCACAAGTACCACTGTTATGACGAAGTATGCAATGCCAATAAATCCGCGTAAGAAAGACAGAGTTGCATAATCGTCATCATTATAACTACCAGATAACATGGCAAAAAATGGAAGAAATTTGAGAAACTGATCAATTGATATGTAAACTATTGTAGCCAGGAACATGATGCGGAAAGTGCCTGCAGTTTCTGCGATTGATCCTTCATTACCCTTCCAGTCAAGTTTTAATCTGTGCATAATTTGGCCAACAAGTACTATACGAGAGGAGAACAGAGTGAGAGTTGGATTCCCATACATAATATTTTATGCACAAGGTATGCAAACATTATACATATCTATAATAAACTCACTTAGAGGACAGCACCAAGCATTCCAAATCACTGGATGTACGCAACCAAGACGACAACAATCACATAATCCATCCTTCCAATGTCCAACTGGAACAGATGCACGAGGGACTGCTTGACCACTAAAATCATTAGACGTTGCAGGGAAGGGAACACTAAATCTTTGTCCTTCTTCAACTCCCCCGATAGGCACAGTTACTTTGAAACTATGACCATTTGTCTCTGCGTCAAATGTATACCCCTGTGAAATGATTATGAGATGTATGGTATTGTTTAGAAAGATAAGAAACAAACAATAACTGATAACTTTACTTACTTCTGGTAACGTTGAAGGAGAAACTACTTCTAGATATGCTGTAGCGTCTGGACTAACTGTTTCCGCTGGAGATGGGATGAGGTTGTCTCCTAAATCACCGTCTATTGGTATTGCCTTAGCAACAGGCGTGTATGCATGAGAATTGTCTGGTATTGTCATCTCTAATAAATTATGAGACAGTGTTTTATCCTTCTCCTCTTCTACAATCGACAAGTTGTTTGATAAATACAACTAATGACGAGTGCTTTGAGTTTATTGTATTGATTTCCTATCCTTCATTTGATGTTTTAAGAACCCTCACATTGATTTTTGAGGCAAATTTTAGTACGTTTTGGCGATACAAACCAGTCAGTCCAGCCAAGTGAATCTCATCTAATATCTTACGCCGGCTATCGTACTATTACTTTGTGATGTTTGACACTTGTACAATATTAGTATCAGTTCTTGCTGTAATAATATGTTCCAGCAATTTATTTGGTAATGCGTTTGTGCTACAGTATCCGACCAGCGTTTCTGCGGTGAATAATCTTTTAACTTTGAGATTGGAGAATGATGGATATGATGATGGCTCCTCTTCTTATCCCCCGCCAAGCGTGTTATGTGTAGGGGAAGCACTATATGATTCTCTACCATCGGGTATATATCTTGGAGGAGCGCCATCAAACGTTGCGGTTCATCTTGCCTCCCTGTTCCAATCTACAGACGATCCATCATTGTCTATTGCAATTGCAACATGTGTCGGTGGTGATCAATTAGGTAGAGAGGCAAAACGACGATTCAATGTCAAGGGGGTACGAACAGATTATATGCAATTTCATGATAAATGGGAAACAGGAATGGCTACAGCAATATTAGATGAGTATGGTGATGCAACATATGAGGTAAGACATATGTTTACATTATTGTATCATATCTTTATATTTATATTGTGATGTAAGATGTACTCCTGCTTACATGTTGTTGTATAGTTTAATACTCCAGCTGCTTGGGACGGATTGCAAATAGATGATAGATTGAGGGATGTTATACAAAACGATGATGCAACAAAAGTATATATAATAGGAACAATTGCAGCAAGATTAGGCAACGGCAATGATAATGGCGCATCATCTTACTCAACTATATCAACAGTACGTAACACTGCACGAGAAGGATCGGTTGTATTAGATGTCAATCTTAGAGCTCCATGGTATACGAAAGAAATCGTATTGGAGCTAGCAAGGGGTGCAAGCGACGATAACAAGTCAAACAAACAATTAGCATTACTCAAATTGAACGAGGAGGAGTTGGTAATACTCGAAGAATGGTGTGGATTAGAAAGTAAAGAAGTAAACAAAGGACTGACTGGATCTGTACTAAAACAAAGGATGAAACAACTAGCAACACATTTGAATACACAACGAGTTTGTGTAACTCGTGGAAAGGATGGAGCAGCTCTTTTGTGCAAAGATAATGATGATAAGAGCAGTATCTTCTATGAAAATAAAGGATACAATCTAGCAACAAACAATGATAGTGATACGGTGGGGGCAGGAGATTCCTTTCTGGCCGCTCTTGTGTGTTCTCTGTTCATACAAAATGAGTCACCAGAGAGGGCACTAGAGAAAGCTTGTGCTCTTGGAGGTTATGTAGCAAGTTGCCGTGGAGCAACGCCCGATCATAAAGATGCACCAGATGTGCTCAGAAGTATCTTCTCATAGATTTCATGCGTAGGGAGTATGTGAGAGGAAGTAAACAAGATTACTTTTTCTTAAGACACGTCAAACTACAGTAAAATCATTGCAAAAGAAGAGATCAATAGATTGATGTGCAGGAACCTGAATACAAGAGCATAAGTCATATACTTTATATTGAAACAAACTTCTGTACATCAAATCGGTATGGATGATTAGCTCAGTTGGTAACGCAATATCAAAGAAACGAACAAAAATTATGGAGCTGTCTCAAATCTGGCATCGTTCAGCATTCTTTTTGGTTGAGGATAGGTGATCATATTTTTCTCCCTACAAACTAAAAACAGTATGGTAGTAACAATGAATGATCTATTAAACATGTATTGAAACTTAAAATAGTCTAGTAGAGAAGATGATAATGGATCGGTCTCACTATTGATAAACTCGATTCTCAAGTGAGCGGAATAAGAAACTTCATATTCTAAGAACTTTATGAGATGAGACAGCTTCGATGAATAAGAAGAAAGAACACACTTGATGCCACCCCAAACTTCACACCACATGAGTTTTGGCACTAAATCCACTGTAGTGCCTCCAATATTAGGATGTAGGAGATGACCCAATAGACAAATATGATCTCCTATACATCTATTATCGATTTATAATAACAAACTTGACTAATATAGTCCAAATACATCATGAATAAACAAGAAAACACCAAAAAACGCCCAAATTCAGCGCGTAACAGATGAATGGAGATGTAGTAGTGGTGTACAATCACACAAGATCATATATAATAATCAATCACACAAGATCATATATAATAATCAATCAACATTATTTAGGTACATAACAAGATGATAAACACTCAAAACACTTTTGTAAGACCATCTAACCTACTTTTGATCCACTTGTTTGGCCTTCATTGTGAAAAATCTCAAAAAAACAGCTAGCAAATTGGCTGGTAGTGTATGCAATCATGACAGAGCATAAATACTACACAAATCTCATTTCAAACATATACAAAAGGGTGATAAACACTTCTGACATGATTTTAAAGACATATACAAAATACTGCAACAATTTATGAAAGAATTGTTCAGCCACAAACCTCTCGAGAAGTGTCCAAGCAGTGATATACTGTCATTCTGTTCCATAGATATTGGTGTTTTGTCATTGTATAATAATAGATGGCAATGAACACTACCAGAAGGATTCTAGGGCCCTCCATCACACTTTTGCGGCCACTTGTTGGCGGTTCTCTTGCCTCAGATTGGGTCAGATTTTCGAAATCAAGCCGGCTGTCGGACAACGTATGGCCATAGCACAAAGGCATATCACTCTCTTTCTTAGATATTGATGTTTTGCCATTGCATATGTATATGAAAGGGCAATGGACACTATCAGCACCATTCTAGGGCCCTCCATCGCACTTTTGCGGCCACCTGTTGGCGGTTCTCTTGCCTCAGATTGGGTCAGATTTTTGAAATCAAGCCGGCTGTCAGACAACGTATGGCCATAGCGCAAAGGCATGCATCACTCTCTTTCTTAGATATTGATGTTTTGCCATTGTATATGTATATGAAAGGGCAATGGACACTATCAGCACCATTCTAGGGCCCTCCATCACACTTTTGC
>Ga0214480_100506_pt1 | contig 19559 bp, 16 predicted proteins | sample M1_20Mar14CPVII9_3_FD_165042 | JGI IMG/M metagenome (GOLD analysis project Ga0214480, IMG submission 165042) | Marine eukaryotic communities from Monterey Bay, California, United States - M1_20Mar14CPVII9sort6BwellE17 | ecosystem: Environmental > Aquatic > Marine > Unclassified | place: USA... | reverse complement strand
CAACCAAGCTCAGAACAGCCAGAGTCAGGAGAGGATACTACGGTCGAGGGAGGACGCCAAGTTGCAGCTGGAACAGTCTCTTCGGCTCTCACGGCCGTTGGCCAGGCGATCTCAATGGACACAGGAGACAACCCCCTCAAGACAGAAAGTTCGGACAAGCTCCTCTTCCCACTTCAAGTAATGATGGATGGTATGAGAAAGGTGGATCCACCAACCACGAAGAAATTACCAGTCGAAGTGGATATTCCCAAGTTATTGGTTCGTATGGCTCACGTCACAGTGAATGCAGCAAGAGCCCAAGCCATTGCTGATCTGATATTGATTGCATTTTATTATCTACTCCGTGTTGGGGAGTATAAGAAACGAATCGAAACAGACAGTGCAGTTTAGAGCAGGGGATTGTACATTTTTCAAGAAGAATCACAATGGAAAACTCCAACAACTATCTGATGGGCACCAGCCGAGGATATTATGGAAGCAGACAGTGTCACACTACAACTTACCAATCAGAAGAATGGATGGAAGAACGTCTGCATCAACCACCACCACAATGGAGAGAAACTATTATCACCAACAAAAGCAATTGCCCGCCGATACCTCCACATTCGTGATAATACAACCAGTGATGATTTCTTAACTACCAACCTCTCGGCATGCTTTGTCAATGGATGCAAATATGAAGTTACAGATAAAGACGTCCGCCACGCCATCAAGTATGCCGCCAAAGAATTAAACTACCCTGAGAACAAAGGAATACCAATTGAACGTATCATACACATTCTCTCCGTGGAGGAGGTGCTAATGCATTATCTCTTGCGGGTTACTCCGACAGGGAGATACAGAAGATGGGTAGATGGAAATCAAACACCTTCAAGGAATATATCAGTGATCAGCTCTCGCAGTTCTCCGAAGGTATGAGCAAAAGTATGAAGAAGCTCTTTAATTTTGTTAATGTGGAGGGCGGAGTATTACACGACGTTACCAATACTGCAGTTAATACACCATACACCATTACCAATACTTCGGTGTAATAACACAAATACATCAACTAAACAATAACAATCAAACTGCATGGTGGATAATAACAAGATGAAAGAAGGAAAGTTATTAGGAAGGAAAGTTAAACTTGCAATAGTGAACTGGATAATGGGTGAATGGATACCGAGAAGGATGAAAAGAAAGAATAAACAACTCATTGTGACAAGATACCGTATCCTACAGGATACCTGATACCACACAGATCACTTTGCTTAGTTTGCCAAGGCAGAGGAGGTTAGGCCCACCTGACACAGTGTCCCTTCCTCCTCTGTAGACATGGGCATCTTCAACAAACTCCTTTGCAAGATCAGCAAGCAGATCTGTTGGGTGAAATAGGCAAAGGAGTGGTTAGCCCTAGCTAACCCGTAGTTTTTCGGCACCCAAGTTCTACTCCTCTTATGTAGAGCTTACATACTACAGTTCCATATCTCTGTGTCCAACTAGAGTGCATCAAGGTGGAAGAACCTAGGTCCAGTACTGTGTACTTGAGTTGTACATGACTCCATAGCAAGTGGTGTCAAATTCTAATAAATGTGTATTGTGTAGGCTCAGTACGGCATAAACTGGTAGCTAGAGTACATATCCTTGTTTAGAGTTTGTGGTTAGTGCTATCACAAATTGGTAGTAGGGGGATGATACAACTCAAAGTAGTAATAAAAAAGATACGGCGAATAATAATAGAGTAAAGTTTGCAGATAAGTATGTGGACAAATATCCAAGACACGTTCATGGAAAGAAGGAGGTGACTATAGTACTAATCAAGGGAGTCGATTAGGCAGTAATAGTAGTAGCAATACAAAAGGAGCATGGAGGGGTAATACACAATCATCATGTGATGCAAGTGTAGGCTCTACTGAAACACGTCACTCCAATGTCATGCCTTCATCACCTACAACAAGTCTATCCTCCAAACCAACAGTACAATATGTAACATCATCATCATTATCATCAACATCTAGATATACAAAATCAAACTTTCCACCTAGTTATTTTCGTGGTGTACGTACGAAGAAATTACCTACATTTCATAGTAACAACAATAAGTCGTCTTGGTTTAGTGGAGCATGTGGTAGAGGACAACAACATGGATATTTAAAGAAGAATGCAGCTATACTAGTTGTATTAGTATGTGTAGTTTGTTAGCTAGGAGGAACTAATGAGGGTATTGAAAATCAATTAAATCATTTTGAAACTACAGGTTATGCTACTAGTGGTGGTAGTAACATTCGAGGCTTGACTGATGATTATAATAATCAACAACAGCAGCTTCCAATGACTACAGGATATGCTCAAGAGATGGGTTACTCTACCGATGGACAAGAGCAGCAAAGTACCAAGGGTATAATGGATGGTGTACATCCATTACCGACTAACTTATTGGGTAACAACAACGGTGTTATTGATTGGTCAACGACGAGTCAAACTACCACAGGAGTAGGAGGACAGCAAGTGGTAGATTGGAGTAAGGTCCCGCCTCATTTGCGTGGATATTATTCCAAGATGGTAAATGTTAATGCTGCTCAACAATCAGAACAGGAACAAGTAATGTCCTTGGAAGAGCAGATAGATCAAGGAACGTCTGCTCAAGCATTATTAGTTGAATCCAATGAGAAACAGTCAATGTAGAAACAACTATTGATAATATTGGTGAAGTGGCAGTGCCGGTTATTGATATGGAAGAGTTTACGAAGCAACAGGAGGTACTGGAGTTTAATGCCGGTGTTGCGGGTATTCAGGAGGCGCCGCCAACTGTTGATGATCAGTAGTCGTCACTACTGGTTGATGGTTCTCCACAAGATGTACTACCTGATGAATCTTTACAAGGCGTAGATATACAAGAGGATACATCTATACCAGATGAAAGTAATATACTTGACCAAGTTGAGAATACTGATGAAGGTATCATAATCGAAGGCCAAGAAGAAGAAGAAGAAGAAGAAGAAGAACCAGAATACGGCATGACAATGGAAGAACATGAACAGATGGAACAACGTATACAACAAGAAGAGGCTGAGAAACTTGCAATAGAACGATTGGTTACAACGTGGTGGTGGCGATCAACTGTCTGGTGGACAACAAGTTGTTGAGATTTTACCTGCTACTACTGTACCCGGTGAGGATGTTCAACAACAAGAAGTGCTTGAGCAGCAATCGCTCGAGTTGTAAGGTGATGCTTATAATGATCAGGAGGCATTACTAACAAGCATCAACGAGGAAGAACTTGAAAGACAAAAGCAAGCCGAGGAGGATGCATTACTCAAGGCTGGAACGATTGAGGAAGATCAACGTGCTTCTCGTGAACAGAATCCTCCTGAACTTTATAATCAAGTAGCAGAATCCGAAGAGCAACTAGTCATGAATGTATCTGAAGAAGAAGCACCGGTCGAGTCTCTTTCACCGCAAGAAGAAGTTGATCAACTAGAGAATGTCCAAGATCAAGAAGAAACAGGTCAAGTACTCCTTGACAATGAGGTGCAAGCCGAGGGTTCTCTCAACGAGCAGCAGGAAGCAGGAATGCATAGAGCAGCTCAAGAAAGAGAGACGGGAGGCCAAGAAACGGAAGAAGCAAAATCAGGATATGAATATAGGAGACGAATCTAATGATAGTGAAATAGAGGATGAAAAGGTCAGTGAGGAACGTCAACTACGACTACGATTGATCAACTTCAAAAGGAATTGAATGAGTTAGCTGCGTTATTATCACAAAAGACATAGGAGGGTAGTATTATATATAATAGGATTGTAAAGACAGTTGTATAATATGTATCTTCTGTGAGGCATAGGACGGGTGAGAGAGGTATGACTCAAGATTTTAGTGCTTTGGTTATCTTACGCTTGTAGCACTGTCTATAACATAAGAGAAATTTTAAGACTATATTGACAAACTTAATTGTTAATCTACATATGTCTCTTGGAGTTTTCACCGGACCCCAAACTTTACAATACACAACCGGCTACAGGTGCACAGGAGGTAGGTCTCTGTAGTAGCACTTTGTTACATTCTCATTAAACTTAGAGAAGTAAACACCTCTGGCATTTGCCATATGAATAAATACGAAGTATCTCGCTCTGTGTTCCTCACGAGGCGGAAGGGATAACCTTCCCGAAATATACATTACCAAACACATAAACGTTCTCCCATTAGAATCAACTACTTGACCATCTCTCTGTCTCAAATCTATCCAATCAACTGACTGAGAAGATCAGCAACCTTTTCCTTGTCTCCGACAACATCAATGCCACGGAGTTGGCGGCCTTGTGGCATCTTATCCAACGCCTTCGTAACAGTCTTGGTCAAGACACCCATCAAATCCTCAGTAACAGAGTCTTCGTCGCTACAAAATGACATGACATTCTTCATCAATTCGCAGTTAGAACCAACAGCACCTTTTAAGTCTGGCAAAGCATACTTCTCAAGTAGAAAAGTTTCTTCTTGGCTTCCTCCCATGGGCTTGTTGGGACGGCCAAACTCCATATCCATATTTTGTTGCATTACTTTTCCTGACTTGGGCGACTTCTTGTGATGAGGGTTGGTTCCTTTTCCTGACTTAGCATCGCTAAATGCATCAATAAGAGCATATGTTGTCAACTTGTGTTTGCGTCGATATGATGAGTTGATATTTGCAAAGTCCATTGATTGTAAACTCATATCCATTGATAAACTCATATCCATTGTTGATAAACTCATAAAATCCATTTCAAATTCATCAAACATCATACTAAGTCCTTTTCCTGACTTGGCGCTTCCTGACTTGGCTGACTTGGCGCTTCCTGACTTGGCTGTCTTTCCTGCTTTGGCATCAAGTACTCGGTCTTTGTCAAATGCGGCAATTGACTTATATAAGTCATTCTTTGCATTTGCATCATCAGTGATGGTAGTTTTCTTATCTTGCCATAATTTGTTCGTGGTATAGACAGTAGCAAGTGATGCAATATTGCCAAGGAGGAATGCTGCAATTGCAATGTAGTAGTGGCTCTTCATTGTTTCATTTATATATCGCGTTGGGGAATTACTGTAATGTTATAATAATATGATACCTAGGTGAGGGGAATTCAAATTCAACGCCTTTTGTTCTTCGAGCGAAAGGGGCTTCGAAGATTATCGCCAACAAATTTTTTTCTGCCACCGAGCTCGACTACCTACGGCTATGTGATATGTATATGTTAAGAAGCACCCATTGATAAATGATGGAGTATAAAGTGTATACGCCCTTAAAGAGGCATTCTATCGTTGTCTTTTTGATTATTGCAAGTATATGTTTATGTATTATCAACTTTCGATTCATCACAATATATAATAGAGATACATCATCCAAGCACCAGGTTGCAGAATATCAGTTCCCATCCATTGATGAACGATTTGAGTATTACATGGGCGATTGGTATAATAAAACTGATTGGCAACTAAAGGGGAAATGTCCAACTCTAGCAGCAGAAAAATTAACAAACAAACGAGAGAGTGTCATAAACCATGATATGCTATTCTCCCTCAAGAATCTTAAAAAATGTAGCGATATATCTTGGTATTGCTATGACGCATACAACACGCTAAAACTATTCAAGAGTAGTCATTTATCGAATCCACTAGCCCTGTTCAAGTTTGGCGATGGCTATTCAAATGTGGCATCTAACCCAGTTATTAGTAAATCAAGGCCGGCATTGGGTAGAAACCTTCATACTCCAATTATCTGGCCTTTGAATACGAAACGTCATTTCGCGTCACTACAGAAAATATGGCAAGCAAAGATGGATAACAAAGAGATAGAGTGGAAGGATAAAGAATCAAAACTTTTTTGGAGGGGAAAGACTACAGGACGGCGTGTAGAACTGCTTAGTCGATGGACGCATTATGATTCTAATGTTATTGATGTTGCTTTCTCAGAAATACTCCCAAAGCATGGAAAGTTCCTCAATAAATATCTAGGGAGGCATGATACAAGACAAACGGCAGACCCTCTCGAGATGTTAAAGTACAAATACTTGCTATCGATTGAAGGTAATGATGTTGCCAGTGGTTTGAAGTGGATGCTCTACTCCAACTCGGTTGTACTTATGGCACCTCCCACCGTCTCGACTTGGGCGATGGAGGATTTGCTTCTACCATTTGTGCATTATGTACCGTTGGCAGATGACTACAGTAATCTATCAGAAATGATTCAATGGGCCGAGGATCATCAAGATACTTGCCAAGTTATTTCAAAGAGAGCTAATGCCTTTATTGAACAGTTATGTTTGAGTAAGCAAGCAAAGATTGACACTGAAATATTAAGAGAGAGATTGGCCACCGCGTATGTAAGTCAATTCCAACAAACATTATCTCACTGTAATGGGAGAAATGGTACAAGTAACTAGATATGAGACGCTGGTACACTAATGGTTGGATGTACTTCTTCTTACTTGTTTAAAAAAAATGACTCCTTGTAGAATCCTATTTGAATAGAAAATTAAATGTTAACAGATGAACTATGTACATGACTTCTTCACTTTGAGCTTGCTAAAAAGAGAGATTCAAACAGGGCAAAACCAGCATGCAAACCAGCAGACTATCAATTCTAGTACAGGTGCCAACCCTTTTACATTCATGTGTAGGCCGACATCTCAACAACCTCAGCAAATAGTGGATTGCATCTTCACATGAATGAATCAGCCCAACATTTGGCCACATCAACCCCTGTTGTGATGGTTTGTGGTGATGATAGCACATGTACAATGTTATAATGGCAATCAAGTACCCATGCAGCAGTCATTTACCACCTTCGGCACATTTCTAGAGATGAGGGCAACACTTTTACAGCCACTTGTTGGTCAATATCAGATATTAGTATCTCAACAAACAACTTAGTTAATAACAAAATATATATTAAATGGATTTGTCTTGCTTCATCTCAATCTTTTGCTTTTATTTTCAATGTGTAATTCTACTACCTGTTAGCCTCTCTTTGCTCTAGTTGTGCTGAAAGTAATGATGTACATTATCCCAAGTCTTCTTGGTGGCAAGCTTCTCGACCATTTCTTTCACTGCATTCCTCTCGTCCTTTGTGAAGTACTCTCTATACGTCTTACCCGTTATAAATTCAGGTGCTTCATTCTTTTTGTCTAACCACAAGAAGTTATGTAATGCATCTACTGTTTCATTGAAGTTGTCTGTATATTTCTCATAATGTAGTACTAATGTGGACAACTCAAGATCGTCAGTAGTGATCTGGGCCAAATTATGCCACTGTGTCCATCTAAAGAAGTCCGAGCTGCATGGGATTACCTTGGCAAGATCCTTAACATCAAGATAGAATGGTCTTCGCCAAATATCGTCTTTCATCTTGGCATCTAGCTCTCTGCACATGGTACGAAACCCTTCTTCGTCAAGGCTATACAGTGTTTCCTTTTTTTGTTTCAGAATCTTATTATGCTTGTGAAATCTGGCCACAATGTTTGAAAACGGATCGCGAATTAGAATGACTGCTTTTTTTACTAGGGCCGTGTCATAATAACCAAAATCATGAACATGATGACTAGTACGGCCACAACTCTTACTAAATTTAGCAGCCGTTGTTATATAATTATTTGATGTGCACCACAAGCAATAGGAGCTGCAATGAGTCTTTGTTAGAACAAATCCAGTTGGAGATACAGCCCAATTCTCATCGTCATTATTGGGAAAAGAAGTAGAGTAGAATGGGCCGTTAGAAATCTCTTCCCATATCCGTTTTTCAACTCCTTCACCATAATTAGATGCTGCATTATAACCTGATACTGTTTGAACGAGATTTTGCGTATATGTAGTACCGCTATTTGGGAAGGACATTAACCATGCTATTCTTGGTATACTGTCATCATTATTATTATCTGTTGGTTGGAAAACTGATTTGTGCTTGTTGCTATTACTATCGCCGAAGATAGAAAATTGACCTTGAAGATTGCCTAGATTATTAAAGGTACATGATAATATAGTTGCAATAATTAAGAAGATGGTTATACACCTTACGGGTACTTTGGCATGCTCCATTATATCGGTTTTTATTTTATTTTTGCTTGTGGAGGTGGTGCAACTTGTTTGTTTTGATGACACTGCCCGAGACTACTTGTAACTTACCATCTGTCTATATATTATAGAGAACAGAACTAACAGTCCAGATGTTTGTATTACAAACTAAATAATACCAAAGAGTAAAAGGAGTATGTAAAGTGTAACTCTGACTCGGCATCAAGTTTAGTACTTGAATCTTGAATAACTAGAGAGGTGGCATCAAGTTTAGAGGTATCTTGAATAACCGAGAGTGAGTAGCGTAAAGCGTAGGTAGGTGCTAATATCACATAGACAACTCCCAACGTTACATATTACGATATAAACAACTGAGTATAAGTAATTGAAATAGTAGGAACAGTAGTGAGCGTCCCCCAAAATGTATTTGATATCATCCTATCAGCTCTTTATCATTGCGATTGTCTGTGTAATTTCTCGTAGTGACGATGACAATAAACAATTGCAAGTATCGTCATTCATACAGTCCCTAGAGTTGCCGCCACTAGATGAAAAAGCAATTGATGGAAATGGAATAATAGAGGGGCAATATAAATTATTATCGACCAAGCTTGAAAAGAAAAAGCGTAATCTCTACGCTGGATGCATGTTCAACATTAAAGCCACCAAAAATGTGAAAGTATCCTCAATTGCCGTCAATACATACACAACAACACCATTAGATATGGTTCTTTACATAAGGGAAGGAGGATACGAAGAAGCTGAGTATGATCTCGACGAATGGATGCACGTTGTAAACATCACAGTGACCGGTCAGGGTACGGGCAACCTAACCTATATTCCTAAAGGATCCTTCGAGCCTATATTGCTCGAGGAAAGACAGAGGTTGGCCATCTATTTGTACACTCCTAATGGGCCTAATCTTATCACATCACGAGGACAGAAAGAGGGAGGAAAAGTTGATATAGGCAGGGATAGACACGAATTGATTCTGTATGAGGGGGTAGGAAAGCGTCGACCAATTGATACTGGAGAGGTCTTTTCATCGCGAGTATTCAATGGTGCAATTGGGTATAATACTGTTTTCAGGAAGCAACCAGCACCATTAGGAGGAACTGATTTGAGTGGATTGAAGGTAGCCAACGAAACTTTCACCCCTAATTACGCTGTTACAATCAAAAACAGCAACGAGAATGTATTTGCCATGCAATTCGATGGACTACCAGAAGTATTGGTACAGCCAAATACACTATTGAGTGCAGAACTTCGACTGTTTGTGGTAGAGAAATCATACTTTGGGGGCAACATATATGTCATTAACAATGAGAGTCGCAACCGTATATTTGCTGGCAAGTTTGGCCGAATATATTCTGGGAACTATTATGAGATTGATATTGCGGCTGCTCTGGAACGTGCCAACGTCTCCTCCCCATTGATCATTGCAGTCATCTATGACAAAGGGGACTTGTATCATCCCCTGGATAATAATAATAATACATCTAGAGCCCCAAGTTTGACAATTGGTTTTGCAGATGATGAGGATAGCAATCAAGATTTGGCGGAGCTATATGGTACTGTTCCTCCCTCAACCACACAACTTGGATGGGAAAACTCTATTGAGCCGGAAAATCCAATAGGAACATACTTCAATTATGATCCGAATTCCAAGTATGGACTGAGCACATGGAACAATGAAGAAGAATCCTCGGAGCGCGACTGCACTTGTAATAATCATTGCACTAGAAGGCAACAGAGTCCTATCGATCTTTGTGAAACAGATGGTGTCTGCAAAGAGCATCATGAGCTTCGGCGAGAGAAAGGTTCTTATGGACTTAACAACCGAACTCGAGCTAGACCTATACCCCATATCATGCATAATAAACTTCGTCTTTCTTATGGATCACGCTCAGAGTGTGAAATAATCGGTACCTGTGAAAGAAAGAACCCGATTCCCCCAAGAGCTGACTTTGCCCATGCTGGTGGCAATCAGGTCAAATTTGGCGACCTATTACACATTGATATCAAAGTGAAAAGTGAACATCGCTTGTGCGGGAAACAGTATGATGCTGAAATGCAGCTCCACTATAGCTATTATGGTAGACACGCAAGTTCTCTTTTGATCGAGGTCAAGGATGGCCAACAAAATGATCACTTTCAAGAGTTACTTGATTTCTTTCAAGCCAAGTTCAACCAAGATGAGACTCTTTGTCGGAGGAAGCAACTGAGAGCACGGGCCCTATTTGACAAAAGAAGAGGTGTTCAACAGGTGCACCGACTTTTCCATACTCCATTTGTACAACATTCTAAAATTGATGCAACCTGGGACCCCCTTGAAGCTTGGAGTATGTATCGTTCTATATATTTCTGGAGTTACTCTGGCACCACGACAGAGCCCCCTTGTACATATGTTAAATGGAGAATCACTGATGTTCCCTTTCATATCAGTCCTCGTCAATATATACAGCTTAAGTCACTAATGTTTGATCATGTGGATCCACAAACTTGTCGAAAGACGAGTACTCACTTCCAAGAGTCAAATGCTCGACCTATTCAGATGCGTAACAGAAACGTACCAAGTAACAATAAAGAAACAATATATCGATGTACACGGGAGAATTATGTTAGTGACATGGAGCGTCATGCATCTGGACAAGAAAAAGGCTTTGATGATCCTAAGGATTGGACAGGAGTTGATCTCTTCCCGTATGTCGAATCAGAATGGCCTATTATAGACAGCCTATCACCAACACTAGCACCATCACTAGCACCATCAATCTCTACTGAGCCCACCACAACTTTGCAGCCGAGTTCACAACCATCTGAATTACCATCAAGTATGCCATCAAGTATGCCATCAAGTATGCCGTCAAACGCTGGAAGTTAAATACAGAACTATGGAGTTTGACACCGTGCTGATCCGAATAACTCCTAACCCAAATAATTTATTAAAATAGACAGAACCAAATGTATTAATTATTTGCTGTATCTTGTGAATAAACCAATTCACTCGCCTTTACTTTATTCACTTTACCATATCATATGCACAATAAAGCCCATGCATGATACCGGTATCTTCTAAAAGTTGACCCGCACGTAGTAAAAATGAGGCAAAATCACTAACAAATCTAAAATATGAAGGTCTTCCAATCGTCGAAATATGAATGCGGAGACATCCTATCCGATGCAGATTTGCACGCTGATTCCGAATATGGTATTGCTTTGTTATGATTATCAATAGATAAAAAGTTATTTAGCATAAAAATAGACAGAACCAAATGTATTAATTATTTGCTGTATCTTGTGAATAAACCAATTCACTCGCCTTTACTTTATTCACTTTACCATATCATATGCACAATAAAGCCCATGCATGATACCGGTATCTTCTAAAAGTTGACCCGCACGTAGTAAAAATGAGGCAAAATCACTAACAAATCTAAAATATGAAGGTCTTCCAATCGTCGAAATATGAATGCGGAGACATCCTATCCGATGCAGATTTGCACGCTGATTCCGAATATGGTATTGCTTTGTTATGATTATCAATAGATAAAAAGTTATTTAGCATAAATTGATTCACTAAGTAGAATTGCTTGATAAAAAATGGCCATTTTTCAAAAGCATATCTACACTACGCCGCTCATTCTATGAACTACAAATATGTAGTAGAAGAGCCTTGTGCAATTTTAGGCCAATATTCCTGTTCAATTTATCGCAATGGCCGATCATTCGACATTTTTGTTGAGTGAGGGCCACTGTGTAAAAAGTCGAAAATAGGATACCGCGGGTCAACTTTTTTGCAATGCATGGGCTTTATAAGGCTATGTTTCAAAGTGGTATACAAATCTCTAGTTTTATCACGGATAGAGTTTTATCGCCAAAAAAATCGTCGATCCTTCATCTACTTACATATTTGGCAGCTTCTCCTCTCCTAATACCTAATCGATACTTCAGCACGGAGATAGATTGTAGTACTCTGACATCAAGCTCTTATTACCTGTCTATGAGGTTTTGAGTATGGTCTTAGCCATTGGATAGTGGGATACTCGAACAATAGAGAAAAAACTTAATCTACAACGATGAAGAATTGCAACAAGCTATTACTACTCAAACTTTACATTGTTCTAATCTTCCTATGCTTTACAATTACTGCGTCAGCAGCAGTAACTCGTACCGATAATGATAACAAGCATATCAATATAAGAAGACGTCGGCGACATTTACGTAAAGAAGGTGAGGATACGTCGTCGGCAGTAACCTTAAAAGAAGTTGGTGATAATGGAAATTCAACGACAGTATTTCTTTTGGAGGGATGTAAAGGTGATTGTGATAATGACTCAGAATGTCAGGATGGATTAGTGTGTATGCAAAGAGAGGGTGATGAAAGCATCCTCGGGTGCGTTGGAGAGGCTAGATTTTGTATCCGTGCATCAACTCCAGGATCCCATTCTCCAACAAATGACAAGGATAGAGCAACATCAGATCAAGGCACTGAGCAACAATCTGCTACAGTATATGAAGCTGAAGATTTTATTGGACCAAATCCAAATGGTGGAGTGAGATTTGCAGCGAACCGCCAAGGATTTACAGGAAGAGGCTTTGCAGATTATGGGGGGCAAGGTACATTTATGGATTTTACTAATGTAGATGGAGGCTCAAATAGTAGTTGCTCATTGATAGCCAACTATGCCAATGGTGCCCCCGCAACTCGATATACAAACATTCTTGTTAATGGTCAGAATACTGGAAAGAAGCTTACATTTCCAACTACGTTGGAATGGGATAATTGGGCCGATTCAACACCTGTTGAGGTCAAGTGCAGTCCCGGTGCTACCAATACGATTACACTTATTGCCGCAACGAGTAGAGGTGGGCCAAATTTGAACAGCTTGAAAGTTACATCAGTGGATGATTCGTCGTTGCCTTCCTTGCCAGTGACATTTAGTCGGGGTGATTTGTCAGTTGTTGATCCCAAGCTTGGTATTCGATTGTGCAAGGGAATGTCGGCACGAGTGATCGCCCAAGCGAATCAACCAGTTCGATTAGCCAACGGTAGTGTGTCTACTATACCATTCCACTCAATGCCTGATGGGGCAGCCATTATACCAATGGATGATGATGATGGATATGTATACATTAGCAACTCGGAGATGAAGGAGAAGAAAGGCGGAGTATACGGTTTGTACTTCAATAAGCATGGAGATATTATAGATTACAAACAGTTACTATCGGGTACGACTCGCAATTGTAGTGGAGGCAAGACTACTTGGAATACATGGCTTAGCTGTGAAGAGTATGGCCGTGGTCAATGTTGGCAAGTTGACCCAAAGGAACGAAGGCCACCACAAATCACAAAGCTAGGTGGTGTTAATGGAGGAAATTATGAAGCGGTGGCAGTTGATCATCGACGAAAACGTCAGGAAAGTCCGCGTTAGTATTGTTTTATGATATGAATTCGTGTGTTCAATATAAAGGCTAGTCGACTTGGCTGTTTTATTTGAACCTTATTTTGCCTTTATTGATTGCCGTTGCATATCGTATGTACTAACATATGTTATAATCTCCTCTCTTTCGTTAACTTGCGATAACGCGCATCTTCCAGCCAATCTTTTACGTAAGTGAAGACTCTGAGTTCGGTGCAATGAGACGATACATGCCGCCGTATTCACAAGCTACGAATGAGCCATTCACTGGATGGGATACATTGCATCAAGAAGGAGGTTCAACATCTTACTTGCAATTTCTTGACAATAGTAGATTTACATGGACAAACGATGAACAGGCGGCACGAAATTCCCAAGCTCAGTACTACCCAAATGTGGAAGGCGTCGACTTTGATTCAGAGAATGGTGAATTGTACTTTGTATCCAAGAAGAAGCAAGTGCTCTTTGTTCTTAACTTGTTAGATCGGGTATATACTACCACCACCACAAAGTTTGGAACTTTACAGGGGGGTGGAGAGTTCAAACAAGGCCCAGACCATATTGCAACACATGGTGATTATCTGTACTTGACCGAGGATGGCGGGACTACAGTGGGTGCCTATGCACTTCACAAGCCAACGGGCAAGCGTTATGCCATGTTTGAAGCATATACTGATAAGTATCATGGTGATGAGACTACAGGATTGCAAATTAGTTTTGATGGCACAAAGATGTATGCCGCCTTCCAAGACTGTGGATGCACAGGATCAGAAAGTGGTACAAATCCAAATTGTGGATGTTTACTGGAGTTTAGCAGGGATGATGGCAGATCCTTTGATGGTGCTACAGTGGGTCTCAAGTTTCACTCAGCATCTTGAAGTTTGAAATAGGTGGTTTACTTAGATTTAATAGTAGAGAGATCTTTAGGTAGTATGATTGAGCACATTGTTTGTTACAGGCACAGGTTATAAGAAGGCTAAGAACTCCAATATAATCTAAAATCATTGTAAAAATGTCGGTAGCTTACACACACACACACACACATATATTTATATATATATTATCCATAATGATAGCAGAAGTGTAAGTGTGTTTGTTTGTTGGTCACATCGCGTACTGGGTGTTAGTGAGAAGATATTTGTTTTAGTAAAAAGTTACAGTATTCTAAGATGTTTTGTTTTTTAGGCGAGCATTACCTAATATAGCACTTTGAGCGATAATGAATAGGTAGATGGAGCTTACGAGAAAGACTAAGAGCTAAGTAAAACCACCATTTACTTTAATAATACTTAGCACTATAACTATACTTAGTACTCTAATAACACGTAACACTTTACTTCGCGTAGCGCTAGCCCGTCGAAGGCGGCTAGTATATATCAATGGCGCCTGTAAGGTCGACATCATTTGACATTGTCTTATCTCTTTCTTGTTCTTGGCTAATGTTTGTATCAGAATTATTCACATTTCTTTTCTCTTGACTGCTTATCCAAGTAATGGAAGGAGCTGGGTCTTTACCAGTATTGCTAGTAGTCAAGTTTGATGTATACTTAATGACTGCAGGCCATATCAAAGGATCTGGATCATATCCATGAAAAGTATCAATCACATATTCATCAGCAACAAAGTCATCGACAGGAGATTCCCAAACAACGACACCATCGGATGCAGTGACAAAAAGATAGCACAAGTCATTGAGCTCCATCGTATATGGTCCAGTGCTCATCGGAAAATAATATGGATCAGCTTTGTAGATGGGGTTCTCAACAACATCCATTGGGCCGAATGTAGTGGTTGTGATGTTATGTTGCCATAACAGATTTGGGTCTCTCCGGATTGTCTGGATTGTTTCGTTTAGCACTGAAGGACGGATGCAATAGTCCGTCTTCTATTGTCGCTACCGAGACATCCTGGAACGTCATCTCCCGCATCTCGTTGTAAGCATACAAGATTGCCTATGCACTCATCATTCGAATCACAATCACTGATTATCAAGCTGTTAGTAAGAACAGATGCACAAGTACATTGGCAATTTAGGACCAAAGTTGCAATTCTCTGTCAGTAGAGAGAGGACTATTCATTAGTGACAAGTTATATAGTGTACAAGTTTCAAATAATAGCATATTACAAGATCTTACCTGGATCTAGACATCTTCTTGGAGGAACAGCATACTCCACATCGCATTGCACACAAATGGCGTCATATAAAAGTTCTTCAAACCACTATTCTTAGGATTCCAAAACCAAGCACTGGACGATGGCGTTTCACAGTTTATAGAGAGATGATGGTAACTTAAGTTAGCTAATATATGTTATTCACAAAATCAATCAAATAAAGGCAAATTGAGGCAAAATAAAGTGTTCAAATCGCCGAGTCTTCATATTGAACACATGCATTTATATAATGAAACAATACAAACGCGGACTTTCCAGATACAGTTACCATCTGGACAAGAGGGTAAGTTGGGAATATCAACATACTCTCTCTGTCTTTTAGGGCAATCATGAACAACAGAAAAGATCACAAAGTCTTTTGGTTTCACATCAATAGCTTTGCTCTTATAGGCAATTCCTAAGGCACATCCTGCAGTATCATCCCTTGTGTAGCGTGTAGCTATGGATGTTGTGTTCCCCTCCTAAATGATTACCTTCCGTCACTCCTTTACCCCTTATCGGTTCAATCCATTGTTGTGCAGTCATTACACAATCAGGATCAGTTGGGTTGAAACTTCCTATCCCATATGGCGGTGGTGCATACTTGACTCGAGAAGACATGACCATTGCAGTTCTACCACTGCTGGGTAGTTCAAAGATACCCTCTGTTTTGTTCTGACATTGCACTTGACCATGCATCCACCAATCTTCAAAATCATCTCCTGCTAATAGGGGATGAGACAGCCAGTTAATGCGTCCGCCTACTATATCCTTAACTTTATTATCATCCCAATAACATGCGATTTGACTTGGTTTGTGAACGAAAGTGAAATGAGCATTGACTAATCTAGTGCTAACTAATATAGCTGCGGTGGTGGAGGATATGATACGCATATCTGCTAATGACGGTCTGCACCCCGAAAAGTATGGAGTAACGATATGCTACACTATATGGTGCGATTTATATTATATGAGTATTTATTTGCTGTATGAAGGAAGAGTAGTCGACCATAATAAATTGCTACAAAAATTGAGTATTGTAATGCCAAAGGAGTGAGTAGACGTAGGTAGATAGCCGGATAGCTACTCCTCCAACAAAGCTATGTGTGCTTAATTTGAATGCAGACGACTTAATAATATAAGTATAATACTATGCTACTAATAAATCATATCCTATTCTTCATTGCAGTAGTAGTTCAACAAAACATCTTAGTCATTAATGCCTCTGCATCGAGAGATACTGGTATTGCAAATGATATAACAGAGGTCGCATCACCTAATCCTCGATACAAGTTACGTCTCACAACCACATCTAGTTTCCCATCGTCTTCTACCACTTCTTCTATACAGCAAGAGGATACAAGATCGTGCAACAACAATGATATTTGTAACCAACTGGAAGATGCAACGTCATGTCCATCAGATTGTAACAACATAAAACTCTCTACATTATCCAGAAACAATAACAATTTAGAATTATCATCGGGTATTATATTCTCAGTCAAAACAAAGGCACGAAATCTTGTTATAACCTCATTAGATATTCATACTTTATCTGAGGATGTATCAACAAGTCGTAATAGTAATGCAAACCAAACAACATTAGTAGAAGTATATACAAAATTAGGTTTCTACAAGGGATATGAATTATTGAATCAAAATACCGATTGGGAATTCAATAATGACTGGGAGTTAGTATATAATAATTCCATTTCAGAGTCATTGGATAAGTTACACATCTCTATAGCCAACGAAACTCTTCAATCATTTTATATATACACATCATATCCAGTTTTATATAGTAACGGAGTAAGTGGCAGTGAGGGTAGCTTGTATGCAAATGATAGTATGCTGGAGATATATGAAGGAATCGGTCTTGATACCTTTTCTCCTATAGAATTTTCTGGAACCATCAAGTAAGTGCTTCTACTTTGTGATCGATATGTATAATACTAATATCTGACCTTTCCTCGTACACAGATATGGTGTGGGAACAGTAGAAGAAGAAATGACATGGCCTGCATTCACAGCCTCGCCAACTCCGGAACCAACGAATAGTACATGGTTAACAACTTCCTCTCCGACACCCTCTCCAACCTATCAGACAGATCAACCCAGTAAAGCACCAAGTACTCATCCGTCAGTATCACCAACTCGAAGGCCTACACTACGCCCTACACAGCCAAAGATAATCAAAAAGATAAGCTTCCTAGTCATGGGAGACACACCATACACTAAAGAAGCCCGATATTGCCTCAATAGACAATTAAGAGATATAGATCAAAGTCAAATGGACTTCAAGTTTCTTGCCCATGTTGGAGACTTGAAATGGGGTAAGACCAAGTGCTACCCGAGTAGCTTTAAGGATGTCGCAGAGATAATTAGTCACTCGAAGAATGCTAAAGGGTATGATACTCGGGACTTCTTCATAGTACCTGGTGATAACGAGTTTCAAGATTGTAAAAATCAATTCACAAATGGTTCAGCCTGGAGGTGGTTTATGCAATGTAAGTGATGGACTTGTATTGCTTGACACATCATATGTCTCTAATCTTCATTTCGCTATCTCAAACTAATAGACTTTGGCAATGGCAATAGATCAGATGCTACAGGCGTTAGAAAGAATAAGTATGGCTTTGGTACACTCTCTGATCCAAACACAAAAGTATTGTATCAAAAACAACCACTTCTAAATGGTTTCTATCCACACACTGCGTCAAATTTTGCATTCTTCACTAACGATGTGCTCTTTGTTGGTATTAATCAAGTTGATGGAAGCCGTATTGGGGACGAATCAGCGAGAGTACATGCCAATTATATTTGGGTCCGTGATAATATGGCCCAATATAAGGCTCAAGGCTTGAAAGTCCTTGTCATATTTTCTCATGCAAGCTTACACGGTGCCAGGTGCCTCTTTTTGTTTGCCTTTGCCTGCCTTTGCACATCACTGTACTGACAATCTCTCTTCTTACTCCATGAACTGTGAAACGCACACCTTCCAGGAAAGAACACTTTGGTACACCGTTTATGAGATTGATGAGGAATCAATACCAAGATGTTCTGGCTCTCTATATCCACGGCAGCGGGCACTACTTTAGAACTTACAAGAATAGCGAATCAATACCAAATCTTATGAGTTTACAAGTCGACCAGGGCCATAAAGCAGATCCACTACAGCTATCAGTCATGTACGACACGGGTAAAGATGAATATTCAATAGATATCAACAAGCGTGGTGGATATTATGACAATGGATGCCGGGCAGGCAACTCTGATAAGACTTGGTCATCAAATTATTAAAGACTAGTACTACAAAGAACTCACATATACATGAACTATCTCTTCTTATAACCTGCTACAAGCATTGCCGAAACACATATGATTTGATATTATAGCTTTGGCGGATCTATTTACAAGGACATATCAAATCACCTATCAAGACGTTTTCATCCAGCTTAACTCTCTATAAACTTGTTGTAAACTTTCCATAGATTTGAAAACCCGCTGCCATCTTCAGGAAGGTATCATCACTGCCTCTTTTGGATACATTTGGTTGGTACTCGTATCGAGCCCAGTCCATCACACTTATAGTCTCAATTTGTAAATAGAACTAACAAGTAGAACAGATATATAAGACAAAGTAGGTGCACAGGAGGTAGGTCTCTGTAGTAGCACTTTGATTACATTTTCGTTAAACTTAGAGAAATAAACACCTCTGGTCTTTACCATACGAATAATACGAAGTAACTAGTTTACCAAACACATCTAAACTGTTCACTTATTAGAGCTTCACCATCTGTCTCAAATCTTTCCAGTCAACTGACTGGAAGATCAGTCAACCCCGACATGTCAACAGGATTGTTCCCCATTAAATATATCCTCAGCTCGTTCATCTTCTTCGTTCTTTCTAAATAGCTTAAAAGAATGATGGAAACCACCAGAGCATTCTTTATAACACAATTGAGCCA
>Ga0214480_100505_pt1 | contig 19585 bp, 15 predicted proteins | sample M1_20Mar14CPVII9_3_FD_165042 | JGI IMG/M metagenome (GOLD analysis project Ga0214480, IMG submission 165042) | Marine eukaryotic communities from Monterey Bay, California, United States - M1_20Mar14CPVII9sort6BwellE17 | ecosystem: Environmental > Aquatic > Marine > Unclassified | place: USA... | reverse complement strand
TGAAGTATTCGAATGACCGAGTCTTCATATTGAACACACCACAACACACAACAAAACAACACAAACTCGGACTTTCCTGCAACAGACGGCCATTAATCTCAGCACGGTGATGAAGCATTGCATTCTCACGCCTTAGTGCCAAGTTCTCGATCTGAAGCTTTTGCAATGGAGTAGTTGGGGTAAGTTGAGTCTTCTTTTCTCCAGTATCTGCCTGTGCCTTCTTCTGTTTTGGTTGAGGAGACTTGGTGGTTGCAACTCTGGTTGCTGCATTTGATAGCAGTGACATAAGATGAGCGTACCTCAACTGTCTAGTTTCATCCTCACTTCCTACTGGTTGCTTATGAATCTTCCCATATACTTTTTCTGCCAAGACAAAGGCATTCCTACTCCGAGAATCTTTCCTATACACAGAGGCAGGATCGTTCTCCAATATTTTTTCAATAACTGCGAGTGACGAGTTTCCTCGGATGGCTGAGTGGAGCGGTATCATGCTCTGATCATCAGTACACTGTGTAGCCTGTGGAAATGCCAAGAGTAAAGCATTCAACAACTTAATTGGTGGGGCCTTTGTTTCTCCGCACTTGTCATCGGCACCACGGCCTCCAAGTGCTATATACAAGTGTAAAGGAAGCAGTTGCCAACGGATATCGTTTCCTTCATCAGTAGATTCACCAGTAGTACTTTCCTTCTTGGCATATCTTGCTACCCAAATCCTTGCCTCCTCTGGATTAGTTGCTAAACACTGCTCTGCTTCTTTCCATTTACCTTCATACAAAGAGTGAAAAAGTGATGTTGGATTGGTCTTAAAATCTCTGCAATTGCTAGGAGTCTCTCCATTTTCATCAGTAGCTCCATTAGCTGATTCTTCCATACTAGGTGTTATCTTGATTGTATACTGTGGATTTCTATCTGCATCATACTCAACTTTTGTCACAACTGCCTCCTCCCCTGGCTCTCCCTTACTTCCTGTATACACAACCTTGTCTCCCTCAGTATATTTATTAGACGAAGATTTGATATTGACAAATGTAGGACCAGCTTTATTAGCAGTAGACGCATCAGTATTGTTCTCCTCTGCATAAATCTCTGCATATCTTATGAGGTATGGGTGTGTGTTATCAATATCGACAGTGCTAGCATCAACTACAGAACTGGCAGCTGAGCATTGAAGATCTTTAGTTGACGTTCTTCGTTCGAGATCATGCTTATCTAATTCATCATATGTAGCCGCCGCTACAACGATACGATACTCGTCAAGGGAATTATTATTATTACTCATGTTGTTTGTCTATTTATATATTGCAAGTACCTATAATGTACCAACTATCGACTCGTGTCGACTTTCCTGAACAAGTGTGTTGTGATACCGCAGATCTTATAATATATGCGACACTCCTCTACGAACTATTGCTATGTTACCCTTTATCACCACCCTATTAATTAATACTAAGACGATTCATAAGATGTGTAGTCTTTCCGCTAAGTATAAGAGAGACGGACGTCAAGCAAGAAGGCGCCAAATCCTATCTAATGGCTTCAAAAAAATCTTTATCCAAGGATACCACTTAGGGAGGGTATCCTTGACTAAAAAGACGCTCCAGCATATCAGCTCCTCTTACTACTCGGCAAAGTGTGTTTGATTGTATGTTGCAATGACGATAGAGATGATGGGCGGCATTAGCAAGACTATAACCACGAGCACAATGGATGATGATAGGAGTATCAATTTATTATTATATCATCGTAGAATTAGATTATCATCAATAGAAAAAGTATATATACAAATCATACAAACATAAGATAAACAAATTATTAACATGAAAGATAGACCAGAACAACCAGAGAATTATAGGAAGATGCTAAAGAATGTGGCAATTCTATCGGGTATGTGGGGAATGGGTATAGGAGCGGCCTTTGTCCAAATACCCGCAGCACAAAATGTGCTTGTCGAAAATGGATACAGTTCAATATCAACTGTTCCTCTCGGTTTAATCTTCTTACTATCCTCGCCATGCGCAATATGGATTCCAAAACTAATCACAAGGTATGGCGAGAAGAAAATACGGTTACTAGCATCTATCATAGGCATAGTTGGCTCACTATTGCAAATGACCGGTGTTTTGCTTTCAAAAGACAGTGATACTTTATCTCCATTTGAGTTGACACTGATTTTGTTTGGTGCTTCCATTCAAGCATTTACTTATGCAAGTTCGAATAACTTACGATTTGCAGTAGCGCAATTTGTATCGAAAGAGTTCCTCCCAAAGGCTACGGCATTTGTATTGTTTGGTGGTGTTATCTCTTCACTTTTGGGACCTCTATTATCTAATGTCACACGACATATGCTCCCAGTTGCAGACTATGCAGGAAACTTTCTTCAGATATCAATAATGTACTTCGTCTTTGGAATATTAGCAATGCTAGCAGACTTTAAACAGCCGCACAAGAATCAATCTGATAAGAATGATAATGATGATGTACTGGGTGAGACTCTAAACATGATACTTGCAGATGAAGGGCGTATATCAATTGAAGATGACGAAGAAGATTTTGACGAAGAAGATGCAAGAAGTGATACCGACAAGAAAGAACTTACAACTGACCGAACACTATCAGACATTCTATTTGAAACTGAGTTGATACTACTTACATGTTTCCAATGTCTATCATACAACATCATGGCTCTATACATGACCCAAGTACAGCTTCCAATGATTGCAGTAGGATACAGCGCCGATGCCCGTACGTATACGATCACAGCTCATATGATCGCTATGTTTCTCCCAGGTCTCGTCACTGGTCACATAATCGATACAATTGGTACTTGGACGACAACGCTATTGGGATTCATTGTATTTCTAGTTGGCGGAGGCATAATGCTTGCAAATGATTCACTGACAATGTTCATTGTAGGAATGACAATGATAGGCGTGGGCTGGAATTTAACTTTCGTTGGTCCTTCTTCAGAGATTTCTAGAATATGCCACACTCAAGCGGAGAAGACAAAAGTTGTTGGCTTCAATGATGGCATTATGCTAGCCACAATTGGTATCTTCTCACTTTCGGGCAGTCTCATCTATCAAGCAATAGATAGTTGGAGGATGTATAATGTCTTGCTTATGATTGTATCGGGTATATATGCATTGATTGCTGCTTGGCGTGAAGTAAAGTATAGGCTACAACCTCTTATCGAGGCCAATTCAATAAGGGCATTCTCTGAAAGTCTCTCATTTGATCAGCAACTTCTTGATCAACTATAGAGAGAGAGAGAGATACGATATATATGTGAAGAGTAATAGAAAGATGCATACCTTTCAATATAATTTAGAATATATAATGTACATAACGAGCTTTATGTTTAGGAGAAAGGAATGATAGACTAAGAGAGATATGATGAGCTCAAGTGCATAATATTCTCTTCCCCTCTAGTAATCCTTTTGTTACTTGGTCTCAAACGTTTTTTTAATCATTCCAAAACTGATTCTTTGTGTTGGCGGAATATTATATCTCCTACCATAACTAATTAAGACAAGCGCCACTGGCGTTGCAATAAAGTATTGGAGTAGTTGTGAAAGATATTGGTAATCGATAAAGTCGAGAGAAAAACATATGGGTAGAAACAAACAAACTCCGAAGAAGATATCCCACTCAATCACCATCGTTGGGGCAGCTGCTCATTCGATATGGGCTGATGATAAAGATAAAGATTATTATAAAGAAGCATACGGGCAGGATGTAAATACGACACATTCTACAATTGCAAAGCCTACCACCAAAAGGAAACTAGTAACTCCAGAAAAGAATAATGACGAGGATGATGATAATGATGTAGTATTTGATAATCAATCTGCATCGGCACCAAGAAATCTATTTGGGGTTAAGGATGATACAAATAAAAATATCCATGTTGTAGATAAGAAAAGGAGGATTATTAATGATGATGATGATGACTGTGACGATACCGATAAAGAAACAAATGGATTGCAATTGTCCTCCAATGATTATAGTATTATTGACGGTACTCCAACGTCTAATGCGTTTGAGTTAATAAGTTTTCAGTTGAATATAAACATTACTCTGAACGGTGGTAGTAATAATGATATTAGAAACACAAGTATTGTATTGGAATCAATGGAAGCAGTTGAAACTATACTAAAATTTTGCAATGAATCTTTGGATTCTACCGATGACAATTTAGATATTGATCACATTGTTCAATCATATAGGGAGGGGATGTTAAATCTTATTGTAACACTATCTGATGAGGGCAAAGTGAACGTATCAATTCGTCTTCTTATCAATCCCTGCCTTGAAAAACTATCCACGTCAAGCAGTTCACCGCCGATTCCTGTTCCAAGAAGACAGCCTGGATGGCGTCATCGCTTTACTCAACCAACACCGAGTTATACTCTAATTCAAGCACTGGGTGCCATATTCAAACAATCAGTATTTGACAATGTTGCTGAAACTTTGTTGAACAAACAATATTACTTGGAACAAAAGAATGCCATCATAACTGCAAAGGACGTTTATGGTCAAGTTGATAATGCTCATTCGAATGAGTTTTCAGGTAGTGAAGCATTAAATAGACTTGATATTCCAGAATTACTACCTACCTTGCGACCGTATCAAAGTGCTGCAGTTCGATGGATGCTCAAACGTGAAGAAGAGATCCCTTCTGCTGAAAGTAATGAATGGGAACTGTGCTGGTTTGTTATTACTGAGCGTCCAAATATCGGATTAGATGAAGCAGAAGGTAGCGGAGTTGCTCGAACAAGCAATATATTGCCACTAGTGGAATGGAAACTACTCAAGTCATCACCAACAGAAAGATTTTTACTTGTCAACCCTTTCAATGGAGAGATCGCTAATACATATGATGAGGCCAAAAGTATAATGCTCGGAGATGAAGATAATACTCATGTTAGAGGAGGGATCTTAGCTGAATCGATGGGTCTCGGGAAGACTGTAGAAGTCCTGGCATGTATCCTTGCTAACAAGGCGCCATCAACATTTCAATCCCCAAGTCCTGGTACTCAAGTTTACAGAGGCGATCCACTGATTCCAACAAGTCACTCAACAACTAAACCTTCTTCACTGCATGATGCAACTTGCATATGCGGCCGCTCAACGTCTTATCGGGATTGCCTTTCCTGGGTTGTATGTAAAGATTGTGGTGAGGAAATGCACGGACGATGTGCAGGCTTTGCACGTGAGAACGAACTTGTGACAAACACTGAGCATGACTCTAATTCAGGTATTCGAATTTGTTCATGTGAGTACTGTCCTACATGTGCTGCTACCAAGCCAGCCGTCAAGAGTCGAGCTACATTGATTGTAACACCGCCGAGTATTCTATCACAGTGGGAGCGAGAGATTAGCCGGCACACCAAAATGCCTGAAACTGGGCGACCTCTTAAGGTCGTTGTATATCCTGGTGTACGAGAATTATGCAAGTCAGGCTCGTCTTCTCCTCATGACGACTTTCATCTAGTGCACCCAAGACATTTAGCAAATGCTGATATTGTGCTCTGCACTTTCCAAACGTTAATGGCAGATCTGGGACATTCTGATGATAATCCCTTTGCTTTTGCCAAGGGTCATTCAAGTAGTCTACGTTCAAGGAAGCGATATGGAGTGCTACCATCACCTTTGATTTGCATTGAGTGGTGGAGGGTATGCCTAGATGAAGCGCAACGAGTTGAAGCACCGACATCAACATCAGCTAGGATGGCACACAAGCTAAAGACAGATAGGAGATGGTGTGTATCTGGAACTCCAATCGGCCGAGGTAAACTTGATGACTTGTATGGTCTTCTACTCTTTCTATCGTTCAAGCCCTTTGACAATAAACAGTGGTTTTTAAATAGCTTTATACCATCCCATGGTGATGTCTCAAAAAGATTATCACACCTTCTTAGGCATATCTTGTGGAGATCGACCAAAGCAAATGCACTAGTACGTCAACAAATGGGCATCCCCGAACAAGAAGAGATAAAGATCTTACTTCAGTTCAGTAAGCTTGAAGAATACTTTTACAAGAAACAATACGAAGAGACCTCTAGGGTTGTAAACAGTTGGTCACAAAGAAGAGGACTGAATATGCTGTCTAATTCACTACAGAAACTTCGTGCTGCATGCTGCCATCCCCAGGTGGGTGCGAGTGGGGTTGGTTCTGCTAGGTCGAATGTAGTATTGAGTATGGATCAGGTGAGATCAATGTGATGTGCCGCCTCATGTTATATTGTTGAGCTTCTCTCTAGTTCGTTGCCGTATCAACTCGGATACCGATTGTTCTACACTCATGCCTCCTTTGCTACTATCATTCTATCTTTATTACAGATACTTCAAAAGCTTGTCGATGAATCCAGAGAGAAGTGTTGCGAGGCTCAAAGAATTGCAATCATGCACACCATTGGCTTAGCATCGCTGACAAAACTAAAGGCCAACGAAGTTGACGAAGAAGCAGACATGAAACTATTGCAGAAGAGTGAGTCCATTTATCAAGAAGCATTAGATTTGGCAGATAGTAATGCATCGCCTTCAGAGATAATTGGAGAAGCCATACTCAAGGGCTGTGTTGGGTTCCGCTCTGATCATTTGTTGTCGTCATCGTTACTTGATTGGATAATCACCCCCCTCGCTTCTGAGGATGTACAGAGTAGTAGTACTTGGACATGTATCGATTTTGTTGGTATATCGCCCCAAATCAATTGTTTGAAAGTACGATCAATATCATCATTACCTTCCGACCTACAAGAAGAACAATTAGTAGTACTCTACCCGAAAGAGTGTACTCTCCAAATGTTGAATGCCTCTGGAGGTGGATTCATAGATATCCATTCCTTCACAGTATCAGAGGACGGAGAGCTGAATGTTATCTCCGGCTTTAGAGCAAAGAAGTCAAAGACATGGCGTTTAGTTATAAAATCTTACCACAACGAGTCGCAGATTGGCCAGAGAAGGTGTTATACTGGTCTTAAGTGTCAATTCTTTGAACCAGACATTGCTGACGACTCTCTCCAAAGACTTCATATCCTTCATAATATGTCTAACGTGCTGACGACACTTATTCAAGCCGCCAATAGTGATGAGAAACAATCAAAGTTAAAGGCAATGGAGAGCGAAGAGCAAGTATTGTACAATGAATACATGGGTCATGCTCAAACAATCCATTGTCAACGCAAACATCAATTCAAGACTGCAGTGAGAGCTCGAGTTGAAGTTGACAAGGAGCTGGAAGAACTTTCCGAAGACACCAACCGGTCATGGTATGAGGATGCCCTAGCTTGGATTGCAATATATGGAGATCAACAAAGTCATCAGCGTTTGTGTGAAAGTGTTGGATATGATCTACTTGGCTACTACGACAACATGAACAATAACAATGGAGTCTCACAGCTCGATGGTGTACTGATACGAAGAGGAAAGTTCCCCAATTACACATCAGTCGATGGACTTCAACTGGCTTTGGCTATGCGGATTCAGCAAGGGGAAGATGAAGTTGGCTCTTTTCGACAAGAGAATTGGTCTGATGCTGTTACCGCCTTGTCTTCACAACCAACAAATGGTGAGGTATGCACCAACGCCCAGTGCAGACGTTGTAGATCTGATTGGGAGCAAACAGGGCCTGTTTGTCAACACTGCCATCTCGAGGATGATCTTATAAAGGTGGAAAAGCTGTCAAATGATCCCGAGATAATGTGCGTATTGAAATCTATCTGCAGGTTTGTTCAAACCAATACAGCCAAGGTCGTGAAGCAACAGCACAAGAGCTATCTCAAGAATATTCAACAGAGAGCAGGTAAATGGTTTGACTTGCAATCAAAACAGAAAGAAGAGATCAAAGTAGGGAAGCTTGTCTGGCGATCTTACTTCGACCTACTATCGGATATTGACGAACTTAACCAGTGTAAGCGTTCAATGCGATTGAAAGAGGAAGGTGAAGATATTACATTTCTCAGTCGAAATGAAGCTGCTTTCATCGTTGAACCAAGCACAGTTGATATGGAGATAATGGAACATGAAGCGAAGCAAGCTTCTGCCCTTGCAGAACTGAGGCGTTGCAAATCATCACTAACATATCTCAAGAGCCAACGATCAGGCAAAGATAAATCTACTAGTGAAGACGACAACGCGACAAATTCATGTTCAATTTGTTTAGCATCTTTCGATGGTGATCCATCTGAGAAGGCTGTCTTGCCGTGCGGTCACGTATTCCACTCTACATGTATCGATCAGATATTCAACAGACATGCAAGGACAGTTACCATTAAATGCCCGATGAGATGCCCTACCCTTTTAAGGCGAGAAGATATCTTCCTAGCAAGTAATGAAAAGAAACAAGAGGCTGTGACAAAGAAGATATCAAGAGATATCAAAGGAGATTTTGGTAGCAAAGTCAACAGGTTGGTTGCAGATGTAATGGATTCAATTCAATTGGGTGACAAGGGTATAGTCTTTTCACAATGGGAAGAAATGCTCGATGTTGTTGCTGAAGCCCTTCGATCGAATCAAATTCAATTCATAAGACCAAAGAGTGGTAAACGTTTTGGGGAAGATATCAAAAGATATCGGTCAGGCAGTTGTCCAGTCTTATTAATGAATGTAAAGAACAGCGCAGAGGGCTTAACACTGACTGAGGCGACCCACTGTTTCATGTTAGAGCCATTGTTGAACTGTGGATTAGATGCACAAGCGATTAATCGTATACATCGGATTGGGCAAACAAGAAAGACCTTTGTGCATCGATACATAGTAGAAAATACTATCGAAGAAAAGATTGATGTCATCCGAATAGAAAGGCAAGAGAACCACTTTGAGAATGACATCGAAGAGCAGCAGAGGCATTCTATCAAAGGCGGTGGTTTAGACGGTGGCTTCGATGAAAGTGAGCTCAGGCAATTGTTTGGTTAGAGAGCTGGTATGTTTGACAGTATTTGTTTATGGGAGGGAAACTTGTAATATAATCAACAGATATAATAATCAGTCTAATTTAAGATAGACTCTATCGATTGAAGACTGTACTCTCTATCACCTCCATACTATTCTCATATTGTATACCTTTGTATTGGTCTCTTATCAATCACAAATGTTTCAACAGTGTCACCGTTGACCTTGACGTTCCATTGGTGACCTTCATATGTGTTAACATTTAATGGTTCGGATGAATAGCCTAACTTACCCCAGAAGGTGTCTTGGAAGAATAATTCAGCATTCCTCATGGATTCATTCTCTTTTGTGTTGGTAAATGATGCCTTCTTTTGAGCATTAGTTTCAGTTGTTTTACCTGCTGCTCTGTTACGTTCTACAACTTCCTTATTAACAGGACTGCCGGGGAAGCCTCCTCTTGGTGCACTATTGGTCATATAATTAAGAAAGATCAGTATAAGAGACATACTTATGATCATATCAATCTTGATAACAATACTTACTTCCACACCCATAGGTTAGCCGCCCACTTTTCACCCTTAATGACAGGGCAGCCTCCATGCAAGGATTGGTTATCAGGTGTACCATCTGGATTTTGACTATAGAACAAGACAGCTCTCGAGCTGTGTGGACGAATACTTAGTCGTGATCGACATCTAGCAACCATATTCTCTTGCCAACTATCAGGCTCAAACAATCCTTCTGCATCGCCTGATTCTCGCAAAGCTAACTTGGCATCCTCAAACTTTACATGATCATTTTCTGCTTGACCAACTGGCCAACCATGTGTAAAAACAGTCTCTCCTCCGTCTCCCTCATTTAGATCCGTCATGTAAAGTAGAATTGTAGCAAATCTATTCGAACCTAAATGCTCTGTATCGAAATCATGTTCCTGTTTCTTTTGGTAGTCATCTATCCAATCTAAGTGAGGAACGTACGCTGTAGTTTTATTGTATCTCAACACCTGTAGACCATCTGTCAAACTCTCTTGGTACTCATCAAAACCTTGAGGTATTTATAAAGCATTATGAGTATCGAGTGCTATTGTATACAGACATGACATGTTGAAGAGACGATAAACTTACCCAACACATTCATACATCGTCGCTTTACAGCTTGTGCTTGTGTACCATGCGTATCAAATCCATTCTCACTTGTACGCTGTGAATTGACATTATATCCGTTAGCACCAGTACTGCTACGTTTAATACGGTGCGTCTCAGACGTTTCCTTCAATGCCTTGTCAACAATGGCTGCACTCTCTTCCCTATCAAAAAAGTTAAATACATCAAACACTCGTGGCGAGAGACTGATAACCTCAAGCCAAACTGGTAGATCACGAGGTACCTTGACATGTGGCAGTTCAAATATCTCACCCACATACTTTGGAGCAAAGATAAATTGTCTTCCAGCTTGAACAGCGTATAGGTGTAACTCCTTGCGTTCACTACCAGTAGATACTTCTTCACTACTACACGTACCATCCGCATTACGTTTCTCTTGTGTACATTCTCCAGTTGTGGGTACCTTGGCATCTCGTGCTAAGTCAGCCAATTGTTCTAAACTAGTGATACGAACACCTTCTCTAGTGTGAAAGTGACAAGGCATTGATCCCACCTCGGGTACACTAATCAACTTATCATGATCCAACTGAATTGGAGTTTTATCAATACCCATATCACAAAACTTGATCATTGATATCTCCTTCTTCTTAAGGTGAGGTGCCTTATCTAAATAATGATTCTCTTCATTCCATGTTGCTCCACAGGATGATCCCTTTACTTGCAAAAGAGATTGTTTTCCCGTACCGCCAGCTGTATCACAAGTGGATTGAGGGTTAGAAATAGTATTAGTATAATACTCATAATACTATTCATACTCAATACCTAATACATTTGTACAACTTACCCAATGAATGTGTCAATACAGAATCAAAATCATACTTATCATAAACATCTAGTGGTTTCTTCCCACCATGCAACTTAGCAGCTGCATTAATGAGTAATCTAGATGCAGGACTTAACTCGTCATCAAGTGAGGCCAGTGTATTGTCTTGACGTGAACATGGATCTGGAAGATGCGCGTTACACGGTGTATGAAGATGAAGAAAGGTGATAGTAACTATGTTAGTACACATGACTTGCAAAGACAATCAAACAAAGGCAAAACAATAACGCGGACTTTCCAGGTTCACCATTCCTATGGACTACGATATCTACTCCATCAAACGGATCATTCTTATAATCAAACTGAACTATTGATTTATATGTCTTTTCAAATAATATATTCGTTTCGGGAACTGCACTGGGCGGAGTGGCTGGTGTAGGTGCATCAACATTATTAACTTCTTCAACTTGTTGGGCTGGTTCACTGAATAATAATTTAGAGGATATGAAATCAATTGGTATTATGTAAGGAGAAACAAAAACGCCAGCAATGTATGTAATCAATCCAATAATTGAAAGCTTGGCAATACTGCCACCTTTAGACGGCGGCGGTGAACCCATATTTATCGTATCGACGGAGAAAGCTATTTGGTTTTTTGAGACTTATGACTTTTGACTTGATCATACATTGTGGCCCCGTGACAGCTGGATTTGTTGTGGGGTCGATTATGCCGATTGGAATGAGGTCGGGTTCAGTCTTTCAATTCGTTCAAGTTGTTGATGCTTTGGCTATTGCTTCCTAGACTACTGATCATGTCTGATTGTCAAAGACGGAGAATTGCTCGGTATGCAATTATATCACGAATTGTAATACTATTTGCAATGTCGATATCATGCAAACTTTTACCTAATTTTCATCCAGGTGATGATGTTCTACAATTTGATATGAGGTTGGTACCACAACATCCAGATGAAAGGGATCCAATATGTTATTGTTTACAAGGTCATAGTTGTGATACTGAATGGTTATCTAGACGTCGAATTGGCACTAGTATATCATGTGCAGACAACAAAGATAAATCATCTACATCTACGAGATATGTTTGGCTGGATAGATCATATGCATTCATTCTACCTCCAGTTACAAAGTGGGATGGAGCTAGATTTCTATCATTAAGTGTTGATCCATGGGCTAGATATCCTCATATAATACCGACGAAAGACGATATTGATCAAACTAAGACTACTGACCAAACTTGCATGAGCAATGAAGAAGCAACAACAACTTGCACAGACATTTATAATGGAGAACACAACAACGAAAGCCAATTTGCTTCATCCGAACAGGCACATGCATTCTTCCCGCTATTACCACTTTCTATACGATATACTGCAAACTTGATGATAAAAGTTATACCCCCTAGTATCTTACCACCAACATATGAAGCAACAGCAGCATTATCTGCAATTATAATCAACATGTTGGCTTTTGTGTTTGCATCAATATCATTGTATGATTTGACAATCTTCATACTGAAAAGACAAGCATTAGAGAATGATTCGAATAAGCCAACAACTACACAGAATACTCCAAAACAACCAAGTAATACAATACTGGATGAGGAGACACATCATGTGCATATTGCAAAAACAGCTGCACAACTATTTTGCATCAACCCCGCAGGTGTCTTCTTCACAGCTGCCTATTCTGAGTCTATATTTGCAATGTTAACATTTGCAGGTCATGCAATTGCCGCCAAAGGTCAATATTGCCAAAGCTACCTGGATAAAAGGAAAGGCGGTGATATGATAATACGAGATCTTAAATCACGTTCATATGTCATATCATGTTTGTGGTGGACAAACTTATATTGGATACCATCAACAATCTTATGGATGTTAGCATCGTATACACGTTCCAATGGAACATTCTCTTCTATATGGTGGATATTAATCGGTATATCAAAGTGCTGTTCATGTATCAAACTAAACAAGGGCAAAGATATAACAGCAAACATTGAAAAGATAGCTTCCCTGCTTCTCTTTTATGGGACGCTTGCAACCTTTGTGGCACTACCGGTACTATATCATGACTTGCAAGGATACAACAATCATTGTTCTGAGACGTCTAATCTACCAACGTGGTGTAAGAAGCAAGACGGAAGATTCTCTTTATATGCACATGTTCAACGCAAACATTGGAACGTCGGACTCTTTAGGTATTATGAACTGAAACAGATACCAAACTTTATCCTTGCTCTACCACTATTGATACTCAGTTTTACTGCAGCTGGTCTGTGGATCAAATATAGTTGGAATCGGCATGTAAAAGGTCGTACAAGTCATCGTGTTCAAGATGTATTTCGATGGGCATTCCTTGCGTTATCAGCCTCCTCCACTGATTATCAGAAACAAAAGGAATTAGAAAGCAACAATAACATGCTTCTTGGACCAAAGTTTCTATCTTTTTATGCAATACTCTTTGGGTTTGCAATAGTTGGGACCTTCCTTGCACATGTACAGATATCTACAAGATTGATATGCTCTTCCTGTCCAGCATTTTATTGGTTTGTTGCTAACATGACGTTTAATGATAATCAAAGTGATGATAAGAGGAAAAGAGAAAGATTACGATTACTCATATATTTCTATTTTGCGCTATATAATATCCTTGGAGCTATAATGCATGTGAATTGGCTTCCTTGGACATAGACGAGAAGATACACTACAGAATAACAGTGACAATGGTTAATGCAAAACACTAAATTTATAAACATAATGTGCAAGGGCCAACCAGGCACATAACATGCTACACACTTTCAATACTGATACAAAACATACTTCTCTGATAGACTATCACTAGTCACTTCTTGAATTGCCAGTACACTCAAGCAAGAATATCTCCAAACAAACTCAAGGGATCATTACCAGACAATCGCCTTTCCTCGGTAGGATTATATTCCTCAGTCTCCCATGGCAACTTGTCATCAAACAAAGGATCATCATTAATACCAAATCCTAAATCATCACCACCTAATCCTTCCTCACTCACAGAACGAATAGACTTTTTAAACAACTCCTCGTCACGTTCATTTTCCAACCTATCATTCTCATCACGTTGAATTTGTGCATTCTCAGCCATTTCATCACGAATATTAGATACCATATCCAATTCCTCCTTGGGTACAAGATCATACGGTGAACGATCAGTTTCACAATCGTTAACATCATCTGCCCAACGTGTTGTGGCTTCAAATATTCCATCATAATCAGTTGTTGTTGATGATTGTGTACTGGTTGATGAGAGTTGCTTTGATTTGGAATTGATTGATTTTAAACCACCACCTTCATTATTACCAAACTGACGTGATTTATTAGTATTAGAGCTTTTAGTAGAGGGCGTTTTGGAGAATTTAACCTGTGATGTTTTCTTTGTATTTGTTGTTGTTGATTGTTTCTTCAACACTAAACCACCACCACCCTTGCCAGAACCTCCACCACCCAAACCTCCTTTACGGTTATTAGAAATATCACCCAAGGCACGACGACGACGTTGTGTAGTCTGACCATTGCCACCATTGAGTTGTTTCGAATGGCCAGGTGTTTTATGTACAGAATTTTCGTTAAATGAAGTCTTCTTCTTCATTGTATTATTATGGTTTTCACCACCACCACCAAGTGATTTAGAACGATGGAAGGATGTTGCATTCTCATTATTATTATTATTGAGGATTGACCTCGTTGGTGCTGGATTGTTGAGAAACATTATTTATTATTGAAGGTGAACTGAACTGATTTTTTTTGCGAAGAGGTGCACCACTAATAATTTATTTGATGCCAACGACTGTGTGCTGTTTAATGCGCTAAATTATTTCACAAACACTTAAACACTATTGATAAACACTCTCCTTTAAATTGGATAGACGCTTCAATACAATAACACGCTAACAACAACAACTTTGAGTTTGTTGTGGCACGAAATCTTAAAGGGCATGCCTGGGGGCAAAATTATTAAGAGAGGAAAATAAAATATAAAAGTTGCAACTATTAGCCTCGGTAATATTATCGTCTATAGTTACTGTTAATAGGGTTGCATTTGGTAGATATAGTTGGCGCGGTCATACAACAAAGAAATATCTTATAACATACACACACATACACAACAAAATAAAGATGAGCCAACAACCATATGCAATTACAGTGGAACCAGATAGTGCCTTGCAATTTACAATTACTAAGGACCCTACTTCCGATGGCGATGCTAACAGTGGATCACGATGTGTAATGACATTACGTCATCCTGGTCTGACTAATAGTCATTTAGCTTTCAAGGTATGTCTGATAAAAGATATCGTTTTAAGATATTATTTTTGGTGCAGGAGGCTGATGTATAGAATTGGCTTATATTGATAGGGTTGGATGAGGATTGAATGCTACCCATTTGTGTGTATATTCATGTTGTAGATTTGTTCGTTAATTGTTGACTGTTTATTGATTGTTGCAATATCGCCATCATCTCATCCAAATAATCCATCCTCTTTTTTACACATCCAAATGTAGGTCAAAACAACCCAACCACGCAGATATTTAGTCCGTCCCAATCAGGGTATTGTCGCACCTGGCTCATCAGAAACAGTATCAATCCTATTAGTTGAAAAAGATAGACAAACTCTTTGGTCAACATACGATAGGTTAGGTCAATCGGCATTAGATCATTCAAAAGATAAATTCTTAGTCCAAAGTTGTCAAGTGGCAGATGATTTCTCGAATAAATTTCGTAATGAACCCCGTGGTGAGGGTGGACAATATAAGAAGGAATTAATTGAATCACTTACTAGTATGTGGAATTCAGCCACGAGTGGGGTTTCCCAAGTTCCAGTGTTTAATAAGAAGTTACATGTTCGGCATGTTGTTGATGCTACTGGTGGAGGTGGAGCACCACCTGCTTCTTCAACAACAGCACCAACGGGAAGTGCTTCTCTACCCGCTACATTCCAAGAGGGTGTTGATAAACGCAATAATACTGATAAAATGAGTCCAGAACAATTATATGATGAGGTGGCATCCCTACGGCGTAAATATGATGAATTGGTATCATTTTCTGTTAATTTAACAGCTGAACGGGATATTCTAAATAATACATTGGAACAAACAAAACGTGATTTGAATAGGGAAATGGCAACACGTACTGCTTTGGAAAAACAGGGATTGAAGGTATCACGTTCACAAGATAAGAATTCAGGAGGTTCAGGAGGTGGATTGAGTATGAAACGAGTTCTATTGCTTGTGGTACTTTCATTCTTCATGACTGTAAAGGCTACAAACTCGGGACATCTCATATCATTGAAGAAGGTGCCAGTGGTAGGACCTATGCTTGGATTTCCATGTTGTAACAAACACAAACATAAGAAGGGGTCAAAGGATACCACAGTAAAGGAGGAATTGTAAGGTGAATGTTTGTGTAGTTGATTTGAAAGTAGTTGGCTCGCAGGTTATGTCAACGTTTTATACATTGTTTTTAGATGTAAAGCAATCAAGTAAAGTTATGTGTTAGTGAATGTTTGTTGTATGTTTTATAATTATGTTGCAATTATGCGTTCTCTGGAAAGTCGATCTGGAATTGCGCGTTATCATTATGAAGATGAAAGAGAGATGATATTAACTTCTGTTAGGAATGCGGTTTGTAAAGGCAATCAAATATAGACAAACAAAGACTAGATAAAGCAATCAAAGAATAAAGGCTTCATTGAAACACAATAATACACATGATAAAACAATACTAACGCGGACTTTCCAGATGCTGCTCTAATGCTGCCTCAGAAGCAGCAAGAGCTTCATTAGCAAGTATTTCAACCTCATCAGCTTCTTCTGATGCTTTCACGGCTCTCTCAAGGAATGATCCCAAGTCTATTGATTGGCTTTGTGCCTGTTGAACTTCTTGTATTTTCTCTTCAGACAAATCAATCTTATCTTGAGACAACGATTTAACTGCATCAGCTGCTGATACCTCAGCTTCTTGTCCCAGCGTCTCTGCTTGTATTGATAAATCGTTTGCTTCATTTCTTAATGTTTGTACCTTTGCCCATAGATCCTCAGCTTTATCTACTAGCGCAATTACATCATCCTCCGTAACCAAGTTTAATGATATTGTTGTTGAATAATATACTCTCTGGGTAGTTCTTGCATGCAATGGGCAAAACGCCGACGTCCAACTCAAAGAACATATGAACAGTATGATCAATCTTGTAAACATATTATGTTCCGTTTGAATTAGTATAGAGGAAAGAGTATCAATAAGAGATGGACGATAATATTATCATCAATCTCAAAATGTTTTTAGGATACCGGCCAAATCTGCTTCTTTTGGCTGTGGCTATGCTATCTACTATGGTAAGTATTGTTGATTAAAGAGAGATTATTATATCTATTAGAATGCCAATCTATTGTTATTGTTGGCGGTTGACCGTGTAGGTAGGTTCGACTATAGTCATCAATCATCAAAAATAATAGTTAATAGTTATCAACTCTCATAATAATATTATTATATGACCGTCTTTTTACAATACATTGGTTTGACATATCAGAGTCTATCATTATGGTATAAGATATGCATCGTTATCTTGTTCTAGTAGTGGCTGTGATCAATGTTTTCTTCTACCAGTATATATTCATAAGAAACCTTCCAGTTTTATTATCAATAAATAGTATTGGCAGCGGTACAGATAATATTGCAGTAAACTCAACAACTCCACTTAGTATCAGTGTACCTCAATCAATCACACAAACTAAGACAAAGATTGCAATTTGGAAACATTTTTGTCCACAGCCAGTTTTTAGTTTGAAACTTATTGGACCGGAAATGTATCATGATATAATAAATGAAACTGATCTATTTTTATCGCATGATAATGTGCATATGATTCAATATGATGACATACCATCGTCATTATTGCTAGGAGTATACAAGGTTGAAGTGTCTTTACTACACTGCGGAACAGCACACAACAAATTTGAAAACTCTGCTGGTAAGAAAGTATGTTATGTAGAGTCTGAATGGAATCATATTATCAATATTGGAAGTCAATCATCGAATGCTACAAAGACTAGTGGTAGCTGGGCACTTGCTCCAAAATGCAAATCTAGTGAAAGCCGGTCTCCAGAATGTTATGAACCTGGAGATACAAGTAAACAAACTGATTATATCTACATGGAGATTGACAGAGAGACGAATACGGTATTGTACAACAACCTGATCACTATCAAAGATGACATTACTCTATCACTACCTCCTTCATTATCAAGAAGTTCTTCAGATACATCTTTGATTAAGTCCTTTGAACAACTCTCCAACTATGAGCTGGTATGTTTTGTAGGAGATGACGATGCTCAACAATATTATCGAGCTTTTATGAGTTTATATCCACTCATATCAAATGGTCAGCGTCCTTTCAAATTCAAGTATTTAGAGCTGAAGGATGTTACCAACATTGCAAAAGATTTATCTCAGACTGATACGTATAAAAAGTGCAAGATCATCTTTACTAGTTATGGAGTTGATAGATTTGATACAGAAATCACTGCTGAGACATATGGTGTAGAAGTTCAAACAGTCTTAGATTATATCAGAAAGACACACTCAGATGAACGATATGATCGATCAGCATGGTTTTTATCACCGCGATCAAGCTCACCAATGCCTACCAGTTGCATAGAGACTCAAGGAAGAACACCATATCTTATTCACTCAGCAATCAATGAACTTCATAACATCTTTATTGAAAAGCAGTTGAGCAGAATTGACCAAGCTGAGCCACATATTCACTTCATGGACAATTCAGACATCACAGAATCATTATCATATATATCCAATGAAATAGACGATTCTAACAATCAGCACATCATGGACTTGCAAATATCATCAGTAGTTGCAATGAGATGCATGGAAAAGATTGCTCAAACCGTTAAGGAATGGAGATCTAATCGACAGTATGGTACCATCAACGGAGTAATGAAGGATGGGAAATTAATACCAAATAGTGAATTGTTTTAGTGCCACGTTCTCATGCATCATAATCACTTACACTACTAGTATCTTCCGTATGTGTATCACTAAATGACAATGCAATGCCTTCATGTTGTGATTCGTTTTCACAATCATTATCTATGAAACTATTGTATAAGCTTAGTAGATTGTAATTCCTCTCAGATCGCATAGTATCACAACAGAGAAAGCATCTCATAATGGTCCCTACTACACACACGAAGATAAACCACCCCATTAAAAAATTTAACACATTATTTAGCCCTTTCTCTATTGCTTCATTGAATTTTGTAGGGCCAATCCATATCTGTTGGTTTAAAGGAGATGATACTACTGCTGGTATTGTTGTTTCTTTGCTTGTCTCCATGTCAATATCCTTGACATTATTGCTTCTGAGTAATGAACGTTGCAGTGGTATATCATCTGATTTTTTATATTTATATCTATCATCGTATTTGAACTCGTTACTTCTTATCGATGAGTGTAGTTCATGAGACCTTGCACAACACAAAGTCAGTAATATCAGTAAGTATTTCATCGTATTAACCATCTTATTATTGTGATATTATACTTATTAGAGAATTGATGCTAGCATTATAGAGTGGCCATCCATCAGGCCATCGTTTCGTGTTTTACTTCTTCTTCTCGTTTGGGGAAGGTATCCTTGAAAGTACTTACCCCTTGCTACCCATTCCTCCTATCTTCACCTCTGTTCTCTAACTTCTAC
>Ga0214480_100504_pt1 | contig 19605 bp, 11 predicted proteins | sample M1_20Mar14CPVII9_3_FD_165042 | JGI IMG/M metagenome (GOLD analysis project Ga0214480, IMG submission 165042) | Marine eukaryotic communities from Monterey Bay, California, United States - M1_20Mar14CPVII9sort6BwellE17 | ecosystem: Environmental > Aquatic > Marine > Unclassified | place: USA... | reverse complement strand
TTATGGTGATTGATTCAAAGTTTTGATGATCTCTTCTGAGGCTGCCACCATATACAAGGCTGTCAACCACAAAATACCGACTAATGATACTACCTAATATATACTACTCGATAACGATGTAATCGTTATCAACTTGTTGTATGCTGGCAAAGCATAACAACTACCAATTAACTGTTAACAACACTAAAACTCCGTACCGATACGGTATTATTTCGCACATATTATGATACGAAAAGTACGCAATACGATATCACTGCATTATTTATGTAAATGCTGCATACGGTGGCAGTGGCTTTGAACAATAACGATATATCTCCATGTCATCCCCAGTAGCTGCCAGTAATAACGGCTTGATCGGCGGCGAATCGTCAGAGTTCTTCGACGATGGATTCGACACTGCTAATAACAACAATGTGCAGAGTCTTCTAATTCTAAAGTACATCTGTCAATGTCAACAAGAACAACAATGTACTGCTAATACTGCTAATATGTCATCATTTGGATGCTAGTATTATCTTATGATGATGCATCTCCCATCTCATCATCGTCAGCTGCAAAATGCTTGATATTGTAAAGCTTTTGATGTAGTCTTCTTTTGATATATTTCTATATCTTCTCATTCTTAGGGTTGTGGATTATTTACCCTGATTCATAATAACGATTCGCCTTGTCAGCAGCGGCAGCTTCATCTCTCTGATCACTCTTAATCTCGCTCAAGTACGTCTGATATAATTGTAATGCTTTTGTGTAATCTTCTTTTGTTACATATCCATATCCGTATAACTCTTGGATTTTCTTCAAAGATTTAGAGTATCCACCTCTTACTCCAATCATATAATGTTTCAATGCTCTATCCATGTTGCCCGCATCAGCCTCCAGTAATCCTAGATAGTGCCTTGCTGCTGCATACCCACTCATAGCTGCTAGCTCGTAATAATAATTTGCCTTCTTCACGTCAACTTTTACACCCCTGCCTTCTTGATATATATGGCCAATACAGTAATATGCGCTGTTCAGTCCAAGTTTACTTGCCCGATGAAAGAGTTCTAATGCCTTTTTATAATCTTGTTTAACACCGTTTGTCCCTCTCACGTAATAACAACCTTGGTTGAGTATTGCTATGGCATCTCCAGCCTTTATACGATCATCCAACCTTTTAGAAGTCTCTTTTTCTGTTTTAGGAGCCAAAACTCGACAAAATGCACACTCGTTTTGTTTTTCATTATCAACTTGATTGCCCTGGTCATCATAGACAGGTGCATACGCACATCCACTGCAAAGCTCTTTTCCACAGCATGATTTATATCTTCGTCCCGTATTTAGTGTGGGCATTCGAAGGAAACAAATTGGACAATCATCTGCTGGTGGAGGTTGTTTGAATAACTTTTCATCGTGTAATTCAGCAGCACGCTCAGCAGAAAGTCTGACATGTTCCTCACATTGTATCTTATGTTTGTGTCGGTGCTTCTTTTTGCATGAGGCATTGCAATACTTTACTTGTTTACATTTGTTACATATATTGTTGATATCACTGCCTTCCTTGCCACAGTTTGCACATACCGATAAGGCGACACCTATACTCAAATTTTGTAACTTATCATTAACATCACATAAACCATCACTTTTTGATTTTGATGCACCGACTTCGCAATTGCTATCGGTTGTGCTCATAATGTATCAGTATATTCAGATAGATAGGTATATCTTGTTTAACAATATAATAATACTTTATACTTTGATGATGTTCCTTATGTTCGGATAATAATATATTTGATCTTATATTGATCTGCTTATTGCAAGTTACACAAGTAAAAGGTGAAATGAAATTGACCTTGACACACTTGATTGATTGTTCAATTTTCGAAGCTTTGACCTCTTTTCTACTACCAAATACCACTAATATTACTACCAAAACTAATAATGACTAATGTAATAACAACTATATCGTTATACACTGCAAAGCAAAGCATAAACTACTACAACACTGAAACTCCGTACCGATACGGTATTGTTTCACGCACATTATGATACGAAAAGTACGCAATACGATATCTCTGTTCATATCATTTAGCCGGCGGCAGTGGCTTTGATATATCTCCATGTCATCCCCAGTAGCTGCCAGTAATACTGGCTTGATCGTCAGTGGCGAATCAGCAGAGTTCGTTGACGATTTTGATGAAGAGGACGACCTGTTCTTTAACCAATCTCAAAGTGCACCAACTGCTTCTAACAACATGCGGTCTTCTAGTACATCATCTCAACAGCAGTCTACTGCTACTAGTATGTCGTCATTTGGTATGCTAGCACTATCGTATAATGATGCAGCTCCCATCTCATCATTAGCTGCCAAGCGGCTAGGCGGCAGCTCTCGCCCTACTTCACCAACATCAAATTTTGATAACACAACACCTCAAACTCAAGATATGCTCAGTACTGAAGACGACCTCAGCAGTATTGATCAAGATGATATCGAACTAATACAGCTTGATAAACAATATCTATCAATATTGCGTAATCCAAACTCCACATATCATTCAGTTGCCAAAGTTTGTTTAGCATTGCATCAATTTTGCAACTCTAATAATGAGATGTCTTCAATCTCCTCCTCTACTACAACTAGCAGTGATGATAATAATACATCAAATAGTATACAAATTGTATCAACAACAACACCAATAATACAAATAAAAACACATCAACTTAAAATCCATCAAATCCTAACATCATTAACAAACTGTCTATCAACACACTCACTACCCTCTGTACGAATCTTAAGTACCTCAACATTGGTCTCTATAGCCAAAAGTAATTATGCATTATTAAACTATCCACATAGTGTAAACTGTACAAGAATGTCAAATGATGCTATAACTAATTTACAAGATGATTGTGGTGTTACGTTGGCGTATACATTAGTTACTGCTACATTAGAACAACAATCTGATAAAGTTAGTTGTGAAGCATTAGTTGCATTGGGTAAATTAACTTTAGATACAGGTAATGATAGTTTATTGTGTGAAGCTAAATCCATTGCAGAATGTGCCAGTGCTACACCCTTTATATACCCAGAGATTCAAGACGTATTGGATAAGAATCACACAGAAATTATGAAATTAATGTCATCCAAGATATATGAATTTGTTGTGTTTCCAAGGATGAGTAGTATATTACATCGTGTATCACTTTATTCCACCTCCCTTTCTTCCAACTCCAATTCATCATCCACATCCAACCAGTTATCAAGTAGTTCAATTGCAAAAGTATTACCAATACTAACAGCAACAATCATCCATGCACTAACAAAAGGTAAGGATACCATTCCTTCAAGACGAATAATACAAGGTAATAAAATATCACATGGTAAACGTGGTTGGAGAGAGAATGATGCTATAAGTATTGCTAAAGAGTATGTTGTCAATTTATTGTTACCATTGTTGGATAATGGTAGTGGTGGGGTAGTAGGATATGGAGGAAGTGGGGGTGAGAAAACATTGCAACGTGCAATATCTGTGGCATTAATTCGTATGTCAAATGCATGTCCATTGGCACAGTGGAGGGTCATGGCATGTCGATATGCAAGTACTATATTGTTACAACAGTTGAATAGTGAAATGGGAACTTCATCTTCGTCTTCTACTTCCATGGGACATCAGGCATCTGGTAAAAAGGCAGGCTCCCAAGAGAATGATTTAATATCATCCACAATTTCATCATCAATGGTACCATCCGAAACACTTGCGGGTACAGCCGCCCTACTTGTAATTGCCTTACGGGGTATACCATTAAATGAACGTACACCAGGATTAACAGCTGTATTGCGTTCTGCATTGTTACATCTACCAATGGGTATATCTGTTTCGTCAAGGTGTGAATCGTTAGACTTACCAATTGCAAGTAGTGATAATGACAAACATTATAGACTTGGACGGACAGGATTACTAACCGAAGTGGCAGTATCGGTAATGTTGGATGGATCCACTAATGTTGGTACACGATCAGTATTGTTACAGCGTATATTACAATCAGATCAATTATCACCCATTTGGGACTCGTCATCTAAAGAGTCGTCACCTGTGAATGAACTACTATGGGTATTATGTTCCGTGGCCACACAAGTTGATACTAAATGTGAAGGACAGATTGGTTTAGTTATATTAGACTTCTTTGCTGGAGTTGTTTGTAACCCCACAGCACATCAGGGCAGCAAGAAGTCTCCCTTTACCACTGCAAGTTATGCGGCATACAATACTTTGTTCAAGGCCATGTTAAAGCGTTGTGGTGCGTTCCCGCCAATGGCGTTATCAATTAGTGAGAATATGATACCTGGTAATGCGGGAGATAAGACGTCACCTACCGTAGTGGGTGGACCGGGGAAGCAAATACATCATGATGCCGCGGCGTCACTATTGAAGATTGCTACCAAGATTGTCTTCTTGAGGGACAAGGCCAAGCAGAATAGTAGCACCGTATCTGCTGCTACTGAGGGAGATGCATCTCTTGAGATAAGTTCTCATATTGTCCACCTCGCTGCACTACTCGTGGATACTTGGTTAGGATGCTGTATCATGAATCATGATGCCAAGGAAACAAATAGCGAACATCTCGATATGGGTCTCATGTTCTTACCACTTTGTCATTCCGAAGTGGAAACATTGCTCAAGCAACAAAGATCAAGTACCCAAGATGATAGTATCGTTATAGCCACACAGCTTGGCCAGGCATTAATTGCATGCTTGGAGAATGTAGCATGTATGTCAGAACTATTGGCACATACGAATGATGAAAGTATTAGAGAAGAGAATGTTGGTCCTCTTGTAATCTCCATGCTCGAGGAAGTCATATCATCTGCCAAGGAAGAGAACCCTGCTGACTCGAAACGTGGATCGATGCTTCGATATCAGATTGCAATGGATGCCAATAACGCTATATCAAGGATATCCAAGTGTATCGAGAACTTGCCCAAGTCATACCCCGAGGATATAGCATCTGCCTTCCAAGTTTCTCCATTGATTGGCAGTGCCAATCCGAAGTCATTGGCATCTTCCCCTCTTGATGATAACAAGTCTATTGATCATTGTATCCAGTTCATGTATAATCATGCGCGTCTTGTTCTATCGAGCCGGACCAGTATAGCCTCAAAGGCTGTTGCTCATTCAACTGCCATGTCGGGTGTTAGAAGGATTCATTCTCGTAATCCACTTCGATTGAAAAGTACATTCACCCGTTCGACTATTGAAGTTTATGAGAAGTTACCCGACTTGCCTATATTAGTTCCGTCCAGATCATCAAGGGATGCCAAGAACAAAGCGGTTACTCTTACTGGATCATCTGACCCCATCTCGTTACTCTTGTCACACGGTATGAGGCGGGTTAGGAAAGGTGACTTGTCTGAGTGTATGGTACTTGTTGTTACCATGAGGTTATTCAACATTACACCAGTGCCAATACAAAATGGGGTACGTCTTGAGCTTCGGATCTCACAGCAAGTTATACCCGGTCAGGATATGGTGCATGACAGCTCCTCATCATATGTTGCGTCATCTTTGTACAATAATGAAATCAAGCCAGGTGACTTTGTTACATGGGAAGTTACATTAGACGGCAAGGCTGCATCTACCAACTTATTACTTCAACCCTCGGTAACGTTTAGAGAAGTAGAACAAGAATCAACAACTCACAAATGGGTATCAGGAGCAGGCGGTTCAATTGATATTGCGGATGATGACGAGGATGTTAATAATGTAACAACATTGGACATTACATTACCCTGTCAGTCAACTTCAATATCCCCAATTACGTCTTTATTACCATGTCCACTTGTATTCTTTGCCGGTCTTAATCGATGTGAGGCCGATGTGGGATGTGGAGATAGTGCCTCGTTTAACTTACTTTGGCAAGGCATGAAGTATCAGAAGACTATCCCACTTGACGTGTCAATGAATGACCAAGAAGTTATAAATAATATAGACAAGAGGGGATATGTACTTCTCGACAATCAGACAAAAGGGTATGCATTCATGGTGCCAAATGGCTGCCGTATCTTTTGTACCTTACAAGCAAGTGGGGGTGATATTAGTACCTTGTATGTTCGATCTGATACATCGACTCTTCTTGAAACATTAGTCGGCACGGAAGGTATGCAAACTGCATTCCTTAAGTTTGTTTTAGGAGAAACTGTGTCTGTTGCTACTTCTACCACCAATGGAGGTCAAAGTAAGTCACCGGGAAAGTTGCAACAACCTGATATTGGTCATGACTTTCCATCTTTAACCATGCCTGGTAGAACCCCTGTAGCTGTTTTGTAGCTGTTTGATCTAATTTGGTATTGTATGTAACTTCTGTTACAGTAAATGTTAAACTTAAACAAGAATGTCTAAATGAAACCGATACTATACTATATATGATATATGAATATATAATATATCAGTAGTAACGGCACTCCTCCCTTTCAGCAGCAGCTTTGTCCCTTTGGGCACTCTTAATCTCTGCCAAGTATGTTTGATATACCTTTAATGCTCTTGTATATTCATCTTTTGATGCATGTCCACTTGAGTATAATTCTTTGATCCGTTCCAAAGAATCAGCATCTCCAAAACTAATTGCAATCATATGATGTTTCAACGCCCGATCCGCATTACCTGCATTCTCTTCCAACCATCCTAGATTATGCCTTGCATTTACACTTCCTCCCATTGCTGCTAGTTCATAGTAATATATAGCCTTCTTCTTGTCAACTTCCACACCATTGCCATTATCATATGCAAGACCAATACCGATATAAGCTGCAGCATAACCAAGTACTCCTGCCCGATGAAAGAGTTCTAATGCCTTTGCATAATCTTGTGGATATCTATTTGCCCCATCTCGATAGTCACATCCTATAGTGAATATTGCAACAGCATCACCAGCCTCTACACGTTTGTTTAACCTTTCAACTGTCTCCTCATCTGTTTTAGGAGCCACAACTCTACAAAATGCACACGCATTTTGTTTGTCATCATCAACTTTATTGCCTTGGTCATCATAGACAGGTGCATAAAGACATCCATTGCATATAAGTTTTCCACAACATGTCATGTATTGACTACCCGAACCAAGGTATGGCATATGAAGGAAGCAAATTGGACAATCTTCCTTAGGCGGTGGTGGTCTGAATAGTTCTATATCATGTAATTCAGCGGCACGCTCAGCAGCAAGTCTTTGATACTCTTCACAGTCTTTCTTGTGTTTATGTCGATGTTTCTTTTTACAAGCGGCGTTGCAATACTTAACTTGTTTGCACTTGTTGCATACGTTGTTAACATCTTCTCCTTCCTTACCACAATTGGCACATACTGACAAATCATTATCCATATTATCGGACATACTCATATTCTGTAACATATTGTTCACTTCACATACACCATTATCACTTGATTTAGATGCACCAACACTGCAAATTTTGTCTAACGTACTCATTTTATATGTGATTATATATGCCGTATTAACCTCACTGATAACTTTTATTAATCTCTGATGATGTCGATATACAATACGTCAAAACCACAATAGGTAGGGAGAGAGGAGTTTCTTTTTCAAGATTAGGATTTTCTAACTTGTAAGTCTTGGATTGCGTAGTGTGATATAATACCTCTAGATTCTGATGTAGTGCAGATGCTTATCATCTAATTATATATATTGTAGGTCACCTTATCTCTTCGTAAAAAAACCAATGTAAATTAAGCGTATTTCGTGCTTTCGTATTATCATTTCATGGGATTTTTTCGTATCGATACGAATTCAGTTACTAAGTATTTTGTCTTGGTCGTTTGGTTTTATCAGTGTGCCATGCAGCCATATTCTATATCCAAGACCACCGCTGGACCGCCAGGTAGTCGTAGTGTCTAAGATGTCGATATCGGAAGGGGTATCATATCGATAAAGTATTATATAAACAAAAAATAAAAATTGGTAAATACAACTTTGTCACTGACGACATAACAACATCATGGGCATCAGTATTAGCTATCTATCGGAATTGATATCGTATGATACAGTGGTATCAATATTAGTAGCAGCGATTGTTTTATTGTTTAGTGTTGGTTGGTTTACACTGAAGAGCAATAGTAATATTACAAGTAAAACAGTGAATCATCATAGTCATAGTGTATGTGATAATAAAAATAATAACGACAACGATGAACAAGACGACATTCTGTTTAGACAACCGCCACCACCAACAGAAGATTGTCCTATTTGTTTCATACGTTTGCCCTCGCTGCTTACGGGAAGTAAATACTATTCATGTTGCGGAAAACTTATTTGCAGTGGTTGCTCCTTTGCAAACGCGAAGATGAATACAGAAAAGTTGTGTGCTTTTTGTAGAACTCCAATGCCTGTTGGTACAATGGAGATGATTGAACGAGAAAAGAAAAGGGCGGAATTAGATGATCCCATTGCAATCTACAATACTGGTTGTAACTATCGAGATGGGAGAAACGGATTTCCACAAGACTATTCAAAGGCATTAGAATTATGGCATCGTGCAGCAGAACTTGGTTATGCTAATGCATACAACAATATCGGTGTTGCTTATTATGGTAGAGGAGTAAAAGTTGACAAAAAGAAGGCTGCACATTACTATGAACTAGCAGCCATTGGAGGGTGTGTAGCAGCAAGGTACAATCTAGGCATTGGAGAGAGAAAGAGAGGCAATTTGGATAGAGCTTTGAAACATTACATAATTGGAGCAAAGAGTGGGCAAAACGAGTCTTTAAAGAAGATTCAAAAGATGTACTCTGATGGAGATGCAACAAAAGAAGACTATACAAAAGCATTACGATTATATCAAGAATACCTGGGAGAGATCAAAAGTCCTCAGAGGGATGAAGCTGCAGCATTTGATAGTGAAAAGTATCGTTACTACTAGTGAGGTGACATCACAATTGCAAAAGGCATCAGATAGGTAGAATACATAATAATCAATAGGATAAGTTATTCAATATTGTATTATTTTAGTTAAACTGCACACTATTCCTCATCAAAACATATCATTATTAACGAGACCAAAACAACTACAAACTCAACTACCCCCAAAGGAGTATAAGTATATATGTTTCCAGATGATGATGATGATGATGAGCAACAAGTACTACCCGGATCTTCCGTTTCAGGATTACTTTGTTTCGAAGAAGTGATTGTAGAGGAGTGAGTAGGATTGGACGTCCTTTGCTGTATTTCTGGAGATTCGGTAGGTGGATTACTAGGTGATTGATATGGAGAACAAGATGCTCCATCAGCAACATCATCCGGTTCTAATACTAAAGTTTCTTCTGTAACTCCACCTGTATATGTAATTTCAATAACTGATCCCGTACCATCTTCTGTTACATAGAGTCTTCCGCATTTATCAAATTGTACATCGACTGGTCGTAGAGCTCCTGGCCACTTTGCATTATCACTATCATGTCGAAATAAGTCGATTGGTAATGCCGTTGGGTTTCCTGAACTATCAAATGGTATATATACAACTTTGAATCCGGTCGGAGGACTTCTATTCCATGACCCATGATAAGCAATAAAGGCATACTTATCCATTGATTTTGGAAACGATCCTATACATTCCTCATCTTGTGATGTATCTCTCCAATTATAAAAGGTTATACCCAGTGGTGCCGAATGGGCAGGCATTGACATCTCCGATGGATTTGTATTCGTTCTACACCATTCGTCTGTATACCCTGATCTTATAAAACTAGGCCATGCCCATATTGTGTTTGCTCCTTTCATACCAGACCCACCGTTTTGTGTTGGTAGACAGTATTCACTCCAACAATACGGATATCCAAAACTCTGACCAGCTTGTTCTTGTCTAAACCGATTCAATTCTTCTGATGGATTGTCATTATGTATATCCCCCCCCAAATCTTGTCTATATAGATTATCAGCTCCATTCTCTACTCCCCAGAGATCACCAAATGAATCGAATGCTAACCCAACTTCGTTTCTTAACCCATCGGCAAATATTTCTCCATTATTAAATATCATTGGTTGATTTCCATCCCAAGATGATATATCAAACCTTCTTATTCTTGATCTACTACTATCGGCATCAACATTACCATTCGATCCTATACTAACATATAACCATTTACCGTCGGCATCGAATGCAAGAGTTCGCGTCGTATGTCCACCGGGTGCTCCTAATTCATTACTTGTCGTACCACCCATGCCCATTATTACTTCTTGAATGTTATTATCATTTGATGTTGCCGTTTGACCTGTTTTATATGGCCATCGATTTACCGAAGTGGCGGTGGAGGCATATAAATAACCATTGGATAACTCGATGCCGTGATTTAGACCAGACTTTGTTGCAATAGGTACTATGGTATTTCCATCATCATCTAACCGTATAACACGACCTCTACCCCTTTCAACTAATAACATATCATTATCACTACCAATATGCAATCCACGAGGTTTGATCAATCCATTAGTATAAAGACGTGAACAGAAATTTGGTTGCAACCATGCTTTATTTCCCGCCCATATCTCAGAGCTTACACAACTACTCATTCTTTTCTTGAGGTATAGTATCTATAGGTACTCCACTACTCTTTCAGTTATATTTATAATAATAGCGTCCATAGCCAATGCACGATCTCAACACCTACCAGTACTACCAACTCATCTCGCATCAATCGATTAGAGTAAAGAGTAAAAGGGCAAAATGTCCGTCAATTTTAGGATACCACTTTGCAATAATCACCAACTGTCAATAGTGGTGGCAAATGCATGCAGATGTGCATAATTTGAGGAGGCTGATAACTGATAATACAAAGCACCTGTGAGTTATAGGCAGGTTATAAGATGTAAGAGTTATAGGTAGGCAGGAAAAGAACTACGTTGACAAGATGACCATATCAGATGAAAACACAAAAGTCGACAACAATAAGATGATAAATGCAACCTCCAATTGTGAAAGACTTGCAGATGAGAAACACGATATAGAACTATTTAAAGAGCCCCCACAATTGTACGGAGATTGTCCAATTTGCTTCGAACGTATGCCAACACTGGATTCAGGTTGGAGATACCATGCATGTTGTGGAAAAGTTATTTGCAGTGGATGTATTCATGCACCTCGATATGACAACCAAGGCAATAAAGTTGATAATGAAAAGTGTCCTTTCTGTCGAACATCATATCCCACTTCAGATGAAGAAATGATTGAAAGGTTAAAGAAAAGAGTGGAGGCTGAAGATCCCATTGCAATCTACAATCTTGGATGTTTCTATCGAGAAGGGATATATGGATTTCCACAAGATTATACCAAGGCATTAGAACTATTCCGTCGGGCAGCTAAACTAGGTGATACCGAAGCATATCTCAACATTGGTTGTGCTCATCATGCCGGACAAGGAATCGAAGTTGACACGAAACAGGCTCATCATTATTATGAATTATCGGCTATGATGGGCAATGAAAGAGCAAGACACAATCTAGGTTGCATTGAAATGGATGCAGGCAATATCGACAGAGCACAGAAACATTACATGATTGCTATTAGAGGTGGATATTCTAAATCATTGAATATGATCAAACAGCTCTACTCATACGGATATGCAACAAAAGATGATTACACTACAACACTACGATTATATCAAGAATACTTAGGTGAGATTAAGAGTAAACAGAGGGATGAAGCGGCTGCATCCTACCCTGAAGAGAAAAGGTATTATTAATATTAGGGCACATGTGAAACAAAACAAATGATGTAAAAGTATATATATGTTTGGAATCAAGAAGAGAAGTGAATGTAAATGAGAGAAAGAAGAGTAATCAAGTTGAAATTGTATACTAAGTTTAAAAAGGTATCTAAAAGACTGACTTTGTTCATTCTTATCTAAACATTTCCTTTACATACATATATAATATTTTGATCACTTTTCTTTCTCTCTTTTATATTCACTTATGCTTCCCTTCTTGATAAATCCAGATAGAAGTACCATACTTACAATCTTTTGTTTCCCATGTGTCCCAATATCATTTCCTACATACATATATTTGTGTCTTCTCTTCTTTTCTCTCGTTTACTTCCACTTTTCTTGATTCCAAATCCTGGATACTAATAGTAATGATAATCCTCTCGTGCAGCAGCAGCTTCGTCCCTCTGTTTACTCTTAATCTCCCCCAAGTATGCTTGATATAATTGTAATGCTTTTGTGTAGTCTTCTTTTGTTGCTTTCCCATGTAAGTAAAGATCTTGGATGCACTTCACAGATGGATTAAAGCCACCCCGCTGCAATCATCCAGTGTTTTAGTGCCCTGTCCATATTGCCCGCATCTTCCTCATAATAGTCAATAATAGCCTAAGTTGTGCCTTGCTACTTCATTCCCTTGCATGGCTGCTAGTTCATAGTAATGTGTAGCCTTTTCCTTGTCAACTTTCACACCATGACCATTAACATAACAGAAACCAATGTTGGAATAAGCCATTGCGTGACCAAGTTCTCCTGCCTTGTGGTATAGTTCTAATGCTTTAGTATGATTTTGTGGAAAGCCATTCTTCCCATTCCCATGATGGTAATAATATCCATGATTGTAGATTTGTATGCGATCACTAGCCTCAATACTTTTCTTGTCTCTCTTTGTTTGCTCCTCAACAGTGGTAGCATCGGGAGTTCTACAAAAGTGACACGTTTTCTCGGCAACTTTATTTCCTTGGTTGTCATAGACTGGAGCATGAGCACATCCACTGCACATCTGCTTCCGCAACATAATTGATACCTCCATCCCCAGTTTAGATTTGGTATTCGTTCGAAGCAAATTGGACAATCTCCGTGTTGTGATGGTGGATCTTTAAATAACTTTTCATCATGTAAGTTAGCCCGGTTTAAGAAAAACTTAGCAGTGTGCTCAGCTGCAATTCTGATATGTTCCTCACAATCTTTCTTATGTTTGTGTCGATGCTTCTTTTTACAAGCGGCATTACAATACTTTACCTGGTTACATTTGTTACACATGTTCATGACCTCATCACCCTCTTTTCCACAATTGGCACATACTGATACATTATCTACTTCATTCGCTTTTATCCTCTGTATGTAACTTCCCTTCAATCGTACTCGTGTTCTTCAACACTAAACGATGGACTTTGTCAAAGTGCTCGGCTGATACTACCTTTTGACCATTTACTGACGTAACCATCTTGCCTATATCATTTAGATTTGCAACTTGCAACTTATTGTTGTTGACTTTTGTGTTTTCATCTTGTTGGCGTGGAACTTTTGTTACCTAATACCCATACTTGTTTCTGCCTGATATGGTCATCTTGAACTCTTTGCACGGCGACGCCTATTGGTAATCTTTTCCAGCTTATAAACATAAAATCAATACTCCTTGATGTAACCTATGCAGATATAATATAGCAATACTATCATATTTCTCCCCTGGGACTTTACGTACCAATTGCGCGGAAGCGTAAGACTCCCAAAGATGCTTACCACCTCAAAATGGCTTATCGCTTGAGATAAATCTAGAAACAACCTCTATCGGCTATTGGCACCGCTATTGCTCCTTCCCATGCCATACATATTGGCCACCATGACATACCAACGTTGTAGTGACCCCTAAGCTTCAGTCTGATAACTCAATGGCCGTGGAGGAGTCCGTCAAGGCCACCATAAACGACGATTAGCACCTCAACCCTCGAGATCGAATTACGTGATGTGTCATCCTTCTCACCACCAGTACTCCCTCCACAATATTACTTCCACTCCAATCACCATCCTTCTTAATTAACAATGTATTAGGCCGCAGGTTGGTGCCACCAGACCTTATAGAACATATGATTAGGCCGCCCTACACCACTTTTATTAAAAATTCGATCAAATTTTGATGTGGTGGTGAAGTAGTTTTGGGGATATATATCACCCTGTGCGATATCCCACCACCAAATACGCATTGTATGACGTTCATATGGTATAGGGTATGGGTTCTGATCAGTTAATCATGGGTGGAGGGTCGTTTATGCAACACATAGCCGCCGATTGTCGATTTATTTTATGTTTGAGAGAGGGGAAATTTCAACCTAATATTCATATTTAATTGTGACAATGTTTTGGAGGATTGGGCCATATATTCATTTGCAATTCGACAATCAACCACTTCTAGATGGCATTGGTGGTGTGGTTATGGTGTATGTAGGTGGTTGGGGATACAGGTATTAAATATTAGTTTATGTTGGCAACAAAAAAACTAGAATAGCTAGGTATTATGTTGGTATGTAGCAGTCTAGAACAAATGTTATGCAATGTTTCAGTATATATGCATTGGATATATTCTAGTTTATATTGTTAAGTACTGTTCCTCCTCCTCAGATACTACTCCACTATCATCCTACACCTCAAGGCTGCCTCTGGCATATCATGTGTAAGTATTAGAACATATGATATGTCTAATATCAATATTGTTGTAGATATCCAACCACAAACATATCTGCAGCTGAAAAACTCATATCTTCTCATTCTATACTATTAGAACCACCTGCCTTTCATAGGATATGATCATAACTGATGTATAGGAGGATATATCATCAAGAGTTGTAGGTGGAGGTGAGGTAGAGCCCAACTTGATGGTGTATCAAGACTATTGTCTATTCTATGTGGTATAACACCTCCTGATGCCAAAATCAGTTGCAATATCCGATCTAATACTACCAATAGCAAATATCTGTGGTGGGATATCGCGGATGTAGACGTAGGGCCAGAGTTATGGGAGGTGATGTGTATGATGTGTCAATAACACACATCATGTGAGGGCTGGTACATCCACCTCTATATTGACGCCAACCATGCCTTATTCACCACCTACCCACCTGTTATTATCAAGTCCTATAATATAACTGAGTGGCATACCGACTCTCTTCGCAGATGGAGGGTTGTGGCCTTCATATCGGATGCACTTATGATGGCCGGGTGACGCGGCAGGGTATACCCATCATTATGGCGGCGATTGTGAATATGGAGAAGACTACCCGGCAGACCGCGGCAAATGATGCATCATTCTATCGGTAATAACTAATAGAAGAGTGCTATCGGGGTGATTTGGCTGGATAGGCCGCTAGCCGTCCATAGGAGACGCCGCAATGTCGGCCATGTTTGTTAGTGGCTTTACTTAGTAAATGTTAGTAAATGTGAGGATACCATTCCCGTAAAGGCCCAAACACGACTGTAAGCAATAGCCATTTTTTTATTAGGAGCTGTTAGTGTGTCGCAAGAAGGCATATTTGGGAGTCTTGTGCTTGCGCCCAAGCAAAGCTCAAAATCCCAGGGGAGAACTATCATATCGTAGGTAGGTAGGTACAAATAAATTCAAGTTTCGAGAAACATGCTGCCGACAGTTGGTATTGACGGACATTTAGGATACCGAGTACAACTGCCAATCGCCAAGCGAGCCTGCTAAACTCATTGCAGCTAGTATAGCATGGTCGACTGTCGACTATCTCCTACTAACATAGGATCATAAAGTTTATAAGCTCATATAAAGGCAACGCCGCGCAAATTTTTAGTACAAGATGACCATATCTGATGAAAACACAAAAGTAGACCACAACGACATATCAAAATGTGCTAACTGTGGCAAGGAAGGTAGTGACGTGAACAACGTATGCAACAAATGCAACCAAGTACATTATTGCAACGCCACATGTAAAAAGAAGCACCGACACAAACATAAGAAAGAATGTGAGGAACATGTCAGAATCCTAACCAAGAAACTCTTAGAATTGCTGCTGAGTTACATGATGAAGAGCTGTTTAAACAACCTCCACCGGCAGAAGATTGTCCATTGTGTTTCCTACGAATACCTACACTTGATACTGGGTGGGTATATATGGCATGTTGTGGGAAAGTTATTTGCAGCGGATGTGCTTATGCACCTATCTATGATAGTCAAGGCAATTTAGTTGATGATGACAAACAAAACCAGTGTCCATTTTGTAGAGTTGTGGCTATGAAATCAGAAAAAGAGATAGTTCCAAGATATAAGAAACGAGTGGAAGTTAATGATTCAATAGCAATCTACAGTCTAGGAAATTACTATCGAGATGGGCTATATGGATTATCACAAGATCGTAACAAGGCATTAGAACTTTACCATCGGGCAGGAGAGCTTGGTTATGCTGATGCTTATACTGCCATTGGTTATTTATATAATAATGGTGATGGGGTAAAAGTTGACAAGGAGAAGGCTATTCATTACTATGAGCTAGCAGCTATCGGAGGAGACGTACAGGCAAGGTACAATCTAGGAAATGATGAGGCATTTGCAGCCATGGGAGGAGATACATTAGTCAGGGCCATGGGAAGGAATATAGAAGCAAGACACATTATGGGCGCTATCTTAGAGAATGAAGGCATTATGAGCAGAGCATTGAAGCATTACATGCTAGCAACAAGGGATGGGCATGCTGATTCTCTGAGGAGAATCCAAAGACTTTACATATTCGGACAAGCAACAAAAGAAGAGTACACAAATGCATTACAATCATATCAAGAATATCTAGGGGAGATTAAGAGTAAGCAGAGGGACGAAGCCGCTGCGGCTAGTGAAAAGAACTCTGATTACAAAGGGGGACGTTACTATTAGTAGATCATACCTCTCCAGATTTGGAATCAAGAAGAGAAGTAAATGGCACTGACTAAGTGTTTAAATGTCTAAAAGAGTAACAAACATAAAATAACAAAACAAGCCAGCATTAATAACAATCTTGATAGGAATTCACGTGCATGGCATGATGATTCATCCTCACTCATCATCGTTGGATCACCTCCATTACCACTTATGTTGCCAGTTTGATGTACTTCCGAGGCACGGCCTATACCACCCATTCCTCCGTCGGACCGATGCAATGTGGTACTACTGATGCCGCTGGAGTTGAGGCTTGACCTACTGCCCCTGACGATTTACTATTATTGGCAAGGTTATCAATAGTATCAACAATACCGAGTAATGCCGATGTTAATCGACCATGATGACGACGATGTGAATGTGCATATGTTTGTGAATAAGTTTGTCCCTATCTCTGTTGAGCATGTATATCTGGTCTTTGTTGATGAGCCATACCTTCACTTAAGGAAGGGTGACGAGGACGTAATGCCAATCGAAATGGACTTGATAATGCCGATTGTGTCATGTTGGGTGATATTGATTCATTCAGGGTAGTATGATCATTTACAATGAAGACTATCGTTACTACTGAAGGTTATACTACTGAATATTAGCCAATAAATGTAAGCCGAGCAATTTGACATTCTCTACTGAAATACTTCACCATCTTTGTCTACGGCTACCCAATTCATCCGATGTTGGACTTTGAGAAGAGAAGGATTGCCTCCTGATTTTTAAATCCTTTAATCAATAGTACCGAGATAGATCATTAAATGCAGCAGCTTTATCCCTCTGGGGACTCTTTATCTCGTCTACATATGCTTGATATAATCGTAACGCATTTGTGTAATCTTCCTTTGTTGCATGTCCATCTAAGTATAATTCTTTGATCCTATCCAAAGAGTCAGATTTACCACTCCCTGCTGCAATCATGTGGTGTTGGAGGGCTCTATCAACATTGTCTATAAGCAACTCACTATTGCCTAGATTGTACCTTGCTGTAACATCTCCTTTTATAGCTGCTAGCTCGTAATAATGTGTAGCTTTCTTCTTATGAACTTCCACACCTTCACCATTGTTATAAGCATAACCGATATTTGTGTATGCTCCAGCATTATCAAGTTTTGCTGCACGATGATACAGTTCTAATGCTTTTACATAATCTTGTGGGAAGCCTTTTAATCCTTCAGAATAGTAGTATCCGATATTGTGTATTGCCCTTCATACTGCCTAGGCAGTTCCTCCCTAGATTGTGCCTTGAAATTGTACTACCCATCACTGCTGCATGCTCGAAATAACACTTGGCCTTCTCCTTATCAACTTCTACGCCTCTACCAGTATTATTATAAGCATACCCGATATTCACATAAGCTTCAGCGTAACCAAGGTCTCCTGCTCGATGCCAGAGTTCTAATGCCTTGCTATAATCTTGTGGAAAACCGTTCTTCCCATCTCGATAATAACTTCCTTGATTGTACATTGCTTCAGCATCACCAGCCTCGACTCTTTTCTTCTCTCTTTCAATCATCTCCTCATCTGAAGTGGCACGTGGGGTTCTGCAAAATGGACACTTTTTGTTATCGACTTCATTGCCTTGGTTATCGTAAACAGGTGCATGAGCGCATCCACTGCAAATCCTTTTTCCGCAACACGATTGATATTTACGTCCCGTTCCAATTACTGGTAACAGAAGAAAGCAAATTGGGCAATCCTCTAATGGCGGAGGTTGTTTGAATAGTTCCTCATCACTAATGTTCTTAACGTCCTCCAAATTAACAGAATCTAATGATTTGATGATTTCATTGGTGTTTGAATCGTTATTATCCTGTTTCGGGATTGGTTGCACCTCTCGATTATTAGTAACACAACTTTACACTTCCGCCGCTCTAATTTCCATTGTTTCTTACTATAACTCTCCTTCGGTAAATCTTTATGACATGCTGCACAGATCTTCATAATTAATAATTGATATAGATATTTGTATGATTCCGGTGTCCGTTCTGTATAGAAAGGTTGCGTTTCATTGTTGTTTATTGTGTATGGTGCACCTTCTCAGAAAATTTGTTTTGCAATTATATATACCTCAGTTGGAGATACACTCAATATATCAATAGCCAACCAGTATATAGCACTGGACTAAGATGAGTTCCGAACAGTAAAATCAGTACTATTACAGCACAACTACCATATACTAATCTGTTATAATTGGTACCAAAGCCAAAAGTTATCGTAATGTGGGTGCACCTTCTTCTCAAAAATGAAAAGTATTTGTGCCAAGATCGATGCCGGCCGATGTTTTTATTACCACTACTACCAAACGACGCTACAGATATACCAATTGAACTACTCCAAACCCCCTTCGCGCAGTTAGCTATGGTATCATCATAATAAACACTATCGCTTTATATTGTACTCTAAGCATGAAAATGAACCGATTCTTACTCTAACCTTCGAAATTTTTTACCAACCGTCCTGAACCGTCTTTAAATAACCAACATCAAACATGTAGATAACATGTCGTATGTACATGCTTACCATATAGAGATAAGTTCACATAATAGTAAGGCCACCACGTATTATAATAGAGTATCGAATCAATAGCCGCCGCCGCCGCCGCCGTGCAAAGACCTTATCAAAATGAGTACACTAGATGTGTCAGTTGACAAGATGAGCTCTGATGAAAACACAAAAGTCGACAACAACATAATTAATGCAGTCTCCAATAATATATTATGCAAGACAGTTACATCATCTGATAAAAAGACAGCAGCAGCTGAGCATAACATACTCCATTTTGGGATAGAGTTATGTGCAAATTGTGGGAAAGAAGGTGACGAGGTCATGAACATATGTAACAAATGTAAGAAAACAACTTATTGCAACGCCGCATGTAAGAAGAAGCACCGACATAAGCATAAGAAAGACTGTGAGGAACATCAAAGACTTGCCGCT
>Ga0214480_100503_pt1 | contig 19617 bp, 6 predicted proteins | sample M1_20Mar14CPVII9_3_FD_165042 | JGI IMG/M metagenome (GOLD analysis project Ga0214480, IMG submission 165042) | Marine eukaryotic communities from Monterey Bay, California, United States - M1_20Mar14CPVII9sort6BwellE17 | ecosystem: Environmental > Aquatic > Marine > Unclassified | place: USA... | reverse complement strand
TCATATTTTATTTCATTATCCTTTCTATGAGATTAGATTACCCCTAATCCACTACTCCTTTGCAACATTACCCCCTAGCCTTGAAACATTCATCTGTTTTCAATGCATCATTCATGTGTTCGAATCTAAGTGAGGTGTTGCCTGAGCAGGTGGTGTAGTGGAGTGGTAGAGGAGCTCTACTAATACTAAAGCTATAATAGGTACTGAACAGTAGAGATAGAGTAGAGATATGTGTGTACTTAAGGGACAGATGTGAATAACATTCTTATATAAGTTTCATTTCAACTTCTAGTTCTAGTTTCTAGCTATCTATCTACTCTACCCCGACCCCCTTGGAGGCTACTAATCTAATCTCATTGTACAACTGGTATTGATTGAATGAATGCCGTACTTGGCCTTGGACATCGTGCTGTCAATAGCTGATACTATCTCTGATGGTGCCGAGTTGTTTATCAAAGTATCATTTGACGGTGCAACCACCATTGCCAATACCTTCCCGTCATTATCACGATGAACAAACACCTTTGAACCAGACTTCATATGAATGAGCTTATCACCATTGTCAAGAAAAGACCATGCTTCTATTATTGAATTGCTGCTGAAACAAGTCATCAAGAACCGAGACTCCTGTACAATTGAATATGTATCATCTTTCAACAATGAATCAACCATCTCCTCTGACGATATGCTGAACAGCTTCCCCTTCAACCTTGAAGTGAATAGCAACTTTGGCAAAGATGGTTCATGTGTTAGGGCAGGCAATTTCGTTACCGTAGCTTTGAGCTGTTTGGGTAATCCATTGGCAAACATCTGCAAACTCTCAATACCAGGAGCAATATGGTACCAACTTGATGATTCGAGAGTATGATTTATGGAATCAATCAATGGCTATAGATGGAATATTACGAGATGAGAGGCGGTAATTGGGGTAGTGCATCACAGATATGACAATGTGTCAGTATGAACAAGGAAGTGCAGATACATACCTTCAAAGAACCCTCGTCAAAGTCAGAACGAACAATACTACTCATCTTAGACGCTGCAGATACTGCCGAGTATCGAAGACCAAGTGTCTGTACCGATTCATTAGACGTAGAAGAAGCAGAGACTGTAGCATTCTTGAGAATAGATCCCATTCGATTGAATTGAGACTCTGACAAGTCGTTTGCAATACATTTTGATAGAGCACTAACTAACCGGATACAATTTGCCTTCATCATGACTTTCCGAGTTGCATTATGGCCACTGGCCGAGGCAGTAACACTGCTTTTCTTTCCTCCTCCTCCAAACTGTAGCTCAATAAAGTCAAGGATTGAAATAACTTTGTCATCCGTAGTAGTCGTAGAGGCACCGCCCGCATTACATCCAAATGCACTGAAAAAGTTGTCAAGATTCTGTGATACTCGTATGGCACCAGTTGAAAGTGATATGATGAACATGGCCCTGTCAATATCCTCACTACGAGAGAAGAAACGCTTGCCATTTTTAGTTGTTGAACTCAAAATGTCTTCTTCCCATAACTGTTTAATCTCAAGAGATACCTCACTGGGAATACTCGTTCGTGATAGTACCGTAGATCTTGCTAGAGATTCCAAAACTGTACAAATTGTATTGACATTATCGGGAGTCAAGGTTGATGATAATGATCGTGCTGCCAATACCTTACTCCTCTTTCGTTTACGTTGTGTATCATTATTACTGCTACCAATAACATTAGCCTTCTTCATAGTACTCCATAATGAGTTGATAGTTAATGATGTTGCATCAGTTTGTTTCTTGGTACGTTTTGGCACTGATAATAATCGAACGAGGAGGGTGGCAATGTTTTGACGATGAAATGTTTCAGTACGTTGATGGAATAACAATTGTGTCAAGAGTGTAATGAGATGGGTTGCATCTTGCCTTGAATATGTATCATTTGCTGAACATGATGATAGAACACGTCTGTGAAGGATATGTAGTAGCAATTCATTAGCCATCGGATGATTCTTCGAGGAAACGGCGGATAGTGTAGAAGTCTTATCCAGTTGAGTAGATGCAGCAGGTGCAGCAAGCCAACGAATGAGTAAGTGGTGCTGCTGAGTAATGATGCTTTGCCAATCATCTCCTGACGAGCCTTTCTTCATTCCTCCCGACCGACGACAAAGCATATGTGATGCTTGTTCAAGAAGACAAACCAAGTCTGATAGTATCTCCCTCGTTCGATGACTTGAGAGATCCTTACCCCCAGATGATGACGCACTACCACCATCCAATGACCCTCGGTCGAAGAAGTGATGACATTTTGGTACATCCACAAAGAGTAATGATTGATAATAATCAATCAATGAATGTGGATTGGGAAGAAGAAGTGACAACTCACTATTATCACCTTGGATAGCAACAAGTTTCTTCAATACATACTTCATTAACAAGAGCTTTGCCAATGCTGTATCCTCCATTACATCGCAGTCTTCATTGCTGCTACTTGTGCATGAAGATGAGGATGGCAAATTGACAAAACAATCCAATCCCAAACAAACAACACTTCCTCCGCCAATATTCTTGTTGGATGAATCACTCAAGTTGGTATCAAGTAGTAATATCTTGGATAGATATTGTTCAACCTTGGGATGTAAACTCGATATAGAATCAAGTAGTAGTAGTAGTGGTTTCTTATCCCCACCTTGTTGTTGTTTATGTTGTAAACTTGACTGTTGCTCTTGCTGATGTTTAGCCATCAAGGATAAATGATATACACGCACCAATCGTTGTATAAACGCAGTAAATAAAGCTTTCCTACTCTTTCCACTCTCTTCTCCAACCTCTTGTAGCTCTCTTCCACCCTTGGCACCACCAGCAATACTCGCCTTGTTCATATCATTCATATGAAATGATTCATCATATCTCATATCCAATAATATCAACGAAGTAATCCTAGCCAATATAAATATAACAATTTTAACTTGTTTATCTGGTGACATTGTATTCTTCTTCATTGCTGAACCTCCTCCACCTCCCGATAAACTTTTCTTGTTTCTGTTAGTTGATTCGTTGATAAATGTAAACAATGAACTTTGTATAACATTCACAATATTATCCAATAATCCTAATAAACTAAATGATGCTGAATATAATAATGTATTAGTTTGTTTCCATGTTTTATTTAACTGATGTAAATCAGTTTGTACACTACTTCCATCTTTATTATTACCAATGCTGGTAACTAACAATCCCTTATAACCCACGGTACTTAGTATAACATCCACACATCTATCCAAATTACACTTTTCTTGTGTAAGTGTTTGAATGTATAAGTCGGATAATTCATTTAATGAACGGTATGTTGGTCCTAATAGACGGATATGTTTGGATATATGTGGATGTACCGTTGTTTGGATTTGTGTTAGGTAGTATTGAATTGTTTGGGAGAGGAGTTGTTGTGAATTGTTATTGGATGATTGAGGAGGCAACGACGTGGAGTTGTTGGTAGCGGCGGTGGAAGTTATAATATTGGTAGAAGTAGAGGAGGGTGATAATTCATGTTGGATAGCAACCTTTAATGATTCCGTCATTCGTTTTAGTAATTCACTTGCCAACTTGGACCATTGATCAGAATCATTCGACTTTGATTCAGCATTGGTACTCCTCGCTTGCATTTGAGTTGGTGATTCGAGTGAACATTTAATTAAACGAAAGTAACTTTTAATTATTGATAATGCATCTCTATTACCACTGCCTTCTTCTTGACCACTAACATTGTTTGATTGGAAGGTAATACCCTCAGTTGATAATAACTTCATTGCATTTTGAAATTTGGTTGTACCATCTGGTTGAGTTCGTATTGAGGAATGTAATGATTTCCATACCTCGGTATTTTCAATATTGGTAGAATTGGAGTTCATTGAGTTATTGGTTGACCAACCTAGCAGTTGGTACGCTGCTTCATTGTCATTTGTAGACGCCATTGTCTTGTGGTATGTGATAAAATAAATGTTCAGTGAATGTAGTATCGTATCGTACAACTCTATGTTTGTACTTCTGACTCGCAAATACGAATATATCAACTCTCATAACTCATAGCAAGTAACTTTTGCACGTGCAGCGGCAGAGAGTAACATCAACTCAATATATTTGTGGACGGGGGCCGCAGAGTTCATAGTAGGGATGTATATATCAGTATAGAATATAATACTGAGATACGCCCTTTCAGGGCACAAAGTTCACAAAACTGACCCCCCCCCCCATCCCAAATTAAAATTGACATAAAGAAATAAGGATTGCTAAACATCAGAGCTGCCACTAGAGTTACATATATACGCCGGAAGTTATTACAAGTCAGTATAATTATATGGGTCGTCGTCAACTATATAATACCGACGAAGAGCGCGCTACCGCTAGGCGTGCATCACAAAAGAAACATAATAAGAATAGAAATTCACCAGATCAAGAGACCATCCTTCGTCAAAGCATGAAAGATAAGAGACGGAGGATAGAAGCTGGGTCTAAAGAACCTCAAGACTATGCAGACACTACAAACAATCACCATTCAAATGTACAACAACCGATATTATTTCAGAATACTTACAATTGCAACCCGTTTTTAAATTGGAACTATCATCTAATGCAATGTAAAATACCATACCATGATTATAGGATGGGTTATCATCAACTAATGACAATACAATCAGCACCTATCAGTATTGATGCTAGTATTTGCCCCCGCCCTGATAATTACAGTAAGCTCACATCTTCTCTTCCTGTGGCGAACCAACATACAGACACAGATTCAAAAGAATTAAAAAGCAAATCAAATAGATTAGCATACGAGAGAAGGAAATTAAAAGACAAGTACAAGAAGTTGTATGGTGCACAAGTTGTTGACGAATTACACAAATATAATCACTTAGAATTCAAGAATATCAATGGCAATATTGTACCACATTTGACACATACAGCTCGGAGGATGTTAATGGCATCTGTTATTGTTTCCTCATCGGCTTCACCAGTATCTTTACTCAATAATAATGGTCATCAGACAACTACACATGAACAAAATATCACTGACAAAGACTCAACATTACAAACAGAATCAGTAGTAGGTACTAAAAGCAACACGACAACTCCAACTACACAATTGAATCCGTCACCTATTCCCGTGCCTTCAGTATGCATGTCAAACTCAAGTAGCAATGATGATAATGCTTATGATCAAGATACCGATAATGAAGATGCTACACATCTGGATTCAAAACCTTCTCCTGTTCCGTCATCATGCACATCAGGCAATCTTGATATTGGTTATGATCTAGATACTGATAACGAAGACATGGATGACGAAGAAAAGGGTTCAGATGTTAATACGGTCAAGACTGAAGCTCTCAAGGAGGAAGATACCAGTGATGAATGAAAGGGTTGTCCCTGATTGTAGATGATACCAAGTAGATTAAAAGTAGTAGAGATATCTAACTGTTGAGACAATTCTCTGATATATACGATGGTAATTATACCGGATCCCAAATAAATTATTTAGGAATCAGAGAACGAGGGCATGCCCCCTGTTGCCCCCAAACTTTAGTAAAATTTACTCCTAATGTTTTGTGTGCGTGACGCCTGAATTATAATGCCATACATACTATACTAAACTCTATTCAAATCGTTCAATTATCAATAATACCTGTAGTACATATTATCGCTGTTTCGCTTTTAGTGCATATGTATCTTGTGCACATATCAAAATGAACATAAACACCTCAACCTCCAAAGATGATGAACCCTCTCAAAGTAACAATGAAGGTATATCGTCACCAACTGATATAAAACCAACATTATCAACACAATTAAATAATGCAACAACACCAACATCTAAACGATATGTACAAATGATAAATGACGCGTCAGGTCCATTGGATGATATATTAGATTCAATTATGATTACTCCCAAAAATAATAGTAATATTGTTGGTATGCAGCAAGATGTTGGTGTAGGAGAAGAGAAAGTACATAATGGTGTCGGAGATGATATTATTGAGGGTATTGTTAATGTTGATAGTGAAGAGTTAGATGATGACAATTGGCCAATGCAGACACAACGAGCTAATGATACTAATAGCAATGAAGTGGTCAATACATCTCCAACAAAACTCAATAATACAATATCAACAACAACAAATATTGCCACACCTAAATCATCTAACAAAAAGCAACCTGCCTCTACAATAAGTACTATCAATATTACAACTTCTAACACTGCTACTGTCATATCTGATAACAATATGACTGATAATCGTATGAGCAATAATAGTACAATGAATAGTCCAACAGAGACAGAATTTTCACAAGTATTCAAAGGCACCTCCTTAATAGATGCTACCTCCAAAGTAGTTATACAACGATTATCAATTGATACTACTACTCTAAATGTTGAAAAAACAGAAGAACAAGATAATTCTATATCAACAACAACTAATAAGTCAATGAATAAAATGAATGAAATAGTAGATATCAGTAACGCCGGTGATAAAAAACGTGAAAGACGTAGATTGAGACGATCAAAATCACCTCCAACACAACGACGGGTAGTATCATCTACATCAGATGGAGAAGAGTTGGATAATATGCCAGATACACCAATGTCTAAGGCAAAAGTAGTATTGGAAATGAATAAACCAACTGAGAAACAGAAGCGTGCAGAGATACGTAAGAAGTTACGTGAGAAGAGTAAACCTACTAACTGGTCATCATCAGATGGGAAAGATAAAGAAGAAGACGGGGTTGATGATGAAGAAGGGAATACAGAAGGGATTAGTAACGGTGAGGAGATGAAACCCCGATCACCACTGTCAATAACACCACAGCAACAACTAAAGAGGTTACGTGAGAAGACGAGTAATAATATACCTAACCGGTCATTAGCAACAACGGCATGGGATGTTAAAGGAGAAGTTGGAGATGGGGAAGAAGGGATACAAAGATTTGAACTATCAGGAAGTCCATCAATAATTCGAGAAACGATTATGAATCGTGCAGCTCAAGCTAGGGCCAGGGCAATACCCAGTAAGTCAGCACTTCAGCAATCAAGTCGAAGCCTTTCTAATAGAAGTAGGAATAATGCTACTGTTGATAAAGAAGGGAATAGTACAGAGGAAGAAGCTACACTAACTCCGCCGCCCAAATCAAGTACAAAAAGAAATGTTGATATGGTAGGTTCCCCGCCCAAGACTCCTGTTACCAGTAACAAGAAGGTGCCAGCAGCAGCTACGGTGGATAATACTACAACGCAATTGACACCGACGTCATCACAAAAGTTGATTCTTACACCCAAGGAAGTTGAAATGAAATTAATAGATGGTGCCGAATCATCTGCAGATGCTGTGTCATTACCCATATTAGAAACAACAACAGCAACAACAACAACAACATCTGCCGTTGACAATGATAAGAATGAGGCAAGAAGAAATCGTAGACATTTACGTAAGAGTTCGGTAGTTAAGGGTACTGTAGAGGATAAAACTATTGAGGTAGAACCCAAGGAAGATGGGGATAAAACTGGGGTAGAACAAAAGGGAGAGTTAGAAGAAGAAGATCAACAAGTTTCAGCTACCGATAATGAGTCAATTGATAACATTGACAAAAGACAGCAGCAGAATATTGAAACCAAACAAGAATCAATTAGGTCATCTTCTCCAACATCATCATTTGTAACAGACGCCTCATCTTCGAAGAATGTTAATCCACAAGTTTCGGCTGTAATTGCCAAGGCATTAGATAAAGCTCGGAAACAGAAACTTGAAAAGGATAAATCTATATCTATACTTGATGATGATGATGACAGAGAATGTGTTGTGGTTACAGATGAAGAAGAAGTCAAGAAGTTATTTCCCCAAGATGATTCTCTAAACAATACACCACCTTCTACCTCTGCTGATACTGCTGACACTTCACTTAAATGTGGTACAGCATGGTCTACCACTAACATATCACAACGTAATAATATATTAGAACAAACAAAGATATATAATAAGACAAGTTCCAAGAATGACAACAAGGCATTATTTGATTTGGATATAATTACATCAGATAATATTAATGGAAAGAATGAAGAGGAGGGGGTGAAGAGTTGCTCAGTATCCAAGTTGTTATTACAACAGGAACGTATGAACATGTATAATAGTGGCAAGTTTGGTGTAGGAGATGATTCATCTGTAGATGATGATGCTGATGATGAAGAAGTTAGTGTAAAAGATAGTGACAGTGCTGATAACAATGTTGAAGTTACTGATAATAATGAAGCTCTATTTGATTATGAAGATATGAACAATATGATAGATGATGTCGATGATAATGAGGACGATACGGAGGTTATCAATGAGGATAAGGAAGCTCTTGATATGTTCCATTTAGTTCAAGATAATGTACCAACATTTACCCCTGGAGAAGAGAATGAAATATCAGAAGGAGGACGTGTTAATCGATGGGATAGTAATCCAGATTGCATATCGGAAGTTTCATCAAAGGTTACGAATGCAAGTAGTAGTGTTGGATTAAACTTTGTCGGGTCATCGACTGTTTGTAGTTCAACTCATGGTGCAAAATCACCGCAATTTGAGTTGGATCCTGATGCTACTCCTAAAATTGGATCAATAACAAAGGGAAGTAGTGGTCGTAAGATTATTCAAGAAGAATTAGACGGCAACAGCAGAAAGAATTCATCAGCCAAATTATTCAAGATTCCACCACCTCCACCAGAGAAGCTTCGTGAATGGGAGGAAAGTAAGGGAGGTTTAGCAAGAAGAGATAGGTCATCTTCAATTAACAGTGCCAAATCAGATGATAAGTCACCTCGACAGTCCAACAACGCTGGCGGTGCACTCAATTATAAACTACATACACCCAAGAGTCCCAAGAAGAAGCCACATTCATTAGAAGAGGAATTAGATTTAGTTAATCATAAACGCTTCGCTGAAAAGATTGTCATGGCAACCTCCAAGGCTGCAAGGAAGTTTGAGGAAGAGTATGATGAGAATGCTCCATCACCTAAACAGCAGGATCAGGTATCACCAAGTAGTTCAACTGATCGATTCTTCTCCTGTGCAGGAGAGACATCTCAACCACGTACTAATAGTAGTCCAGAACAGCTCAATTTGCAAATGCCAGCGGTGGGTGAACTTACTCGTGGTGCTTTCAGTCCTTGGAAGATTCCCGATCGTGCCGATGATAATGAAAGTAGCATAGCCTCATCGGCAAGGATGTTGTATGAGAATGAAACATATGTCAAGGCCGCAATGGCGGCTGCAACGTCTATTAGTGATGCCCAGTATAATGACAACGACGAGCGTGGAAAAGTGTCAGAACAACAGAATAAGGATGACACTCATGATGAGTCGTTTGAGATTAGCCTAGAGGAGGAAGGTGGTGGTGCTCTCACGTCAGTCTTGACATGGCTCTTTAATGAGGTTCTACCGCCAGACTCATCGATCGTTGCGGCGTTTTCAGCTTTTGATATAGATACAGCCACCGCAGTCCAATATGGAAGATGTCTAGCAATTGCCAATGATGATGAAAGTTTCAACATCATATGTAGGTATGTAGCCACAAGCGTTATGAAACAGTATGGAAATGCTAGAGTTGAAGTAAAGCGAGAAACAAACGATGGAGTCCCTTGTCAAATAGGTGATGGAAACAATAATACTGCAGGGTCAGACATTTCTGTTTCGACGTTTGAGACTACATCCTCCGTTTCTGATAACAAGCCTGCATTTGCTGAACGAGCGGCGGCAAGAATACTCAAACGAATTGTAGATCCGTTTCAAATCCCAGCATCCACAGATGATACAAGTACATCTCGAGGTCCAAATCCAGATGAGTTGGCTGCTGGTCTTGCGAGCTTCTTGCAACAAATTTCCAATCTCACAGGGTTACAATCTCCATTTGATAATGACAATCCATTTATACCATCAGCCGAGCAGCATAATCTCAACACATCGAGAAGAGGCGAGGGAAAGACCATGCAGGATTTGGTATTCTCAGACCAAGATAGGCTCATTGCAATCTTTCAGTTTCTAGAGAAAGCTTGCAAGGGAGATGAAGTCAAACGTGTCCTTTCCGATATCGAGGAAGGGACTGCTGACGGACACCACATCAATAATGACACGTCTTATGCTTCACCAAAGGGACAGACGGCTCTTTCTTGTATATCATCTGATTATCACGCCAAGACAAAGGCCACTGTTCGTAAGAGCAATAGAAGTAGTAGACCACGAAAGTCTTCAACTCGACAGACTGTCAAACCAAGAAGCCACTCTATTAATCTCAATTACTTGGTGCCTAATGAACGACCAAGTCCTTTCGAGAAGGCAGTGTGGAATACTCCAAGTATTGTACCATTAATCTTATCCTTCCTTGGCAATCCAGTATCAGTCTGTGTGATGAAGCGGCTGAATGTATTCTGCAATAGAATAGTCTGTGAGAACCAACATGTACTAATGAGAGATGCTGTTAGACTAGGTGGAATGAGTAAATACGTTCGGCCATCATTCTGGTTATGGGTAACAGAGATGAATAAGACTGAACCTCCCATCCAATTAAGATCATCAAGACGTGGATATGACCCACGAAATGCACCGACTTCTACCTCTGGTTACAAAGGTGATGACTTCTTAAAGCTCAAGGAGAGTGGGGAGAATGGCAAATGGAAGAATATAATCGAGAGAGATGTCACACGTGCCTTTGGAAATATGCCCCCACACAAGACAGGGGCTAGGTATAGGCAAGATTCAATTGTTCGAGCTCTAGTTTCATTTGGAAGGGAAGAGATTATGAGGAATAGTCGAAGCTATCAAGCTTTGTCCATACCGGAAGAGTCTGAAGCTAAACATTTCAAACTGTCTTCTCGCTTAGATAAAAAACGAGATGATTCAAGCAATGGTAGTAGCGGTAGTCTTACCCCCACTGATACAGTTAGTGATTGGGGAGGTATTTCTCCCGTCGGCAGTCTCGTCACTGAAGACGAAACCAACCCTGTGATTACTGAGGAATCAATGAAAGTTGTTTCATTTGAGAATGGTGAAGTTTTGGAGACTAGTACGAAGCAACATCCAAAGCTCAATGTCGTGACTTCGAGATCAGATGTAAGCGATCCCGTCCTAAGTGGGAATGCCCTGACCAATGAAATGAAGGTGGATTTACAAGATAAACTGAGATCTATACTTCATGCTCTTGCAGCTAGACATGAGGGAGTTGGATATTGCCAAGGGATGGATTATGTAGTAGCTCACCTACTTCGAGTTTTACAAGATACAATCTTACTTCGAGTTGTGCAGAGATCGATGCCCGGCGGTCAGACAGAAGTTGATGACTGGCGTACAATATCAAGTGACGAACTTCGAACACGAATGAATGATATCAACACAAACTCAATTGTTGTCGAAGATGTTGTATTTCGGGTCATGGACACCTTCTTCTCGACATACAGTCTCCAACACATGTACTGGCCTGAACTGCGATGTCTCAAGACATTTTGTCGTGTCTTTGAAAGCTTGATCAAACAGAAACTTCCAGTTCTTGCTGATCACTTCCAACATCATGATCTTAATGTTGGACTGTTTGCTCTGGGATGGTTCCAAACTCTGTTCCTCTACTTACCATCCATGCCCTCGGCTACTGTTTGTCACATTTGGGATATATGGTTGGTCGAGAGAAGTTTCAAGATATTCTTCCGAATAGGCACAGCCATTTTGTTCTTAAGCCAACCTACCCTATTGAATCATGATTTGGAAGGCATGATGACTTATCTCAACACATTCCCTGATGCTACACTGCTACGCCGCGATATCTTGATACCATGTGCGTTGCAGATTAAGATTACAAATCGGATGTTAGTTGAGATAGAAATGGAAGTGGCAAAGACCTCACAAGCTGAGAGTGGTAATGAGTATTTCTCGGATTAAAGTAAATGTATAAAATATGCTAAGATATGGTTATGGGGTCATGACTGAGTCCCTGTGTGTCTGTTGATCATAGTGTACATTGATAGATTGACATTGACAGAGTGTATCAAGATACACTACAGTATTCCTTAAATGATTAATTCGATACTAACTACCTACTCATAGTATAAGTATGTCGGATATACTCTGTATCATCTCTGCATTCTTCCTGCCCTTCTCTTAGTATGGAAGTCCTACGGACAGTTTGCTACAGCATTCCTTACATATTGCTTTGTCAGCATTCTCTCTTTGAGACTTAGTATAACTGTCTTGAGTCTTGGTTGCGTTGCAAGTAGAACATATACGCTGGGCCAGAAGCTTCTTACGTGTTTCCTCACACTTCTTACACCTAGCATTATCACGTTTAGATCGTTGGTTTTTGGAGAAGTCATCGTGAAGATTCTTAGATAATTTGCACACAAAACAAATAAGCTCATTCTTCTTAAGTTCTTCTCGCCCTCGCTGTTTCCTTTCAAGTTCCTTAAATATGCTGAGAAGATATGCTGGTTGCTCGCAATTGCTGACGGAGTGTCTCACTGATGGATTTAAAATAATCACATCGCCCGATCTCATAGTGATTTTCAGCTTGTATTCCGGAAACACGAAATGATATATGAGCACATCGTCATCTGTTTCATCCTTCGAAAGGCATGATAAGTATGAAAAACAGTTGTCATCATATATGTGTTTTGTAACTCTCTCTCCACTAGTTTCCATCTTTTCCACAATATCTTTAACTCCATCCTTTGCCTGGCGTATTATGTCATCGGGTGTGCCCTCTTTAAAGATAAATAAGCTACTATTCAATGAATCCTTACAATCCTTCCCGATCAAATCATATACAGTACTTCCGTCGTCATTTTCATGCTCGATACCAGGTTTGTATTCATCAAGAATACTGAGAGTTTCCCTCATCTTTTCATATCCTCTCTTGCCACGGAAATCCGTCTGTACACTATTTCTTGTAATCTTTGCGGCAATGAACTTACCATGTTCATCTGTAGCGACCATATTCAGATTCCCCTCTTCATGCATCTCCTTCCAATCATCTTTACGCACCAATTTTTCTACTACAACATCCACATCATTACCATCTTCAATATGTTGAATCTTTGGAAACGCTTCCACTTTGATGTGTATTTTGGCTCGTTTTCTATACCTACGCCTTCTTCTTGATTTGCCTACTTTGTCATTAACCTGTTGTGCATCCATTTTGTCATCTGTGTCGACTTCCTCGGTTTTGAGGTTCATTTCACTCTTCACCTCCAATGGTTTAGCTTCATCATCTGTGTTGCATTCATATGCCGTATCTACCTCCTTCCTACTAAGTTCCCGTTGCTGCTTCCTTCTCCTGCGACGGGCATTCTTCTTAGCCTTACTTGACCTGCATTTATCTAATACAATAGATACTATCTCCATAGCGGTAAATCCTTGTAGAATGTTATCCATATCTTGTGGACATTTGGAGGTGAGAAGATACGGATTGGCTTTGATCATATCCTTCACTTCATTATCAAGTTCATGTGACTGTTCTTCAAGACAGGAGTTTAATTTCTTGAAGAATTCCAGCACAATCTCATCCCGTACTCTCCTTTGCTCCTTCCTCACTTTCTCCTCAGGGTATTTCTTCAATAAATCACCCATTGGATTTATTGTACCACCCTCTGAATGTGTTACTCCAGCTTCTAAATGAGGAAGTTGATTAATATTGTTCATAATGACAGTACTACCAACGTGTCCACAACTCAACTTATCTCCAAGTTTGACAGTCTTGTATAGAATACTGAGCATCTCAACTGGCTCTAATCCACCGTCGTCATTCTCAAACCCTTCTGCCAACTCGTCGAGGAATAAGTAATCACCATTCGTTGGGTAATAACCCGAGAGTAGTAGGACAGTAAGGTGATCAACTGGCATTCCAAAGTCACAACGTAAGACCTCATAACACTTGTCAGTTGCTTTTCCACCCAGTAGGACAAGCTCGTAGAGTAAATCACGTGTATCTGGGCTAATTTCTTGTTGACATACCGCCTCCATAGCAGTGTATCCCTTTTCAATGTAATCCATATCTTGTGGACACTTAGCCTCGAGTAGATACGAATGTGCTTTGATCAACCTATCTAAATGAGTCATAATCTGATCTTCTTCAAGGTAGGCGTTTAACTTCTCAAAGAACTCCAATACAACAGCATTATATTCGTCCTCTGATGTAGAAGTAGAAACAGATGGAATTATATTGTCATGCCTGAGAGATGATGTATTCATTTCATCATCTGTGTCTGCATCTTCAGTTTTGATGTTCATATTACTCGCCACGGCAAATGGCTTTGGCTCGTCATTATCTGTATCACATTCATATGCTGTTTCTGTCTCGTTCTCAACTCCATTGCTGGTAACTGGTTGCAACTCTAGTTCATCATCAGTCTCTTCTTCTCGTTCCAGTTTGACAGTCATACCGCTAGTCACAGCTAATGGAAGCTCATCGTCATCTGTATCATTTCCATATGCAGCTAGGAGGGAGAGTGAATCCGCATTGATCATTGGGTCCGTTGCCACAGAGTCTGTGCCATCTTCCTCTGCTTTGATACCCGATTGACTTGTGTGAGAGTTTGTGTTTGCCTTGCGCTTTAATTCATCATCATCTGTTTCTTCCCCTTCATCCTTGATATGCATATCACTCTTCACAACCATCGACACTGCATCCATATTGATCATAGGATCCGTTGCCACAGAGTCTGTATCATCATTCTCTGATTTAATACCCGATTGACTTATTACTACTGATGGTGATGGTTTATTGGAGTTTGTGTCTGTCTCATCAGCTTGGGGATTAAGTTCGGTGAATGAACTCTCGGCGGCATTATTAGCAGTCTCTTGATTGGCAGATGCACTGATCTCCTCACTACCCACCCCAGCTTGATTGGTTGTTAAACTACTACCATTGCTATCCGTAGAAGAAGCTGCTAGCCCCGGTTTACCACTTTGGTACCCCACAGATGCATTTCTTTCATAACACACAAGTTTTTCATCTCTATCTTCTTGATCATTATAATCCCCATCCTTATCTGATCTATCCTTACTACCCAATAAATCTGTTCTAATTGCCTTAAGAATCGGTGCATCATCATCTTCTTCATCCCCTAAATCAATACCATCATCCTTAGCAGTTGCAACTAATTCATCTCCAGTTTCCAACAAACCAGATAATACAGCAGCTTTTCGTATAGGAGGTGCACCATCTACCAACTTTATTAATCGAACAGTATGTGTCGGAACTAAACCATTATAACCAGCAAACTTCCAACGTATCTTAACCTTTCCATCCTTATTACTCTCAAGATATTCCAGTGGATTTTCTTTACATCCAAGAAGAATTGCATCATGTTCAGAACCAACTTGTGATACGATAATTGGATAGCCTGATATTCTACCCTCTTTAACTATTTGATAAGTTGGTATATCTTTATCATTTACGGGAGGAGACATACTATCAACAATATTATCTCGCGGTGTAGCAGTGATCTTTACTTTCTTTGGAGTCTTTGTTGTTGCAATAGAAGTGGACAAATCATGTGTCCTTTTCTTGTCATTAGAGGGTGCATCATATTTACTTTTTCTTGGTATGCGAAATGATGAGAGGGTATCATTTGCCGCTGTAGACTGCTTTGCAGTATTGGAGACTATGTCAACAGTTGATTTACTACCACTATAAGTAAGCGTCTTCTTTCTTGGTATACGATTATTCATGAACGAGGCCGTGTTGCCCTTATTGTCATTGCTGTGGAGAAATGACATATCTTTTGTGTTTTGGAATGGATATTGCCACCCAGTATCCAGAATTAATGGTACATACTACTTAGGTAGTTCACTTCAATATGGTGTTTGAGGTTGTTTTACAATAGCATTGTGATGGACATATTCAATTATCCTAGTATAACTATCTATGGTACGATAGTGATCTGAACCGACGGACGGCTCATGTTAAAGTTTAAAAATGTGCAGTATCCTTTTGCATGCATCTGTTGTCCAACAGTTTGTTATGCAACAGCATACTTAAAGCAAGCTCTATATACTGCAACTATGTAGCAGTATGCATCGCAAAGTCTGATAAGTAGTATGTAGAATATATTTCTATTGGTGTCACGGGATCCTTGGGATACCGAATTTCTATTAAAGTTCATATTAATAAGAGGTATTGTAAAGTTTGTCTTAGTTAAAGTAATAGTTTGTAAAGAGAATATAAGAACCAGATGAGTGCAAAAGATAACAATGCCTCATTACTTCTTTTATTGAAGTGTATACTAACTAACCCCAGCGACTGTTGGTAGGTGGTGGCTGATCGCTATCTCTTGAATTACGATCATATCGTCCTCCACCAGCGTATCCACCCCCTCTATCAGAAGACGATGAACCTCCACCCCATCTTGAGCCTCCGGCACCACTTCCCCCAGCAGAAGAGCCACCAGCAGCACGTCTAGACGGTGGGACATATTTATTACCAGTTCCACCTCCCATTCCTATTCTCTGAGGTGATGATGTTTCTTGACGTTCACGAGCATCTCGTTCTCGTTTGGCTTCCATACGTTCACGTTCTTTTGCTTCCATCTCTTCTCTTGCTACCCTCTTCTCTTCTTCCTTACGTTGACGCTCTTCTTCAGCCTTTCTCTCAGCCTCAGCCTTGGCAACAGCTATTCTTTCAGCCTCAGCCTTTTCCTCCTCGTCAACCTTTCGTTTACGAGCTCTATTAAGCTTGCCTTTCTCAGCCTCGATTTCAGCACACTCGTCTTCTGACTTGCATGCCTTCTCATGTACCACCTTACGGGAAGACATGATCATGGATTCAAATTGAGATGTGTAATCAAATACTGAACATTCGCCCATAACGGCCTTGTCGGTAACGTCACTTTCCCATTGCTGCTTGGCCTTCTTGGCACTTTCAACAACATCCTCCTCATATCGCTCTTTATCCTCCTTAACACGTTTCTCAAAGCTTGCCTTCTGTAGCGGCAATTCCTCAATGCGGACTGCACGGACAAGGTAATCAAGCTGCTTGGCGGTCTCTTTAACCTTACGTTCGGCCTCCTCCTTCTTCTTGTTCGCCTTCTCGGCATGTTCTTTAGCCAGAGCAGCAGTATCGACCTCCTTGAGCTGCTCGGTGGTCATATTCTCAACAGACCGTCCCATAGCAGTGAGGTATCGCTTCTTCTCAAGAGCATCCATCTCCTCTTGAATCTTCTGAAGCTTCTCACGTTCACGCATCTTCTGTTCACGCTGCAGACGACGGTCCTCCTCGGCCTTGCGCGCCAATTCCTCAGCCTTACGAGCAGCCTCCTCTTGACGGAGACGTTCTTGGACTTGACGTTCAGCCTCCTCTTTACGCTTTTCAATGACCACGCGACGTTCAAGGGTGGCAATATGATCGGCCTCGACAGTTGATCGGACACCCATGTAGATGGACTTGCGTTCAGCAGTAATAGCAGCAACATCGGGTGGGGAGATGATATCGCATGCCGTGGTAAGACGTTTGGCAAGCGTGGACAATTGTCCTCGCATCTCGTCACTCTCAAGTGCCGCGGTACCAAAGCGGATACATCCCAATCGATGATCGATACGAACATTTAAGGCACGAGATTGGGCAGACAAGACGATTGACTTTTCCATCTGTTCAAAGCTAACACCAAGTCCAGATGTTAAATTCTTCACATGGTCGAGGGAGATGGTGTAGTATGACGATGACAAGTTGGTGATGAGCTTGAGGATCAATACATTTGTCAAGGGATTAACATACTTGGCAAGAGTGTGATCTTCACCCTCAGTTGCGTCACCGCTACCATCGGACGTAACGCCAGTCTCGGCACGGAGGGTATCCAACAACGTGCGTGCCTTCTCAACCATATCAAGGGGGTCGGTACTATCCTCCAAAATTACATACAATTCACGCAAGTAATCGGGAATATCCTCCATGATATTACGTGAACGAATCTCGGCCAAAATTGCCTCCCTACTTGGTTCGGTGGTATGAAATCCAAGTAAGGTTGCCATACGTGCCATCTTCTCCTTGGCAATATCATCCTCGACAGTTGATTGGATGGCATCCCGCCCCAATGGCTTACTCTTCTTATCCGAGCCACTGCTGCTACTTGCGGGGATACATAAGGCAGCCAACAAAACAGCAGATGCCTGTTGTTTCTTCATCTCAGCACTCATACCACGATTATACTCCTTACATAATGAGTAATACTTATACCAAGCGAATGCATGGAATAAATAATTCTCACTAACCCAGAAGAGATTTGTCAACTTTTCATAATACGCTGCCATAATCTTTGCCTTGGGGGGTGGAATATTCACACCGGGTAACTTACGACGTGTACGTGAGATTTGTAAAATGTTGTAAATATCCTCGACGGTACGGAAACCCTCGGTGTATAGACGTAATGTGGAGGCAGTTTCGAGTTGTGCAAAACGAGTTTGGAGGTGTAGTTCAATGGATTCGGCTGTCCATCCCTCCCATCCGCGGACCTAGAATTTTAAAGATTGGTTAAAGTAGTAGCAGGGTGGTAGGGAGTGATGTTAGAGAACACATCATGTGAACATTTAAAGATAACCCCACATAAAACACCCAAACAAAATACAATTACAGCACATATAGAAAACAAAAACATACCTTATTATTCCCAGCCTCAAACCTAGCAACATTCACACCACCATACTTTGTTAAATTACCCAAATGCATTCTCATCATATCACATAATCTTCGAAATTCCACACGTCGTTTATACTCAGCACAAAATCGTAATGCACTAACAGCTGCACCATGATATAATCGTTCCAACTTTGAATTAGACTTGAGTATGTCTAGTACAGCACGGTATACCTCCCATAGGAATTTTAATGCGGGGAATAAGATGGCTGTTTCACGTTGGGCCTTTTCGGGATCGGTGGACATGGTGGATAATAAGATTGATTGGGGATTACCATCGTATACTAAATCTTCATCATCATCTGCCGTAGATTCTTTGTTACTCTCCTCACCACCAATAGCAGTAGGAGTTTCCTCAAGCGTAGGTTTAGGCATCTCACCCTTATCAGCAGCCTCTTTAGCATCCTTACATTTCTTTTCAGACTTTTCAATTAAATGTCGAATAACACCTTCTAAACTCCCAGGCGCTTGTGATTGACTTAAATTACGATATTGATGTAATCCATCTTTAGCCTCACGTGCCTTACCCAATTGTAAACATAGGTCTAAGTAAAAGATGATTATTTTTTCATATGTTGTTGACCATGTCTTGTGTCGTCGTGATGATAGAATTTCATGAAGGAGGGTAAGTGCGGCGGCTGGTTGATTAATTTCGTTTAGTTCTTCGGCACGACGGAGTGCATTCTCTGGTTTGTTTAGGAATGAGTTGTACGACATGTTGTATTATGTTTGTGTGTGTGATACGTACTAGAAATTGTATCTCTGAGAATGAGATAGATTTATATGTTTTTTTGGGGCGGCTTATGAGCAGGAAATTATATCACCAAAATGCCTGAGTTTAGTGCTTATTTGTTGCAATATTGCTATATACCCCATTGGCCAGCAGACATAGTCCTAATGCAGAGCCATTCATTTATTTGGCGATAACCAAATCATTAATTCAGCGAT
>Ga0214480_100502_pt1 | contig 19619 bp, 16 predicted proteins | sample M1_20Mar14CPVII9_3_FD_165042 | JGI IMG/M metagenome (GOLD analysis project Ga0214480, IMG submission 165042) | Marine eukaryotic communities from Monterey Bay, California, United States - M1_20Mar14CPVII9sort6BwellE17 | ecosystem: Environmental > Aquatic > Marine > Unclassified | place: USA... | reverse complement strand
ATCATCCAATGTTTATATGCTCCTTCAACCACTGCGCACGAGAAACAATCGCATCATGCTTATCCAAACTCCGTACGGCCTTATCAATAATCCGTTCAACCATATCACTATGATTTTGTGATTCTTCCAACTTAGCCGCTGCTATCCATATAGCACGTTCGGTAGGTAAATGTTTTCGTGCTTGATTTAATACTTTCCGGGCATTATCATATGTTTCTAAACGTGCTAATGCTAACCACATTTCAACACTATGTGGTACTTTTTCAACAGCCACGGCTAATAGGACACGTGCATCATTCTCATCTTCTAAATCAATGGCAGCCTTCCATAATGTTACAGAATTTGGATTGGATTCTAATGCTTTCCGTAATACTGCCTTCTTGGCATATTCCTGATGTTCTAAATCAGCTGCTTTTAGATATATCTTAACAGATGTTGGCATACGTCGTGCCGCCGCTGCTAAGATAGTTTTACCCTGATTGACCGGGTGTAATCGTGCCGCTTCTAACCATACATCTTCATTATCAGGACATATTTCACACCCCTCCATTATTAATTTACGTGCCTGTGCAGTTTTACCGGCTGCCTCCTCCACACGTGCCGCGGCAATCCATCCCGGACCATGTTTGGGATTTGTATCACGAACAGATTTTAATAATAACCGTGCTTTATTGACATCACCCACCTCGGCGGCGGAGGCAATCTTTGTATTACTTAGGGATGTTAAATATCCTTTTGGATCAATCGTTGATTGTCCTGATACTGAATCAATCCCTCCTGTAGATGCCTTGTCTAATGACATTGTCATTACTGTAGATCGTGCCTCTGCCAATCCAGATAAATTCGTTTTATACCCCGTTGAAGTTGAAGTACCATCTAGAACCTGTGTAGTACCACCCAATCCCATAATACCACCAGCACTAGCATCATTATTACTTTTACTTCGTTGATCTAACAACGAATCAGTTAATGGTGTAAAGACATCCTCTCGTCGTTTCTGTTTATGTCTCAAAGAATAATCACCCACATCTGGTATTGCTGCCCATTGTTCATCTGTTACACTTGCTAACTTTGATTTTAATTCACGAAATTGATCACCTATTGCTGATCCTCCTCCATTGTTACTGTTGTTATTACCGTTTGTATCATTAACCTTTCGTCGTTTAGAATTCATACGTTCATCAATAGCATTATATATAGCATCTGCTTCATTATCATCATCATCAAATTGACTTGGATCTTGATTCGAGAATAAACTTCCTTCCATTTCTGGATTTGAATTTGCAACCTGCATAGTTTGTCCGGCTATCATTCGCGGGGGATCAATTGGTGTAGCGTCTCCAGACCCACCATAGCTTGATGCTCCCCGTCCGGCGCCTGGAATGTAATTTGCTGGTGCTGCACCAAATGGCTGTACTGGCTGTTGTTGAGCATTGGCACGCTGCATTTTCTGCATCTGTAGCTTTGCCGCACGTAATTCAGCTGCTCTACTTCCAGTACCACTACTTGGTATAGTTGAGTTGGCTCCCAATGGATCATCGGCATTATCATCGTCTGTATTGGCTGATGGTCGAGATGATGCTGGACCGATATCGGAACGTGTTGTAAAACCAGCGGCGCCACGACCTAGGCCTGCTATGTAACCTTTGGGTGCTGTAGTTTGATTGGTATTACGTAGAAGTTTTCTATGATCCATTGTATAAGTTTTGTTGTTTGTGATGTTTGAGAAATTGTTGAGTTGATTTTGTGAGCTGTGCTTGGATTCGTATACAGACTGATATGTAGATTAATATTTAGAAGTTATAGACGATCTCTGTGGTGATATTTATGCGGTTAGTGGTATTGTTTGGAGAGAATGGTGCCGCTCTAATGTCTAATAACTGCTAATCGTACTTTGTAATTTTGTATTTTTTATACGGTTTGAAAGATAGTGATGTATGTTGTTGCTGCGGCTCTCTAGGCTATGCACATCCGATAACATACATAACTGAATAGTTGTTCGAAAGAAATAGTAGTGTTATCTCGGCGTAAGAGTAGATATAGCGGACAAGAAAACGTGCAACAAAAAAATTGAGCATTGCAAAAAGCGCAGTGTATATATGTAATATATCTGCTATCTCTGCATGGTAAATTATTGATTAGGTCTTAAATCTATTGCAGACTACTGTACATACGGTAAAATAATAGTTGTTTGAAGAAGTGGTAATATTGTCGGCATCAACTGAGTAGATACGCGGACAAGATAAAATGAGCACATCATATGAGCAAAAAAAATCTGAGCATTGCAAAAAAGACAGTGCATCAGACAATACCTCTTGTAATAGTAGTAACACTTCTCGTATCGATGATGCCATATCGGATATTCTTGGTGGGTTGGATATATCTAATAATGATGATGATAAACTGTTTGCGGATCCTCCGCCAAAAGAAGATTGTCCAATTTGTATGCTACCAATGCCACACTCTAATGGACTTTGTGGAGTGGCAACCATTTACATGCCATGCTGTGGAAAGACAGTATGCTGTGGATGTATGGTAGCAAGTGCAGAGGAGGTAAAGAAGGGTAATCTTAAGAAGTGGTGCCCGCTTTGTAGAGTGCCGATAGAATTTTCAAACGATGAAATAATCGAACGATCCAAGAAACGAATGAAGTTGAATGATGCTTGTGCATTTTACACATTGGGATCACTAAATAGTACGAGTTTACCGAAAGAATTGGAATTATTGAATACGGCGGCTGAGCTTGGATCAATTGAGGCTCATTTTACACTTGCTAATAGATATAAGATGGGTGATGGAGTCCAACAAGATGTGAAAACCGCTGTATATCACACAGAGTTTGCAGCAATTGGAGGGCACGAAATGGCAAGGCATAATCTTGGCATAGTTGAAAAGGTGAATGGTAATATTGAACGAGCATATAAACATTGGATGATTGCAGCAAGAGCTGGAGCTGAACGGTCTTTAAAGGCAGTTGGTGAAGGTTACAAGGCTGGGCATGTTACAAAAGATGAATATGCAAATACATTACGAGCATACAAAGATTCTCAAGATGCAATGAAGAGTCAGCAGAGGGAAGAAGCTAGATTTCTCTAACGATCCAGTAGATTAATACACTATGATATGCACAAAATAATAAGTTCGATATAATTATTACTTCGGGAAACAGCTTTATTCAAACTATGTCAATAGCCCTTTTAAATATACTGTACAGGTATTCTTTTGATATAATTGATCTTTATTGTTATGTATGTTTTCTTATGAATGATTTGATTTATGGATATCTAATACTTATACTCGACAGGTTGGTAGTTTGGATTTGTTGGACTGACCATTGACATCACATTAGTATCTGGTACATATGATTGCTGAGAAGCTGATGTAATCTTTGTACCACATTTACCACAGAACTTGGCTCCTTCTATCTTTGCTGCTCCACACTGCCGACAAAAGCATGCATTCTGATTTGTCGCTTGATTCTCATTATTTGTTTGATTTGGATGATTAGCAGCAGCCTTTCTCCTTGTTTCTTCAAATCTAGCAAGTTGTTCATCACAGGCATTTGCTCTTGCCGTCCACTTCTTTTGCTTCCGCTCTTCAAACATCATGTATGGCCTCGAAGCCTTGGCTCGGTATCTAGCGGCTTGTTCTCTTAATCTCATTTCTTCGAATGTAATGCCTTCTGCTCTAGCTGCTTTTTGGGTTTCATGTCTATCAGCAATTTTCTTTGCCACGAAAAGGCCTAGCATAACATCTCCTACGATTTCTCCATTATCTATGCCCATTGTTGTTCTGTATTTATTGATGTTGTATATATGTAAAGTTGATGTGTTTATCTGATGTCTGTTTTAGTTGTGTTTATTCTTTGTATTATCGATTGTTTGCTTTTGTATTTATGAGACCTTTGCAGTAGGATATGCATATGTGAATGACATCTTGCCCTATATCTTGGATGTATACTCCAATAGCCGCCATCATGATTCATGATGTCTCAATACCTACCTATATAGTTTGTTCTTGGTTGTTGAGATTTAAGGCCCTTCAATACGCCCTCGGACGATATGCCCCCACTAGAAATTGTCAAAAATTGAAATGGGGATGCAATATGATGCAAATGCATAATTCTTCCTGTTGCCTTGAGGCGGGAGAATCGATATGCATTTATTATGTATTAAATCTGAGTGATGCATCGAAGAGTGTATTAGAGAAGTGACCGATATAACAAACAAGAGGTAGGCATATCATATGAATGAAAAAGTTATTGCAAAAAGAATACTAGATATTTGACATAATATTGTTAATCAATTGCTGTTGGGCGAAACAGATATCAAATATTAGAGATATAAATGAGGGGTCTTCAAAGAAGAGGAGGAAGACCTTCTCCGACACAAGCATTTGCTTTGTTCTTATGTTTTGCAATTGTATTTACAATTATCAGTATACATATGAGTACTAGACTCTTGATTGCAATGCATGATAATAACTCAACAATAGATTCTAGTTGGATGGCACCAACAACAATACAAAGAAGAGTTAAGAGGTATAATAAATCACCACCGCCTCTACCAAGAGATGAGCAATATACAACACACTGGTGTCATTCAAGAGATTATCTACCTGATAATTCACATCGAGCATCATGTCTCTTTCATAACATGTGTATAGTTCAACGGCCGAAGAATAGTAATCATGGTACTAATCCCAAGCATGAGATTGAGTTCCTATATGTGTACGATGATGATAATAATGATAATGAGCAAAAGATTAAGCAAAGAATAAAAGATGGAGATGCATCATTTACATTAGGCGTAGGACCACATAGTGGTGATGATCGTGTCGTCTTCTCACCTATTCCAATCAGTATGAATGAACTTAATGTTCAATATTCAACACGAGAGTATATCACCGGCACATCGGTCTTATTCTATGAATACAACTCTGAGAACTTCGGTCATTTGTTAACTGATGTCCTTCTTCCAATATATACGGCATTACAGGGATTTGGACTTGAGTATCATGAAGATATAACACTCTTCCGATATAGTATAGTCGATGCAATTGGCTGGAGTTGTGATTTTCATCGAAAGCAAGTAGGGCCATCAGGTATAAGTGATAGATATGGTAATGTCGGTAAACATTGTGATAGATTTTACAATATGACGGCAGAGTTGATGTATGGTCATCGTCCATTACAAGTATTGAACGGCACAACTGTCCAACCAACCTGTTTCCAGACCTTAGTTGCTGGTATGCCAATGTATTCGGATGACTGTGATGATGGCCACGCAGGCCGTGAGACGGATGTTTGGTCATTATGTAATCATGCAAGACAAGGTCAGTTCTGGCACTTCCGGAACTACATCTTGCAGAATGTACTTGGCGAATCATATGATGAAATGAATGATATGCCGAAGCATCACAAGATTACAATTACACAACGAGAAGATGAACATCGTGGACTGAAGAATTTAGATCAACTTATCAGCCATCTACGAGATAAATATCAAGGTTCAGAAGTTGAAGTAGTAGTAGTTCAATGGGAGAAGCTCTCACTCAAGGAGCAACTCAATCTGATACGAACGACGACAGTACACATCACTCCGCCAGGAGGAGTTAGTTTCATTGCACTTTTCCTCCCAAGGTGGGCTACATCGATACGACTATACACGATGGAGTATCGAATGGAGTGGAATATAATGCATTACTTGGGTTACATATCAATTTCACATGTTGACTGTGATGATAATAAGTTTCATAGTCTTATACCATTGGATGAAGTTACAAGTTTAGTAGATGAGGGTATAAAACGGTATAATGATTATCGAATTGGACGTGGAGATACCACTTGGAAGCCTTTTGTGAATGTAGATAGAAGAATCAGAAGAAAGATGTTGGCTATGAAATCAACTTCTGCTATACCTCAGACAGTATACCAATCTTGGATAAGTCGTGATATGGCTCCTAAAATGAGAAGTAACCTTGACAAATGGATTGCATTGAACGATGACTATCGATTTGTCTTCTTTGATGACACTGAACAACGAAATTGGATGAAACAGAACTGTTCCGAGTACTGGCCAGCTTGGGATGATATGCAACTTCCAGCAGCAAGAGCAGATCTCTTCAGGTATTGCATATTGTATGTGAATGGCGGTGTATGGATCGATGTTGATATAGAGGTTATACAACCTTTGCATACCTTTATAACTTCCGCAGAGCTTTTGGTTGTACATGATGGAGGAATGCCAGGAGATGAGTTTCTCTACAATGCCTTCTTGGCCACTGTGCCTAAATATCCTGTATTGAAACGTGCTATGGATATTATAATGGAACATTACCAAGTACGACTTGAGAGAGGAGCAGTCTACGCTACAGGGCCGAACGTACTGTGGCGTGCTGTAAATGATGTAATTGGAAAAGTAAAACCGAAAAGCTTTATCGGGTTTAACGAGGAACATAAAATTGAGTACTTGTCGTTTGATGGGAAGATTATATCCAGTTCAACAAGCGGCTCGGTACTATTTGGAAAGTATGACGGATATCTTGACGATGCTACGATGCACGGAGGTGAGCCACACTATGGAAGAGAGGTAACCTGGTCGACTAAGGCTTAAACTAGTGTGATATAAGATAAAACATAAAGCTCATGTATACACACTACGGATTATTATTCTCCTTCTATGTGCCACGCAACTGCTGCCTCATAGTGTGTGATGGGATGGCAGTCTACTACACTACTTCATATTAGTAAGAAATAAATGAGTAGATAAATGAGTCGGCTATCTGATACCATCGTCAGTACTACAGGTGTCGACGATGAGAATAATTGCTCACATGATACTATGTCAGACATCACATCAACTTCCATCAAGCAAGCAGCAATGAAATTGCATCATGCAAACTATCTACTAATCACAACAGGAGCAGGCTTTAGTGCCGACTCCGGTTTGCAGACTTATGAATGTGCACCAGTTGAATATAGAGTTCAAACTAACAGAGGATCCATACAACTTTCAACGATTTTGGTTAAACTTTACACGATCATACTTAAATACTAAACCGCACAATGGTTATCAGGTATTAGATCAATGGTGTAGTGGTGGTAAATTAAAGAATTTGAAAAGATCATCTATCAATAGTGACAGCATAACACTACCTTGGTATGTATACACTTCAAATGTAGACAATCACTTCAATAGATTCCCAAGCTTTGATGAAAAATTATGTGCAATTCACGGCTCTGCATTAGAGTTTCGATGTGCTTGTGGTATCGGTTATGCTAACGGCCAACCCAGAATGGGAAGTCAGTGGGATAAATGGAATGAAAAGGCAAAGTCATGTACAGATACATGCAAACAAACAACAGTACAAATGAGTCCGAGTATCTTGTAAGACATATCCAACTCGGATGATATCTTTTCATCACATTCTGCAATCAACCAATGAGGCCAAATGTTCTCATGTTTCATGATACTGATGTCAATGTACTTAGAGAGATCAATAGTCAAAGAGAAAGATATCAAGCTTGGGAAGCTCTAGTTGAAGAAGAGGTTGCCAAAAACAATATGAATCTGGTCATACTTGAACTTGGCTGTGGAACAAAAGTACCAGCAGTTAGAGAAGAGTCAGAAGAAGTGCTATTAGACACGGCAAAGAAGATAAACTCACATGAAGGTAGCAAAGGATCAGTTTGTTTGATTCGAATCAATCCAAAGGATGCAGATATTGTTGTGGAAGGGGAAGAGGAGAGCTTGGATACCATCTCCATCACATCTACCGCTGCTAATGCTCTTCAGAAGATTGATAGTTTACTCAAAGAGAACTTGAATGATTGTGAATGACAACATCCATAAAGTGATTTTAACGAGCTATCAAATACAATAGCTAAGAAGAAGACTCGGTATATGATATGCATACTAACCCACCATTTTAGTACCTGCTGTGCTTTAGTTTTACTAGACTCTTTTCTGCATGACTCTTTTCCTTTTCTGCAAATCTATCCACGTATCTATTCAACTGATCAACCTTCTTTCATAATGCTACCTATTCAACCTCAAGCTGGGTGGCAGATGAGCGTAAATTCTCTCCACGGCAACGCATATCTCTAATCCCCTGATTGATCTGTCGATCAACACGAGAGGTTAAGCCGAGGTAGTTCCTAGCATCTTTCGATAGCTTACTCTTCCTACTTATAACTCCACTTAGGCAAGCCGTCGGCAGACAGTCGTCGGCAGACATTCCCGATAGGGGCCGCCGGCAGGCATTGATTTAAATAGTAGTTCATCATCAAGAGATAAACATTGAGTGAGTCGTTATTTTTGTTGCAACTCATCTCTCAACGGTTCCTCTATCTCGAAATATTGGACATTACCATACTCCTTACTATGTGGTAATAAGTAAGTCGAACCATTAACATCTATAACAAGTCTTCTATACATAGTAGGAGTATTATCATATTACTTAAAAATCAGTAATAAGTACTGATTCAAACAAGATACAAACATAACAACCAGTATCGACACGCCATTACTAACTGTAACTAATGCAACAATCAGAGCATCTACAAACGGCTTTTAGCTTTCTATCCATCTTAACGGCACTCCTACATATTAAACATTTTGTTTATTACTCTTTCGGTATCCTCCTTGAACCTTTTCAATTCATTGGACCTCCTGTTTTTGAAAGCCCTTGCTGTTGTATTTCGGCGGCGGACCGAATAGATTGTTGATGCTAAATGAATAGAGTTACGGAGTAATACATACTCATCCCTATCTGAGTCTGATACCCTCTTCTTTTTTGTGTTATTTAATGATTTCTTGGTAGAGCCTTTCCTCTTTGATGGTGTTTGTGTTTTCTTCTTGGTTGGTGTCTTGACGGTATTCTTCTGTGAGGGTGCCGATGGCAGAGGATCACGCGATGGTGCTTGTGGCTGCTGCTTTTGTTGTTGCAGTACATGTCCAAAATATGGTATATCGTTTACTATCGGAGGCATTTGCATGATAATCTGTTTACCAGTGGCAGCATGGATGATAAGCTACGTTCTTCTGCTAACAACTTCTGATTAGCTAATAACTTCTCAATACTGCCGCCTTTCTTGTCCGTACCATCATCCGCTACAACCTTATTGGCTGTCAACTTTGTAGACGAAGCGGCAGAGGGAGATAGTTTTGCTAAACAAATAGTGTTGGACGAAGAGTATCCGATCGTTGCACTACGATCCGGGGTAATAATAGTTGGATTACTCGACGACGACGACATCGTTATTCGATCACAACACGGAACACGATGGTCTCGGTAGTGATAGTACAGAGGTGTCCCGTTGGTGATAGTAGAGGAAGTGGCCTTTCAATGGTTTTGTGGCGGTAGTAGGTACTACCTACTTCAACACGACAACCACCAGCTCATAATGACTCGAAAAGCTGTGACATACACCTCATTGAATTAAATGAAATTACTTATGGCAAACAATTGTACCGTCACATCTCTAGTATCAATTGAGATAGAGTGATATCAATTGAGAAAGAGTGACATTCACAGAGAACCGAATGAGAAGCAGATGGTAATATCCGTGGCTACTAAACCACCTCAACTATTAACAATAAATACAAGGATATATAAAGGATATAATATAATCATGCCGAGGACAATAGAGGAACCAATTGAAGCTCATGTAGAAGATCCGTCTCTAGAAGCGGCAGTAGTGAGCGCTTTACATTCATTGCGTCAAGATACCACAGACGTGTCGAAGTCGAATGACAATGCCAATGATAATGATGATAATAATAATGAAGATGAGGGTACATTACCGACAACTACCGAAGCTACGGGAGATGTAGAAACACCGTATAATGATGCACCTCATGCAAATACAAGGGAAGCGTCAAGAAAGAGGGCTGCAAAGAAAGATACACCACCTGCATATAATGATTCAAAGTCAAAAACATCCAAGTCTGCCTCCAAGTCTACTACTCCAAGAAAATCTGATCAACCTATTGATCTCGCGCCTCAAGAATTAGAAAAAGATGTTAGAGGTTTAGTTGCACCGCCCGACACTGGTATAAAAGAGAAAGCCCGGAGGGATACTAGTAAAGTATTGAGTAATCTAGCTGAAGCTGGTGAAAAAAAGGATGATGAGGAGGGTAAAGAGGAAGATGGTAAACGTGCCGTGGCGTTGGTAAGTAACTATACTCTGTGTCATATCATATGTTCATATCTTATGCTCATGTTTTATGCACATGTCTTATGTTCATATCTTATGCACATATCATATGCACATATCTTATGTTCATATCTTATGCACATATCATATGCTCATATCTTATGCTCATATCTTATGTTTACTGCCTATTATTATTAGTTAAACGAAAGTGATCAATATATCAAGGATGCAATCGGCGAAACATGCCCCGATGATATTGCAGCAGAGGTACATAAACGATATCCAGAAACAAAAGATAGAGAAAAGGCCATTGCTCTAGTTATATCACGAATTGAACAATTGGAGGGTGCATCTCAAGAGTACAATAACCGTCACAACATTACTGATAAGTCTCACAACTTACAAGGATGTAATGGATTGCAAAACATTACCAACGTTGATTGTTTTATGAATAGTGCTATGCAAATATTAGCTCATACAGATGCAATAACAAAGTACTATTTGAATTCACGGTTCATGGATGATCTAAAGGATACGGATACTAAGAAGAATAAGTATGGAAGTATTGCAATAGAACTACATAAGCTTCTAAGGAGAATGCACAGCGGCGAGAGGAATGTTAGTGTTAAGCAATTCAAATGTGCAGTGGACTCGTGTACAATCAAATTCCCTTTAAAACAACAACATGACTGTCATGAGTTCTTGTTGTATCTTCTGAAGGCATTACATCTATCAACACAAAAGCTAAAGAGTTCTCCAACTGATGTAGTAGATGACGAACCAAGTCTGATATCAAATCTTTTCTTGGGAGAGGTTTGTAGTACATTGGAATGCATTGAATGTAGGAAGACGAGTACAACAAAGTATCCAGAATATGGACTTTCACTTCCAGTCCAAACACATGCCATTGGCAAGCCAGATGCCCTTATGATATGCCTCAATGACTTCTTCAACACAGAGACATTAAGTAGAGATAATATGATCAACTGCGGCCAATCACCTAGTGACACCATCGACGGTATATGCAATACCAAGCGTCAAGCTACAAAGTATTTGAGGTTTAATCCTACTCCCTTGATGATATTGACATTCAAAAGAATTGAATGTGACTCAGATACAGAGATAACAACAAAGATCAATGATTTCTTAGGATTCCCTCTCACACTTGATATGAGGAGTTATGCATCATCATCTGATACGAACAATAACAATCTCGAGTATGAGTTACAGGCCGTTATCAATCATCATGGAGAGTCTGGAAGCCGCGGGCATTATTACTTATACCTCAAGATTAATGGTTCGTGGTACGAGTTTGATGATAGCAAGGAAGTAACACAAGTCAGCGAGAGAATCGTTTGCCATACCAATAGTGAGGCAAATACACTCGTCTACTGTCGGAGTAATGATGTTGAAAACATTATGAATCAACTTAATGTTCAACCGCCCATTGTCATTCAAGCTTCTACTCGTCCTCCAAGTGCCTCAGGTCGACCAGAGAGAGCGGCTCGGCAGGAGAAGACTTCTACTCGTCCTCCAAGTGCACCAGGTCGACCGCCAAAGAGAGCGGCGGCTACTAGACAGGTAACTTTATTCCATAATGTAATCTTGGTAAATCCCTTTACATCCTCCGGTACAGAAAGTTTCTGCTCACTTCCTATCCCAATATGTGTATTGTTGAATCTTCTTTATCACTACTGCCAATACGTCTTTGAATTATTATTGCATGTATCACGGATAGCATTATTAAGAGACGATTCCATCAATGATCATCCCATGTCAGGAAGGCAGTGGCAGAATTAAGAGTCGTCTCGTTCGTATTTTGCTGAAAGTGTGTATTGTAATCGAGAAGACAAGGACAAGTAGCAGCTGAATAATCACCACTCCATACCCTCTGAATCACTTCATAACAGTTGTTGTTGCAGAAGTAATCGGTGAGAATCGTCACATCATTGGAGTAATCCTCAATTTGTTGGACTACTCTTGCCTCATCGGAAGTCATGCTGCACCTCTTCCTTCGAATGGTAGATACCATGTCACCCACTTATCAACACAAGATGGATTTGCAACACATACCTGTTATTTGGTATAGATATGATACGGGACGATGAGATATATGATATATGAGGATACATTATTAACAACAAACATATGACTTACACCCTCAACATCAGCATAGGTTCCATCCAAGATATCATCTCCATCCAGGAGAGCTTTTACTAAAGCACAACTGGGAGACGTTTCCAACATCGTTCGTGCCTCTAGTTTGAGAGATGAGCATTCGTCATGCCACCATTCCTCGGCATTTGCAGACGACGAGAGGGAAGAGAGAGCGACGACAAGAGCGGTCGCGACGGTGGCCAGGGAGCGATTAAAGATCATCTAATATTGTTTTAGTTTATTATGTTTGCAACTATGATCATATCCACTCCATTTTAGCCGTCGATTAGTCTACGTAAGCCACAAGTTCATCGTCGGCGAGACAGCAATAATGAGGTCGATACGTAGACCAGCATAAAAGTTAGTAAAAGGAACTCGCCCCCCCTCTCGAGAAGCAAGAGCAACAACAAAGATTAAAAGAGACATCATCGGCGACGGCGGAGTATACATTCCAAGATATCGGCAAGATGGTCATTCACATATGCATATCCGACTACTGCAAAGGTCTCATAAATTACAAAAGCAAACAATCGACAATAGAATTAACACAAACAACTAAAACAAACACTTAATAGATATACATCAATACATCAATCTACATCAATCACAATAATACAAACAACATGGTAAACAACGGAGAAATCGTAGGAGATGTAATGCTTGCTGGATTTATTGCAAAGAAAATTGCTGATAGACATGAAACAAAGAAGGCAGCTAGAGCAGAAGGCATCACATTCGAAGAAATGCAACTAAGAGAACAAGCTGCAAGATACCGATACAAAGCATCCAAGCCCTAATGTTTGAAGAACGGAAGCAAAAGAAGTGGACGGCAAGAGCTAATGCATGTGATGAACAACTTGCTAGATTTGAAGAAACAAGGAGAAAAGCTGCTGCCAATCAACCAAATAATCAAACAAATAATGAGAATCAAGTGACAAATTATCATCAGAATACCAACCAATGCTTCTGCCAAAAGTGCGGAGCAGCAAAGGTAGAAGGGGCAGTGTTCTGTGGTAAATGTGGTACAAAGATTACATCATCTTTTCAGCAACCATATGTACCAAAATATTAGATATCCATAAATCAATGATTCATTCATAACATAACATAAAATAACATATAAGATCAAATATGAAAAGAATATCTATATAGATTTGTGGCCTATTGACATAGTTTAAATAAAGCTGTTTCCCGAAGTAGTAACATATGTAATTATATCGAACTTATTATTATGTGCATATCATATGAACACATATACAGTAAATATATCTCTTCATTCTCTTCTCAGTACTTTCTTCACAAAGCTTATGAATCTACTAGAACGTTTTATTCTCTTTTCTAAAGGCAGCTTTAACAGGTCACGACGACGATCTTCTCCTTTCACTACTACATCCATCATCTTCTTCTTCTCTTTCTTCTTCAACTCTCGTCTCTCACGGAAGAATCGTACAATTATATCACCACATTCCTCTTCTCTAACACCACCTATTACAGACTTTACTTCATGATATGGATGTTTAGCAACACTAATAAGATTCATATGTGTTTTAATTGCTCCCAATCGATTATCAGGAGCTCCATAAATAATATTATCAATTCGAAATGCTTGTATTGACGCTAGGCACATTGGACATGGTTCTAAAGTAGTATATAGCCTTGAGTTTGGTGGATATCTCCAATTACCTAAGTTTTGTGCCCCGTTACGTAATGCTAGTAGTTCAGCATGTGATGAGGCATCAATGTTGGTTTCTACCTTGTTATGTGCTGCCGATAGGATTTGAAATGTACGTCTACTAGTTGTTGATGATGTGTTTGTAGATTGTATACTATCATCATTACTGTCATTAATACATTCTCGAACTATAATAGCTCCTATTGGCACCTCTCCTTTATCCCATGCATACTGTGCCTGTTGCAATGCCATACCCATGAAGTAGTCATCTATAAGTGTATAGTTATTATTCTCATATGGTAGATCAACTGTTGGGTATACATTTCGTTTGAATCTCTTGAAGATACTATTACCACTCGAAGATTGAGTAGATATAGTAGAATTGGATATAAGTGGTGGCATTGACGAATATCCTCCTTTTGGTTTCCGAAACATGTATAGTAAAGAGATATCTCTTTCACATGATGTGTGATGGATATGATGTGTGAGATAGAATGACGATACCAAAGATGAGAGATTGAGTATTGCCACAGCCGCCACACATATCATCGGACAGATGATAAAGAGCCTCATTATTATATCATATCACCATCATATTGTGAGAGGCATTGAATAGGAGAGCTGATTGCCGCACCGCCAACTATTACTCAACACCAAAAAATATTCCTTCTCTTTTGGCGATAGACCCGACTCACACACTCAGTTTTCAGTTTGAGAGGATTAGGAGCTCAAATACAGACGTATCAATACGATGGGCAATATTATTAGCAGTAAGATTAGTGGTATTTGTGGTGGAAGTATTGATGATGGCGTCGATGATTATGCATCAGCAAAAGAAGTCGACCAAAAACTCCACACACCAAAGTTGCACCAAAAAGATGAGCAACAATTGGTATCACCATCTCCCACTACCGTGGGTACTAGCGATGTTGTTAGTGATACTACACCATCTGATATGGAAGATGATGAAACTAGTAGTTTTATTGGTGATATAAGTTTTGATAGTTTGCCACTGGCATATGATGAACCTCAGGAGAAATCGAAAATGAACCAAACACACAATATGGAACCTGATGAGCAACTTTCATCTCCCACTACCGTGGTTACAAGTGGTGTCAGCGATGATATATCACTTGATATTGAAGAGAAAGTAGTTAATGTTAGTTTTGATGGCGTTGGCGAGATTGACAGTACCTCTGAGGACAAATCTCAGGAGGCAACACAGAATGTTGTGTCACCTGCTGAACAACAGTTATCTCAATCTCCCACAACCGTGGTTACAAGTAGTGTTAGCGATGGCACATCACTTGATATTGAGAAGAAAGTTCGTAGTGTTAGTATTGACAGTGCAGAGGTTGACAGTTTCCCATCTGACGAACCTCAGGCAAAAAAGACACAAGACGTGTCACCTGTTCAACAATTATCATCTGTTGCCACTGTTCTTCTACATCATCATTTGAGTAATATTAGTGATGAGAACAAGAAACTTAGGAATGATAATAGTAAGATTGAAGAAGTACGTTCTATGCTTACTGAGATTTGTATCCATGCGGGTGATATTGACGAAGATGATGGTACACAAGACGTGATTGAGGAAATTGATTTAGCCAAGGGATTAATTATTGATATGAAACATAGTAAGACGTCTGTGGAGGATGAAAATGGGAATATTAGTCATCATGTATTTGCTGTACCTTTCTATAAAATACCTCCCGAGGAGGTAGTGGTTGGGGGTAAACTTTCATTTAGCCTCAAGGATGCGGAATCTATTCCCTTCTCAAGCCTATGGGATATGAAAGTTACAAGGTCTGGCCAGACTATTGGCGAGTTTCACGGGCTGAGTAAAGAGACCTTTATTGATGAGACTGTCAACCCGACAATCCTACTGGGTAGAAGTATTTCTTTACAGGGTAGTATTAGCGGTTTGAGTGATGCTAATATTGATCTTTTTAGGAGCCTGAATGATGGTGACGAAGATGTTGCCACTAGGGCAGCTGAGACAATTATGGAGTATTTACGTACTGGTGTAGGGGTAGAAGATGTCACCTTTAAGCCTTTTGGATTCTTCATGGAGATTACTCCTCAGGTGAAGAAAGTTCTAGATATCCTTGCTCCGCTGTGTCGTATTGAGAGTGAAGTAGACTCGGGGAGTTCACATGTCTCGAAAGCTGAACACGAAGTATTAGTTTACAATATTGTTGAGGCAATTGGTTGTGATGATGAAAATCAAAAGAAGATGCTAGAGGATAACAAGACTCTACAGGCCACAAACACTGCTTTGATTGCCTTGCTTGATATCGTTAAAACTTTGGAGATCGGAACATTATCGTTTAGTCTATCAGATGGCCAACTAGCTGTTATTATGGGAGAATCGGATGATATCGATGAAGACACAAGGATCTTTTGGATATTGGATTGGTCTGAAAAGAACGTTACTGTGGCAGCAAAAGATCTTTGCCACCCCCTCCTTCTGTCGGGGGTTGGTATTAATCCCGAGCCTCCCTTTGAAGGTTTCGACGACCAAGAAGACGAGTCTATCACAAATCTCCTGCTAAACTACGACAATGGTACAGTCCTGTATGCTTCGTTCAATAAAAACAATCCCATTGGAGACTTCTCAGAAAGTGATACACCGATCAAGTTGAAGAAGATTGTGTTTAATGTGGAAGTTATTGTCGACAAGCTAAAACTGCTTGGTACTTTTGACGGGAAAGATGAATAAAGTTACTACATGGCTATTTGTTGCTTTCCGAGGACTTGAAATCTCTTGTAGAGGTATCAGGTTTCGTGCATACGATTGATTGGAAGTAGTAGTAACGATAGTAAAAGGTTGATGCACGGGAAACATACTCTTATTAAGATTACACGTACTTATTACTCTCCAGTCAAACAACCGAGGATCCACACAATTTCAATTACTCATTCATATCATGGGAAGAATCTATCTCTTCCCCGTCACCTGGCGAATTAGTTTGTACGAGCTTCTAGAATAGAACGAGAGCTGTAGGGAGGAAGAGTCCAGAAAAAGTTATGTACGATTTTGAGTTGAGTAAACTTGGCGATGAAACAGTTGGTATCCTAGAGCACCTATCTAGCTACATAATGCAATGCCGCTGTCTATGTATCTCGCCGCAATAGGTACCTATATGTCAGTTCTAACTATTCTGGAGATTAGCGCGAACCATTCAGCATCCCTGGCCCCACACTATTAATTAGAGAGGGAGGAATAAAAAGATATTTATTTAGCGAGTAAACGATCTCAATCGGACTAAATCTTGCACACTAACTCTACGCCGGCCATGATTACACCATGATTCATATACCTATGCCGATACAGAATAGTTGGTAAACACGGCAAGAATGCACAGTTGTAGCTGGTAGAGTTTGTGGCGTTGACATCAAAGTATAATCAACAAATACCAACATAAACATTATTGCAATAATAAGAACACATAAGTAACTCATATAAATCTCCAACATAATCATGGCAAAGACAAAGCTATCCATCACTAATATAAAGCGTGTTATTATCCCATCTCATAATTCAGGTGCAAAGAAGAATTTGCTGGTAAGTATCTGTGGCTGTTCTAACCGTGTACTTTATATAATTTGCAATAAAACATATGATATGCGCTCACATTTGCAACTCTTCTCTTCTCATCAAACTTATGTGTTCTATTGCAATGCTACCATTATTAGAAACGAGATGGTATCACCTCAGATGGTATAATCGATGATGGTTCATCTTCCATGTCAGACAGGCAACCAAAAAGAAAAAGTAAGAAGTTTACTGCACGCAAATTATTCCGTAGAATTAATAACAATTACAAAGAAGGATCAGAGGATGGATATGAAAGTTCCTCAGATGCTTCCACCGGTAGTACCCGATCAACATCATCATCATTCTTGCGATATCAGAATAGAGCTTTATGGAAAGCTAGGTTAATTAAGAAATCTGTATTGCAACGTCATGAGGGTGGAGTTGAAACACCAGTAGAAGATGAACCTAATAATAAACCATGGCTAACGTTCGATCGTATTTATAAACGACAGAATCAAGTATTAAAGAAGGGTGAGGTTGAATTAGATGATGATGAAGAAGAAGATGATGATTCCAACTCTTCAACTGGATCGGATACCTGTCCATTGGCACCACCTGCACCAGTTTACAGTATCGATACTGAAGATGAAGAGGAATGTATTGTAGAAGGTGAAGAAGTGGAATATGAACAACCAACAGAGGATCATAAAGAAAGTGCACAACAGAAAGTCTTTGGAAGGATTAAAAAGTTTGTTACAAGATCATCATCTGATGTTAAACAGGAAGAGATTAAGACCGAACAAAACAAAGAAGATGTCGAAGAGGATAAGGAATCTCCAACAACAGAAGAGATTTTAGATACTCCACTGGAGACCGAGACTGAGAATGATACCGTAACAACCCAAGAGAGTGGTATTCCAACTTCTGAAGCACCTAAAGCTCAGCCTCAAGCTAGACCTGATTTTCCAATACAAAAGCTCACTCAGTCGACGACAGGCACCACTTCTTCCAATCACGGCCTCCAACAATCACCTCTTGTAAAGCCTCCCCGGCCACCACGTCAAAAGAAGAAGATTTCATTCCGTGAAGACGAAAAGGTAGATATTGAACCAATCTCCATTCCTCGTACCATTTCATACTCACTCCGATCTGCCATTGGAGATGGGTCTACACGTCAGAGGAATAGCCATAGTTTAATGGAGCGTCGGCCGTTAAGACCTAATGGATGTTCAGTTGACGTATCATATTGGAGTCACAAGGGGAAGAGGAACTATATGGAAGATCGATTTGTAATTGAACATATGGGATCTACAAGCAAGAATAAAGAGGAGTCTAAACCAATCTCATTACTGGCGGTATTCGATGGTCACGGTGGATCTGCATGCTCTCAGTTCTGTTCGGATTGGATCTCGTCTTACATTCGTAAGAAGAATCCCCATTACCCCGACAATCTTCCAATGGCTATGAGCACTGCATTTACAAAGATTGATAGTGACTTTGTATCATCTGGACTTTTTGATGGCACTACCGCCTGTGCTGCGGCAGTTGTTGGTAATAAGGTCATCTGTTGCAATGCAGGTGATAGTCGTGCCATTATTGTAAAGAGAGATGGTACCGCGGTGCCTCTTAGTCAAGACCATAAACCTGACCGTAACGATGAGACTAAGCGTATCAATGACTTGGGTGGTAGAGTAATTCACTGGGGAAGGTGGCGTGTGGAAGGCGTGCTTGCCGTCTCTCGTTCAATCGGTGACGCAAGATTGAAACCATATGTAACTGCTGAACCAGATATTGTCGAGCATGAAATAGAGGACGATGATATGTTCTTGGTAGTAGCCAGGTAAGAAGAATCCGGATCTATTGATGGCCGAATAGATTTTGTGCACATGATATGTCTCTAACTTTCCCTTTTGTCACTCTCTATACAGTGACGGTGTCTGGGATACAATGTCTAGTGATTTAGTTGCCAAGTTTACCCTTGTCAACACATGCAAAATCATCGATAAAAGTTTGCAAGTTGGTGAGTACTAGAATCTATAATTGTAATTGTACCAAGAAGAAGTCATTTAGTCTCACATATATCCCCCCCA
>Ga0214480_100501_pt1 | contig 19619 bp, 14 predicted proteins | sample M1_20Mar14CPVII9_3_FD_165042 | JGI IMG/M metagenome (GOLD analysis project Ga0214480, IMG submission 165042) | Marine eukaryotic communities from Monterey Bay, California, United States - M1_20Mar14CPVII9sort6BwellE17 | ecosystem: Environmental > Aquatic > Marine > Unclassified | place: USA... | reverse complement strand
GTTCAACATTTATTTATGGCTTAGTTGATGCTGAATATAAGGAGAATATGACCAAGGATGAGGCATTAGCATTGGTAAAGAAGGCTGTTAGTCATGCCATGGCAAGAGATGGCAGTAGTGGTGGTATTATTAGGACGTTGGTTGCAACTGAAGATGGTAATGTTAGGGATTATGTTTCAGGAAATGCATGTGAGTCAATTGTTGTTGTTTTCATTCGATACTGGCTCAATTTCACACTTACACACACTCTACTTGTCTCTCTTCTTTCTCTTAGTACCCTATGGTCCAAGTGGTTGGTAAATGTATATTATTGCGTGGTATTATAGTTGGTCCTAGCTTCTCTTTGATCGGTTAGGGTGTAGGATTGATTAGACTATGTAACTATATAAAAATCTCTTTTTGACATATATGTTGATTGTGTTGCAATTAAGTAGACGAGGTGCACGAGCACTTTTCTTTTCTTGATGCGTGACAAGTGACAAGACAAAAGGTCACTTGTCATGGTGAAGATATGATTTTTACCAAGCAACTGGTTACATGATACAAAAATTTAGACTAGTTCTAGTTTACAAGCTGATAAAGTAATATCCAAAAACAAATCATCAACCAACTCGTGATCTTAAACGATCCCGTAACGCTATACTGTTGGAACCACTTGAGTCTCTGGGCCGGCAACCCAAGTAAAGACATGTCATTAATAAGATCACCAACAGAGCATACTCGAATACTTTCTTCTGCCAAAACCATCCAAAGAATTTGAGATACTGCAGTTGGACATTTACCACTTGGTTAATAGTTGTATTCCTGGCATAATCCTGGAAAGCACTGACACTGAATTGTACCACTGGTAGTGCACAGAGTAATACAAGGCCTATATTGAAAAGGAAGGAGGACATGTATGTTTTATTCAACTTCATCGGATGGACTTGGAAGAAGAGAAAGCGCAGGCCAAACTTAAAGCAACCCTTCACCGCACACATGAGAAGATAGAATGAGAATATTGCAACACTGAGAACACCAAACAGTGGGAACCAACTATCAAACCATTCAAAGTAAGTGTTCAGGAAGGGTGTGACGGGTGTATTTGGTAGCATGTATAGGATGATATGCAGTACCCAAAAGAGTGAGATTATGAAGGCACAAATCCCTCCAAGCAAACAACCGATTGGAATCAAAGGATTGTAATTCTTGTAGTTTTCTGTGCAATTGGCAAAGTCTTCGGCGTCCTCTTCTAATAAGTACACTGCCTGTTTGAATTGGAGTAATGTCTTCTTCTCTTCACTAGCTGCCTTTCTTGCTTCTTTATTAAAGAAGCCACCACTCTTTGCCCCACTTTGTTGAGCCTTCTCTTCCCTTTCCAATTTGAGAAGTTCACCAACATTAACTAATTCATTTACTCGATCACGAAGCATGACCTGAGCCTCACCAAACTCCACTGCATCCATATGACGTGGTCGATGGACAAAGTATAGAATTAGATCAAGTGGCATCGCTGCCATACCAATAGCCCCAAACAGCGCAAAGAAGAACCATCCCATCCATGCCATTAGGCCAGCGTAAAAGACTGAAGGGTTGACGGATAATTCGACTGTACCCAAGTCAGGATTTGCAACATTTGAAGTTAACACCGCAACATCTTGATCACCCATGGGGGCTAATTGGCTTGCACTAAATGTAGCATTAACAGCTGTATTCTGAACAATTGTATATGTTGGTCCAACAGAGAAGGCAGGACCGACAACCTCTCGAACAGGGATGGATGTTTCATTCAAAAATAGATACGTCAAGGCAAATATTAATCCGAATATAACCACCACGAACATTTCATATTTAATTGCCTCACAAATTCGTGAATTTGGCTTAGCACCCACTGATGTCCCTGCCATTAACAGACCATCATCTGCTTCGTAATAAAATGTACTAAATGGGATGAGGAAGAACATCCATATTGGTATAAGCCAATAGATAATATCCCAAAATAATTCCATATTCAATCCTCCACAAAATGCAGTATCAAAACCATCACATCCTATTTGTTTGTTGATATTTTTAATTAGGGCATTGTAGTGTTATATTATATATAAATCAGGTATTGTTGTGTTATATTATATCAGATATGATAATGAAAGATGAGTTAATGAGAGTATGTACATAAAAATACTCATAATAACAAACTGATATACAAAGAAGGATACACCCCCAATTCAATAACTTACCAGCATATCCCTCATTATTAGCAACATCCAAAGGTAATAATAATACCGTAGCCCCACTTAACACGAAACCAAACCATACAACCAATTTGGGTATATATGCATCATTCTTATCATCAGGATGTTGATATTTAACAACAAGGTATAAACCAACTATTGTAAGTAATACAAATGCTATTACTATAACAACGATGAGAAATACGTCTGCCATACTTATTCATACACTACTATAATATATGCTGGGGTTGTTAATATAATATATGGTAAAACATACACTCCAACTTTTAGTATTGTACCGTACTCTCAAGCCTTAGGTCCTGTCGCTGTCGGCCTCGATGGTTATCTTCAGGATCCACCTCAATAATTTGGTTTTTTAGGCGGAGTAAGTTAGTAGTTATACCTATGTTGCTCTACCATTGCATACAGGCAGGGGCTCAGGCGTACAAGATCATAGTTGAGATTGATCTAATACTCTTTTGATTATAGTTCTCTGAAGGAATTATCAACCGTCATATTGCAAAGATATAGAAGGATACCTCAGTAGGAGGCTCATCACTAGAGGTAACATAGTTAAGATTGATGACTTAAACATCTTCATGCTCTAGCATCAATGTCTAGTATCTCAATATAAGAGGAGAAAGAGATTTGAATTTGCAATAATTTGCAGAAAAAGTTATTATACCACATACCTCACAGTATGGATGTCGATTTCGGGTCATCGGAAACAAGTGCTACTGCATCCTGTAGTAATTCAGGAGGAGGATCATCACCGCCCCGACAACAACAGTCACTAAATGAGCAACACAGAAAATTAACTGAAGAAATGATACAATTAAAGTGTAACATAGCAGATCAGAAAGGCAAACAAGGATTAATGCATATGGATTGGCAAAAGCTTAGAACCGAGCAATCAGCTATTCAAGATGAATTGGCAATTGTCGAAAAAGAATGCAATGATTTACGTACCAAAACTGATGAAATACAAACACAATCTACCAAAGCAAAGATACTATTAGAACAGATAACCGCAGAGCAATCTCCCGAACAACAGCTTGCTGATAAAGTGAAACAAGAATATGACTCTACTACCCTAACCCTAAAAGAAACACAATTGGAAATGGATAATACAAAATTAGTTGGTGAGAAGCTTAGAAAAGAGATTGAAGGCTTGAAACTGAATGCTGCCAAAATATCTACTAACAGGGCAATCTTATCAACATCAGCACTCGAAACAGAAAGCGAGATAGCAGAACTACATGAGGAGATATTGGCAATGCAGCAATTGATTTCCAAGAAAGCTACAATTATTAATAATCAAGAAATGGAAGTCAAAGTTATTCGAAAACAAAGCGATTCGTTAGCCAAGCAAAACGAAACCCTTGAATCGAAAATAGCCAAATATACATGAGATGGAAACAGCATATAGTATTTGGTAATGCACTGCTGAAATCACGGGAAGAGACCATAATACAGTACTTGAGGTTGATATGGTATATGCTGGCATGAAAATGAGAACACAATGAACTCCTTTGTGTAGACCGGCGGCGGCTTTTGATAGAGTACATTGGCACAGAAGCTTGTTGAAAGTGGAACTATTGGCAGCCCAAGCACGGGCCCAAGTGAACGTGTGAGGCTATGGTAGAAAAGTAAGAGTGATATGTTTTTGCAAGCAAAGAGAGATGCTAAGTCGCATTAGAGGCATCCTCAATAAGAACTAAATGACTTGGTTGTCAAACAGTCGATTGATTGAATGCATACTGACTAGTCGAGAAGCAGATTAAAACTTTTTATTCTTCCCAGTATAATCTTCTGTGAAAAGCTTTTGATAGATAGTAGGTAGTAGAAAGTCGACTCAAATCAGGAGACATGAGTTATATTTATGTTTTATATGCAACACACATATCGTATTGCGATGACATTTATTTGAGATCTTTATTAACATACCAAATAGGGAAGTAGAAGCACCAAATACACAGAGTCGACCACTCTTATTTATCTGATCTACTCACGAGTATGTCACTTCGTAGAAAAAGGTGCGATACGATATCTTTTTTCTTTGAAAAAATTGCCTTGAAGAGACTTTAAAGATATGCACGCAGAGCAATATATTATTATTAGCCGACTACTCTCTTTATACAGCGAATGAATATATGTATTAAGGCATAATATATCCTAGTAGCTATATCACACTTATCTTTCGAGGTATAAATACAGGAACGTTATTATACGCACGACGACGCCGTCAATAGTTATGCAGATATCCCCAATCATCGCAGCAGCTCTATTGTTTGCAACAAGAAAAACTCTCGCTCATTTTACTTTTGTACATAAACCAAGTCAAATAGCATGTTATTGGGAAGATGATTGGAGTAGTATAGATTTAGTAGGCGGACGCATTAATTGGTTGTCTCATCCCCTATTAGAAGGAGATCATTTTGAAGACTGGTGGATGCATGGTCAAGTACGATGCCAGAACAAAACAGAGGGTATCTTTGAACTACCCAGCGGTGGTAGAACTGCAATGATAATGTCATCTCGAGTCATGTATGCACCACCGCCATATGGGATAGGAAGTTTCAACCCAACTGATCCAGATTATGTAATGACTGCACAACAATGGATTGAGCCGTCGAGGAGTAGAGGGCAAGTGACGGAAGGCAATCATTTAGGGGGAAGGCACAATATCCATAGCTACACAAGAGATGATACTTCAGGGTGCGCATTGGCCATTGCTTATAAGAGCAAAGCTATTGATGTCAAGCCAAAAGACTTTGTCATCTTTTCTGTTGTTCATGATTGTCCTAAGAGACAGAGAGAGTATATCGACGTGCCAAACCTACCATCTTGTCCTGATGGTAACTGTATTTGTGCTTGGTTCTGGAATCCTAAGAACAGTGGTACGAAGAACTTTTACATGACACCATTTGTGTGCAATGTCACAGGAGCAGATCCGTTTGCAAGTCCTATCGATGTGAAGTATGCAATTCCTCCAAGAAGATGTCTCGATCCAGGTAAGATTTTGTATTTATGCTATTATTTGAAACTTGTACATTATAACTTGTCATTAATGCATAGTCCTCTCTACTGACAGAGAATTGCAACTTTGGTCCTAGATTGGCAATGTTTTATCTAGGGGGAGCAAGTGAGCACATAAACATGGCAGAGCCTAACTACCAATCACCACACTACTCAATCATGTATGGCTTTAGAGAAGGCGCTCAACATGATATTTTTGAGAATACAAATCCAAGACGACATATTACATCATCGGTAGTCAAGGAAGAACCACCGAGATGTGACGATATCACAAACTCACGTCTATCCGACTCCGATGCAGAAATGACATCATGGGTACTGAAATCTTCTAACTGCATGTGTACCGCTGAGTTTGATGATGGAGTGCTCAAGATTAGTCTATCCAACAACGACACCGAGTCTGACATACCAACCTTGTCGCCTACACTATATCCTACCATGTCAAGTACTGAATTGAAAAGCCTTGATATAGTTGGTAACAATGGCGACCCATATGAAGTGTTCCCTCTACGTGAATGTCAAGGGGATTGTGATTCGAATGATGAGTGCATAGGCAATCTTGTATGCTTACAACGAGATGCAGGAGATATCGTTCCAGGATGTCTCGGTAGCGACGACAATAGTAAGACGGACTATTGCATCCGTCCTTCAGTGCTAAACGAAACAATCCAGACAATCCGGAGAGATCCAAATCTGTTATGGCAACATAATATCACAACCACTACATTCGGCCCAATGGATGTTGTTGAGAACCCCATCTACAAAGCTGGTCCATATTACTTTCCAATGAGCACTGGGGCGCCGTATACAATGGAGCTCAATGACTTGTGCTATCTTTTTGTCACGACATCCGATGATGTTGTTGTTTGGGAATCGCCAGTTGATGACTATGTTGCTGATGAATATGTGATTGGTACTTTTCACGGATATGACCCAGATCCTTCAATATGGCCTACACAGAGGTATACGTCAGACTCGTCTACTACTAGCAATAGTGGTAAAGACCCAACTCCTTCTATTACTTGGACAAGCAGTCAAGAGACAAGAATTGTGAATCAAACGACGATATCTGACAGTAGTCAAGAACAAGAAAGAGATAAGACAATGTCAAATGATGTCGACCTTATAAGACTTCGAGGCAGGCGTTGATATATGTAAGTTGCTTGTAGGAGATAGTGATAACATAAGTATCTTTAAGTTACTGAGGTACAGTATCTTAGAACATTATGAGTGACAAGAGCACATAATGTGTCCAATCAAAGTGATTAGACCTCTCAAGTGGAAGGAGCTCTAGCTTGTTCTGACAGGTATGCGCAACCAAGGAGTAGACTGTATTGCACGCAGCTCATTCAACAGTTCAATAGCACATATCGTAGCTCTAGCTGCTCAACATAGAATCGTCGCTAAGAATAAGCGTCGCTAAGAATAAGCATCGCTAAAAATGAAAGATTGACATGTGGAACTTGTACACCCCATCATTATCATCCAACTAAATAAAGCCCAATAATACCAATTAGAAATCTTTTAATAATGAGAATACTACTACTATTAGTTGCGCTAGGCGTAGTATCAGATTTGGTATGTGCTCGTTCGCCAGGATCAGGGCGGCCAAGCGGACGTCGACCGACAAGTGGAAATCGATCTTCCAAAAATAGTGGAAGGTCGAGAGGAGGAGCCTCCTCAAATAGTAGTAGAAGACCACAACGTAATCCAATTGATGAATCAGATGATGATGAAGAAGATGATCCATTTGATATTGAAGATTCCTATGATGGTGGAGATGATGACTATGATTCAGAAGATGATTATCCATCCCCACTACAGCAGCGTAGGACATCATCTGCAAGTAGCAGAGGTAGATCATCTCGTGGTCCTCCATCAAACCGTCGGTCAGCTCCTCGATATGATGATTATGATGAAGACGAATATGATGATGATTATCCACCACCTTCTTCACGTCGTGGAAGTAGTAGCAGCAGACGCGGCGGACCACCATCTCGTAATAGTAGAGGAAGAGGTCCGCCACCCCGTCGAGGTAATGAAGGTCGGGTTGTATCCTATGGACAACGAGGACGGCGTGGTCCTCCCCCACCCAGTACATTCACTCGTGGTCTATCGGCAATTCGTGATAGAATGCCTGATCCCAACACAGTTAAGGATACCATGTTATCAGCAGCATCGGCAACAAAGGAACGTACGACACAACTATCCTCCAACATTTACCGTGAGGTTAAAGGATTAACATCCTCAGAGTTAGAACAGGTAATGTTAAAAGCTACACGTCCAGATGAAACACCCGTAAAGACTAAACATGTCGAGCGATTAGTAGGCGTTACATATCAAATATCAGGAAAGTATGACATATATGACGCAGTATTACGCAAATTGTGGAATAAAATGGCCGAGAAGAATATGCGAACAAAGTTAAAGAGTGTATATGTATTACACAGATTTTCTGTAGATGGCGGCCCCGATCATCAGGAGGCGTTGAAACAACGATTGCGTGCATTACGTAAAACGAAGGATCCAAAGCGATCAACTGGTGGTCGGGGTGGAACACGTTACTTTGATAGTAAGGTATTGATTGGTGTTGATAATGATCCTGAAACTGCGGGATATCGTGCCTTTTTATCACGGTATGCACACTATGTATTAACACGTGCACAAACATTTGGGGGAATATTTAATGAAATTTCATTAGTTTCCATGCCATCAGCACCACCATCCAAGAAGGGACGTAAGTCCAAGGGAAGTCCAGCAAAGCCCAAGAATCCACCATTATGTGAGGAACATTTGAAATTTGCACAAATGGTACTCAAGGCAGGATTGGCATGCACATTACATGATGGGGAAGATTCGGAATCAACTGCCATGTGTGTAGAGCGTGTTGCTGCCGATTTGATGGGCTTAACAGCTGCGGTGGCAGTTGCATTAAAGCGTGAATTGAAACAACAATCTATTTCGGAAGATTCAGAAGAGTTGGTGAAGCAATGGTGTGAATTCTATGCTGATGAATTATTACCAGAGACTAAGAAGTTTTGCAAGAAGGTTACCAATAAGTTGGATACGTATGGATTATATCTACCAAGTCGTATGAGTTCAAGTTTAAGCCCAGAGTTATTGGAAAAGGGTCTTAAACTTGGAGGGGGGAAAGATGGTGTTAATGAGAAATCAACCGCAGCAAATGATGATGATGGGGAGGCTTCGGAAAAAGAAGAAGAGACGGCAGAGAAGAGTGAAGAAGATGATGAAGAGGGTGAATGCACAGCTGATGATGACGGAGATGCATCGATGGCAATGAGCGCCAATACAGCTGATGATGACGATGAGTATGAATATGATTACGACGAGTATGATGATGAATACGATTAAAATTTGAAGTTGTTATTAGATTTGTAGTTGGGGATTTGAGGGGAGAAAGTGCAATAGCTAGCTAATGCAAAGCAAAACAAGTTAGTGTCATAAATATATAAGCTTAAAGAGATTGACCGAGAGTACTTGATATTTAACTACATACTTAACTTCCAGACTTGGGCAGATATGAGTTGATTCAAAGAGTAGCAAGATATATAATTAATCAACAACTGGAGTATCTATAACATTCAGTTTCTAATAACCTCCAAGTTCATTGGCCAACTCTGTCTACAATTCACCAACCCACCCCAAACTATACCTTTCCCTTCCCAAAAATTGCATCCCCCAAACAATAAATCCACTGCCAACACAAAATAAGCAAGATGGTGTGTGCATTATATAAGCAGCAGATATTTTCCTCCCAAAATCATTCATACAGATATCTTAGACATTCACCATAAGCCACATCATGGATAATGCAGCAACACCCATAACAACACTTCCACCTCCCAATTTATCACTTGAATTGGGAAGACCAGTCATAACTGATCCCTGCCATGTGCCTAGATCTAATCCCTGTAGATCACCACGCTTCTTGCAAGCATCAGCTTCATCGCACACGGCTGCCAGCTCTTCCTCGTCACAACCAAAGAAGGGTTTCTTATCAGGATCGGTAGAATCAGCATCAAGTACATCAGTGCACTCTTCTCCCTGTAGACGATCACAGTACAACTTGTAGAAGGCACAGTCACATTGATCCTCACGATGACCAGTGTTTTGGCAGAATGCAAAGGGACAGTAAACTTCTTCATAAACAGCTACATAATCCTTAAAGACACAATCACCCAACTTTCCCTGCCTACAAACATCCTGTAACTGAGGAGTACAATCCTCAAGAGATCCACCGCCATCAGCACAGTCACACAGAGCAGTTGGACATGTATCACGAGGACAGTAATATTCATAATCAGTATCCTGTAAGAAACGGGGAGGAGTTGCTTTGTTTAGTATACCAACATCGGATTCACCAGCTTTATCATGGAACTTTGCATTGTATCGTGCCTCCCTCTTCTTCTTGAATTTCTGAAGGAGACGACGTCCCTTTGATCTATTGTTGTTATTTGTTGTGGTAACACGAACACTAACATCCTCCTCTGTATTTGTCTTTGTGTTTGAAGATACGACTCCGCCGAGAATGTTGGCATCTACTCCAGCAAGGCCACATCCCACAGCAATAATAGAAGTAGTAGTAGAGGAAACCATGTTTAGTATGTTGTGTTGGAGTAATAAGTATTGGTTGATTTATGAGCTATGCTCCTCTCACTCAAAATAGCCGTTCATGACTGAAAAATTGCTCGGTATCCTAATCTCCTTTCCTTGACTTTTTCTTCTTGCTAGCTTTCGTTCTATACCATAGTTTTGGTTATACTCTTGGCTATTGTTAAGGGGGCGGGTAGGCACATTCTAAGCACGAAGAGAAGCGGACATGTTATTAGTTTAGGTACTGACAGGCTGTATATATTATATTAGAGTATCCTCTGAGTAAAAGACGTTGAGTACACTTGGCCCTTTGATTCTGTTTCGATTGCAAACTGAGCACAGCAAATCAGAAATAGTACCCATTATTGGTACCAGTTGAACCTCGCCCTCGTCTCTTCAGTCTTCAGTGCCGACAGCATGGGAATCCTTCTTTACTTTTGGAGGATATCTTACTCCTCATACTCATGTAACACATCCTCCTGCTCTTCATATCTTCCAGTCAGGGCAAACTATCTATTTCATGGCTGCGTCCCACATCCAAACAGTTGAATCATCCTTTACTGCAACTAAGCTAGGTCCATGCGGATTGAATGCTACCATACGGATAGTAGATTGATCATTTACTGCTGCCTTCCCTGTTGTGCCAAACCATCCATTAGAAGTTGTTGTCAAGTTGCAAAAGTATTTTTGATGTTTCTCATCATTTCCAATATGCCATATTTTAACTTCTCCAACTTGATTTCCCAAGGCAAGTAAGTGATGATATGGAGGTGGAGACTCAAATCGAATAAACCAACTTCCACAATTCTCTAATTGAAACTCCCGTAGGTAGAGTATGTCTGATGGTACCCGATTCGTTGTATATACTACTTTTTCGTCGTCACTTATTATAGGTTTCCACAGAACAACTTTATTATCAATACTCTTCGATAGAATGAGATCACCTACAAACTGAACACAGTCTACATAATTGATATGAGCCTTGTTTGTTGAAAAGTAGGGAAACTGTTGGAAGTATGTCTCGAACTTGGTCGTTTCAAGTGCTCTATCCTGTCCATCATCCATCTTCTTGATGTTACTGTCACTAACACAACCATTTGGGACAACATTTTGGCTATTCCTCAATGCTTTCTCAACAGGTCCACATTCTCTCTTTTCTTTGTTGTCATCAGTGTTGTCGTCATCGTATACTCTCCATAACTTTATCATATTATCCATTCCACATGACACAAACTTGCTACCAGTTAAATGCCATGATACACTCAAAACTTGTCCTCTATGTGCATTATGTCCAGTAAATACTGCCACACAAACACCTCGTTGCAAATTCCACAGTCTAATAGTTTCATCTTTTGATGCTGATAAGAGTAGCCATTCATTAGCTGGACTGAACTTGAGATCTGTGATATCATTCCCATGACCTGAGAGTGTCATGAAGAGACTTCGTCTACAGGTATCAATAACTTTAATAATACCCCGAGTACCACCTAGACAGAGTAACGGCGGTCCATTCTGTGTTGCATAATGAGGTAGAAAGAATTGGCACTGCTGTGATTCCTTTGTATCAATCTCATTTTTGTGTGTATTATGTTGCTTTTGACGTTTAGCCTTTGAATTGATTTGTTTCTTTCGTTGCTTCTTCTCTCCAAAGTATATAATGTTCTTGTCATGACTATTGCTACTATTCTTCCCACTTGTTGATGTATTACCATTTGATTCTTCTTCTGCGACTATACCAACAGCATCATACCCAAGTGGAGAACCCACGCCCCTCCCCCCAAATGCACAAGTGTAGAATAACTCGCCATCATCAACATCTTTATATATCTGTCTAGCAGTTAAAGGCTGCACCTGGATAGGTAATGCCTTACTAGTATCAATATTGATGACCTCGTAAATTGTTGCAACTGAACCTCCTACTGTTGCAAAGTATGAAGCTGTAGTTGTATTATTAGCATTGCTATCATCATCATCCATTATGTGCACATGAGGCGAGAAGGCAACACAATAGATTGGGTGCCCATGACTCTCTTTTATTGCAGTGCTTAGTGAATATCTCTTTGGTATTTTCAGTGATGCATCTGTGTTGTTAGTAGAAGAGGAGTTACCTCGTTTGGATGATACCTTCTTTGGCATATTATTATGTTGAACTACTTATATATTTTTATGAGAGTATGTATGTGTAAGTGTATGTGTCTGTGTATCGATCGTATGAGTTCAGTTTACCCTAGGATACCAGGTAACTCCTATCAGTTTTTTTAATTGTGCTCCGTCCGTCCGTGGCCATTTAAGAATAAACTTTGGCGATACACTGAGAATAAATTTTCGGCCGGCGAACTCGAAAGGATACCAGAAAGGATACCAAAAAATAAACACAAGAGCTTTATCCGGTACTCCGACATATTCACTCACGAGATTTGTTGCTATTTGCTTAGAGATCCAGCCCCTTACTTGTTGTTATGTGATATACTCTTCGGCTCCGCCCTAATAGTGGCCATATATCATCCAGCCCTATCGTTCATCAGGTCTCCTCCTTGTTTGTAACGCACGGGGCTGGATGTGTTTATTGATCTTTGGGCTGGATCAATCATTATAACAATGCTCTCTCTTCATAACATAATTTGCAATATTGGCTCCGCCATCAAAGATCATCCCACTATTACACCAACAAATATTACCACCAAACTAAGTGCACCATTGTAATCCTCTAGTAATATAAACAAATCTAACCTTTTAGCATTGATAGATGAGATATTATTGTCGGAGCTGTCATTTGATGATATAGAACGTCAAGTGGAAAGTAAAAATATCACCATATCCATCCATTGGCCATCGTCGTCGTCATTACTATTACTATTGCCATATACCATCTACAATCAACCCGATAAACTAGTCTATATAAAAAGAAGTTTTCTAATCAATATTGATTGACAAGTGAGTATCATTTATCACCATTAAGGCGGTAGTAGAGACACTCCATTGATCAATAAACACAATATAGTCATTAGAATCACTCGACACTATTAGAATGGCGGATCTAAGCTTCAGTGGAGAAAATTGGGGCTGAAGTTATCTGAATTACATCGTCACATCTCACCCGACACTCACACTTCGTATGCCACATTTGCACATCACGCATGCACTGATGTAGATATGACATGGGAAATATTCCAATACTACATGTTGCATGCTCCATCTGAATTGTTAGCTTGGACGAATCAATCTGGAGGGAAATCAGTAAAGTCTATGTTTCATATCCGCAAGAAAGAAGTAATTGATGCCAAATCCAGGGTTTGATGTTACTTACTGTAGAAGATAAACGGCGAGAAAACGGGGTTGCACAGTTTAACATTTGAGATTTTGAGTTTTAAACTTGTTCTATCTTACCACTACCTAACACGGGTAAACTGCCCCCCGCCAGAGCGGGCATCGATTTTTTGTTGATATATTGTAATAGAAACCGAGGAAGCAGACAAGGATGATATGGGAAGTTATTGTAAGATAATTACGGCAAAGAGCAGGTTCGTTAAGTGATATCTCGCATCCCGTATCACAGAATCTCTACTTATCTCAAATCTCAAGTCCGCGAGCTCCATTATCGTACCAATATATATTTTGACTTTTATGTGTAAAAGTGTTGAGATTGTTCAACAGATATCTCATTCACCACAGCCCTATTCAATCACCGGCATATATAGTCAACAATTGCTAGGATATCTCGTCAATATAATTAGTTTCTAGATCTTTGCTTGGTGGTGTGAATGTGACCTGGGAAAGAAAGAGTTTCATAGAGAATGAAGGGGATGGAGCATTGAAAGAGTTATCGATGTGGATATGTTTGCAATCGTGACATATAATCATTAACTACCATATTCGCCTCTATGGTATAGAACAAGAGTTTCAATAGAGAATTGAGGCCGTATTAGAGGTGTGTGAAAGGGGTGGATATGTTTGCAATCATTGACAACTTCATCATTGACCATTCGCCTCCATGGTATAGAACAGCAACTTCTCAAACTATCGCTCTAGGTATTGTTTTCTTTTGGGTAGTGAGTATAGCGTCTTTTGCCTTTGAAATTGTGTTGATGTTATATGTATCTCTGCTAATGTTGTCTTTTTCTTGTATAATCGGTCATGTTAGTTCTCTGCATATACTACTATTCAATTCTATGCGAGAAGCACATATGGATCATCTTTGGCTTCAAGTAGTATATCAGCAGTGTATCTTACCTTCACAATCACTTCACTAGTTACTCCAAGTATTACCAACAAGTACGGATGTCGATTATGTCTCTTCATTGGTGTTCTCGGCTATGCGTCGCTGGTTTTGACATCATTAATTTACTTCCTGTACGGAGGAGAAGATGTTCTTTGGTCGAAAAGACTGGTAGTGTTTGGGGGTGCAACTCTTGGTATAGGGGCATCTTTATTATGGACAGCACAGGGTAGATTGATATTACAATACTCTGAAAGAGAAGAGGAGTTGATTAGAACAACAACAAACAGAACTAAGTACGGTTCACAGACAAAAACAGGAAAGCTAATGGGTATATTTTGGGCTATATTTCAGTGCTCTTCTCTTGTTGGGGGAGGGATATCATTTATATATTACAACAAAGAGCCCAAGGGATCTACACTGTTATATGCGTTGTTTCTTGCATTCATTATTATCGGTGCTCTTTGTACACAGCTACTACTACCACCAACTATGCTAAAACTACCCTCCCCCTTCAATAAGCCAAATAAACAAAGCAACGGAAGAAAGAGGGAGGGAAACTCTGTTGATGAAATGATTACTAACGAACAAACACCTCTTACTTCGAACAAATTGATAACACGAGAAGATAATACAAACATAATGAAAGAAGATTTGAGTCATCTATCTTGGAAAGAAGAAGCTCATGGAACTATACAAATGGTATTGAGTAAAAGAGTATTGTTGTTATCGCCTCTTTTCTTTTTTACAGGTAATAATCAGCCGTATCAACAAGGCACATTTAGTCGTTTCTTTACCAAAAGATCAATCGGAGTAGAATTGATAATATTTCATTTAATGGAAATAATTGGTGCACTGATGACTGGCCAGTTTCTTGATAGTGTCAACAAAATTGCCTCTGATAGTAGTAGAAGAAAACGAGCCATTACATGTTTGGTTGCTTTTGTTCTCATAAACTCCACTGGCAACATTCTAGCTTTTAAGGAAGAACATCATGCTGCTAAGCACAGTGTCAATGGTACCGCTTATGACATTGCAAATATCAGTGTTATATCTCCATCGTTAGCATTTGCATGTTGGGGGTTCGCTGATGCCCAAATTCAAGTTTATTGTTATTGGTTATTGAGTGGGTTTTATACTTCTGGAAGTGATCATAGTCGAATTGTTGGCTTATATAAATGCATTCAGTCGCTTGGAACGGCAATTGGATTTTATCTCATTCCAGCATCAAAGCTAAGTGAGATGTCACAGCTTGTATTCTCATCACTTGTCTTTGTGGTTGGGGCAGTACTGTCTTTCTCTCAACTACCAACTTGTAAACATTGATCAATTGCTCTCAGATCCTGAAGCACCTTTCTTTTATATACATTATAATGGTATCCAAACACTGCTAAAGCCACATACCCAACGATTGCCAACAGCCCAGTTAATTCTAATTGAGATATCAAATAGATGTTCACCTGGATAAACAGAAGAAGTAACAAATGAGGAGAGCACATATAAAAATAAAAACAATCAACATACAATCTTAGACTTACAAAGCAACCACATAGAGGTAATGTTGGCACAAATGGAGTCAAGAACAGCTGCGAAGGCTCATTATTTGTATTTCTTTTGAATCTTGTTATTCTATAACCAGTGTAGAATAACAAGATGGAACATGTAATTGTCATGAAGCGAACTATCTCCCCAGTTGCACCAGTGGATAACCAATTTCGTAGGAAGAGACCAGTCAGGAATGAAAGTGAATGAAAAACAGCTAGTAACTTTTCCAGTGCCTTGTCTGATGATGATTGTTGCATTCTTACTAAAATAACACTCGTATCTGTCATCGTAAACGCTATTAGTATCCCGGAAGAGATGAGATCATCCAAGTATGAGAACGGTATAAAAGTTGCAACGATTATCATCACAGCGCCTGCTATTTTGATTCCTTCTTTGTCAAGATTACCCTGCTCGTCAACTCGAGCAAAGATTGAAGGGAGTACACCATCCATAGCCATTATATAATTCAACCTTGGTTGGGCCATGATTGTTACTAATACTACAAGAGGCAGAACCACGAGCTCGCCAAGCTTGATACAATTGTTTTGATTTGAGGATAAGTAGAGGATTGTGAAAGCATAAAAGTCATAAACAATATTTTACTCACGGCAGTGATCTCGGCTATCAGATTATACCCTCTATATCGGAAGCCTTCAGGGAAGCCGCTAGTCTCACTTATATGTTGATATGGTACCATACCTACAAGTCCGACAGATGCTGCACAGTATAGTGATCTATAAGAGATTGTAATGAGTGTAAGCTCTTGTCTATCATGATGAACACAAACAATAGAGAAAGCCATGGAACTTACGTCACAACTAAAAGTGTTATAAGTATTGCTCTTGGAATATCTCTAGTTGGATTGATGGCTTCGCCACTTATGCAGCATATTTCATCAAATCCAATGTAGCCAAAGAAGGAAGATGTTGCACCTCTGACCACTCCACCGTAACCAAACTGTGCTGGCACAAAAGGTATAAGATTCTCCTTCTTTGACAAGAGTAGACTAGCTACTCCCATAAACAATACCAGCATAATGTTGAGAGTTGAAAAGAAGTTTGTCACTGTCTTGGATTCCTTTATGCCCTTGTGAAGGAACAGTACGGAAACAAAAGACACAACAAATGCACATGTATTTATACCAAAGCCTGGATCTAAGAGAAAGATGAGACTCCTATAGATCACTGAATTATCGCCTTCTTCATCTTCCCATGTTCTAATATATGCTATGACCTTATCACCCCATGATCTTGCTACTGCCGACGCACTATTGATGTATACGTTCAGTTAGTATGTGAGCGCCATACTCTGATAGTGATTGATATCTTATAACTAGATGTACTTACCTCCCTGTATACTCCAGTGTTAAGCTTGATTGTTGTTCATTCAGATAGATTCAATCGTCATTTAGAACTAAGAGAATCATTCAGATAAGATAAGTGAATGATAACTATAGATAATATACTTACCAGGCCCCTGAAATGACTGCTGCATATTCATTCATTGTTTCTTTTGCATAGATATAAGTACTACCAACTGAAGGAAACCTGCCTCCCAATTCAGCGTAGCATAGTCCCGAGAAGCAAGCAGATATACCCGCTAGTAGCCATGACAAGGAAACTGCAGGTCCAGCTTGTGTATGTGATATGAGCCCGATTAATACGAACACACCACTGCCGACAGTGGCACCAATACCAACACAAACTAAATCGAATAATGACAAATGACGATGAAGATCATTCGTTTGACTTATAAGAAGTGGATTGCTCCCCTCATTTTTCTGCTGCTCGTTAACAGCAATCGATCCATAAGCTTGTAGTGTAGTAGCTGACATGTTCAAAGTATTGTGTATTGTATCGTTCTGCTATCATGAATTGTGACTACAACTCTACTACTCCAATGATTGATGTATTTCCAAGGGGTAATGGGGGATGTGATGGGGAGATTTTCGATTGTTGAGAATAGCGTATCCTTTTGTATCTTCTCTTCGCGTACCCTTCTATCCTGCAATAGTATCCGATATAATTGTATTGTATAAATCATATATTCATGGTGCAAATAATTATAATATGCACAATCAATAGCATAGGTATATGATATGGTAAGTGCTTGCTTCAATCATAGTTGGTATCCTTCCCAAACTGAAAATCGCAAACTCTAATTGCACTACCTACAAGTGAAAATTCACTCTGTCGGCTTATTTTTCAGGGGTAGGTATCCTTTTCTTTGAAGCATATCTCAGCTTCCTGACGTACGTTTGTCATGATTTTAATTGCAAATTGGTTAGTTGATATCCTATACAATCAATTTATAGTATTTAATTGGACCGGGTTGCCGTTCACAAAGTGCACTATAGCACACTAATTGGCCTATAATTTTGCTTAAGAGGACAGAGTGACTTGCTAAGAAACCTCGTGTAAAAAAGTCAGGGGTAAGACACCGTATAATTTTACTTGATAAAATAATTACATAACAAAAAATTGTTATGCAATTTTTATTTTGGCGACTTTCATGCGATAGCCTCTGCCTAAATTATAGTATAAATTTTACGGCGATCGAACAACCCCTGATTAAGGGGTAATTTTGAATTCCTACGTAGAACCCTGTTCGTTTTGTACCTGAAAACGACAGAGTGAAATTAAGGGACAGAGTGAATTTTCACTTGTACTTTGCAATTTATTCTCCTGCGCTTCTCCCCCATCATGTAGAACAGATTTAATATCTTATCTATTAGATATTCGAGTAGACTAATTAAGGTATACAGGAGAGATAAAAAGCTGACCTAATGATAGAATCACACACCAAAAAATGACATCTCGTCGAGCATTTGTATTTGCAATTCATCCCAAGTATGGATTGCTTCTGTTGTATTGTACTAGAAAAAAGAAGAAGGGACCTCATTGTCAATGTCCTGGCGGACATGTAGATAAGGAAGATTATGATGATATATCACCAAATGTTCAAGGTTCTGAGCTATTGATAGAAGCGTGTAAGATAGGCGCTGCTAGAGAACTTTATGAGGAGACCAATATAGATGTTAGATCTGCGCTAGATAGGTAAGCACTTGTATATCTTATCTTTGTACACTGTTCTTATATATAAGCTATATATAACCACATATATAGATTACAACCAGTTCGACTAAGGAAAGAAGACGACAAAAGTAAGATTGTTGGTGAATTCAAAGGGCGCATGTTCTTCAAGTTGTGTCTAAGAGATAGTGACTTTGTTAGCGATTCATTACTTGAATCGCCATCAGTTGTCCAACCTCTCAATATGAAGCCACCGCATCTAATGGTAAGCTACTTTTCTAATGCGTTGTATTGGTGTATATCTCTAGACTGATCCTTTATAACTCTTCATGATAGCTTAAACTATCTCATGAGCACAATGGATTCTTATTTGAGCCTAATGTTAACAAGGCGGTAGAGTTGTTGCTAGAACATAGTGGTGGTAAGGTCTCGAAAGCTCTTCAGATGGCTATAGAAATCAAAAGCATATAAGTGGAAGATGGCAATAATGCAAACATTGATGAGGAGAAGAATGAATCAAAAATTATAGGCAGCCCAAGAGAGAACGAAGAACTCTCACAATCAGATAACGAAGGAGGTATATGTGATTGCTTAAATTGTTGGTGTTGAGAGTAGTAAACTAACACGTACTTCATTATACTTGTATGATCAGCCAATTCCTAAACCGGAAGATATCTAATCGAATGTATATTCACATATAACTGTTGGCTCGCTTCCTAATGGTCTGTTCTTTAAACTAATACCAAACACTCTTTGCTCAGTAGATTGCTTTCCGAAGTGTTCACTAAATCTCAACAGAGTTTCTTGACCGTCCACAGGAACAAGCTGGACCGTATCTCCAATTCGGAGGAAGTTACACCATTCACTTCTCTTGCCATCATTTGAATTGCTCTCTATTGGACCTCCCTCGTTTTTCCAAGACAGTGATCCTTCTTTTGCACTATATGCAATACCTGGTGCTTC
>Ga0214480_100500_pt1 | contig 19630 bp, 14 predicted proteins | sample M1_20Mar14CPVII9_3_FD_165042 | JGI IMG/M metagenome (GOLD analysis project Ga0214480, IMG submission 165042) | Marine eukaryotic communities from Monterey Bay, California, United States - M1_20Mar14CPVII9sort6BwellE17 | ecosystem: Environmental > Aquatic > Marine > Unclassified | place: USA... | reverse complement strand
TCATAATCTCAAACATTGCAATGCATGTAAGATGGTGAAATATTGCAATCGAGATTGTCAAATTGCTCATCGTCCAAAGCATAAGAAAGAGTGTAAGAAACGAGCTGCTGAATTGCACGATGAAGAACTATTCAAACAACCGCCACCACAATATGGAGATTGCCCTATTTGTATTATACGAATACCGACTCTAAATACAGGAAGTATATACATGTCATGCTGTGGCAAAGTTATTTGTAGTGGATGCATTTATGCACCTCGATATAATGACAAAGGCAATAAGGTTAATAATGAAACCTGTCCCTTTTGCAGAAACCCGTATCCTTGTGGTCCTACTTCAGATATGGAGACTAATAAAAGGTTGAAGAAACGAGTAGAAGCTGGTGATGCCCAAGCAATATACAGTGTAGGAGGTTATTATCGAGTTGGGGCGTATTGTTTTCCACAAGATATGGATAAGGCATTAGAATTGTGGCATCGAGCAGCAGAACTTGGTTTTGCAAAATCATACAACAACATTGGTCACGCGTATAATAATGGTATTGGTGTGGAAGTTGACAAAAAGAAGGCCATGCATTACTTTGAGTTAGCTGCTATGGGAGGGAATGAGGTAGCAAGGCATAATCTAGGTATTAACGAGGGGAAAGCACGCAATTTGGATAGAGCAATAAAGCATCTAATAATTGCAGTAAGAGATGGACAACCTGAGTCTTTGGAGGTTATCAAAGGGTTGTACTCAAAAGGATGTGTATCAAAACAAGATTATACAGAAGCATTACAAGCCTATCAAACTTACTTGGGTGAGATTATGAGTGAACAGAGGGATGAAGCTGCTGCATTTGACAGTAAAAAGTACCGTTACTATTAAGGTTAGCTAATCTTTAATCTATACATTGAATGTTCAACAGTGTCAATTCATGATAAACTTATAAAATTATTTTCTAGCAGCCCTAGGAGATGATTCTTTGAGGTTACATCATGACGCTGGGTAATTCTGGCACGATTACGAGATCCAGACAAGGCTATTATATCTAAATCAACTTGAGGAACATAATATGGATCAAGATGGAGATACAAATTGGGTTCATTCAATGCTTGATAAAGTAAACTCAATGCTAGAGCATTGCAGAAATGAATCAATGAAGAAGAATGAGGCTTCGCTCGTGGCTAAATAAAAAGTAGATGATAATAATATTATACTAAGTAAAGATTAGAAAAGATATGATATGGCATATTAACAATAACGTTGTACTAATAATATCGATACCTCTCATCAAATGCAGCAGCCTCATCCCTCTGTTTACTCTTAATCTCGCCCAAGTATTCTTGATATAATTGTAATGCTTTTGTATAATATTCTTTTGTTGCATGCCTTTTTAAGTATAAATCTTTGATATTCTTCAAAGAATCAGCATATCCGCCTCTCACAGCAATCGTGTAATGTCTCAATGCTCTATCAAAATTGCCTGATTCTATTTCCATATTGCCTAGATTGTGCCTTGCTACTTCATTCCCTCCCATGGCTGCTAGCTCATAATAATGAGTTGCCTTCTTCATAACAACTTCTACTCCTCTACCAGTACCATATGCATAACCGATACTGTGATATCCTCTAGTATTGCCTAGACTACCTGCCCGATGGAATAGTTCTAATGCCTTTTTATAATCTCGAGGAAACCCGTATCTCCCATCTAGATGGTAGCCTCCTACATTGAAGATTGCAATAGCATCATCTACCTCCACTCGTTTAATTAATCTTTTCGTATTCTCCTTATCTGTGCAAGGCCAAGGAGTCCTACAAAATGGACAAACTTTCTTGGTAACTTCATTCCCTTTATCATCATAAACAGGTGCATAAGTACATCCACTGCATATAAACTTGCCACAACATGACTGGTATCTCTTCCCTGTATTTAGTATTGGCAATCGATGGAAGCAAATTGGACAATCTTCTAATGGCGGCGGTGGTTGTTTGAATAGCTTTTCATCGTGTTCCTTGCTTTTATTGATATTATTTCTAACTCTCAGTATAAACCAACTTAATGATAAAACGATTGATGCCACTGTTATTGATACTACTTTATCATACGATATCAATATCAGTAATTCCGATAGATTGCTAATACCAATGCTCATGATTTAGTAGTTGTTTTAATACTTTTGATATGCCGATCAGTATTTTAGTTATTGCAAATGTTGATAGGGTATGCTATGTATTTGTTATTGATAACACCACCCCCTTTCGGTATTGATAGAGTATGACGCACTTGATTATACTGGAGGAAAGAAAGTGCACAAGATGTGTACTTTTCTGTTAAATCGTTTCTACACTCAATGGATAACGAAACCAAACTTTCACAACCCCTACTGTTGCAATGTTGTTGGTGTTGTAGTTGTATTTGCTTTGCTATAGGCGCCCAAACACAAGCCTACATATCATATCAATGACGTAAGAGCAGATAGAGTTGAGTTGAAAAATAAATGCACTAAAAATAGCGATCAAACCGTCTCAGTTCGTGGATTTCGTCTCTTTCACCACTATATCCATAATACAACCAAAATCGGCCCGAAAGAGGTATATATCAGATTTAGTTGTGTGGTAGTTTTGCGCAATAGGGGTGTAAAGCGATGTATAAATCTTATTACTATTAGTATGAAGTTTTTGTGTGGTGTGCTTTGCAGCTATACGATAAAACAACACTACATAAATAACAATACGCTCGGTATCATCGGTATTTAATAAAGATTGAAGTACAGAAGAAGAAGGGTAATATAAAAATATATATTATGAGCTTGTCCGATAAGATTTGTACCGATAGTTGCAAAAACAGTGATGATGCATATGATGTGAACGATATGTTACAGAATATGAGCACAGTTGACAATGAAGTTAATGATATATCAGTATGTGCCAATTGTGGTAAAGAGGGTGCCAACAATGTATGCAACAAATGTAAACAAGTGAAGTACTGCAACGCCGTATGTAAAAAGGTGCATAAAAAGAAGCACAAGAAACAGTGTGAAGAATATATCAAACTTGCAACTGAGAAACATAATGAAGAACTTAGAATTGCTGCTGAGTTACATGATAAAAAGCTGTTTAGACAACCTCCTCCAAAGGAAGATTGTCCAATTTGTTTCCTACGCATGCCTTCACTTGCTTCGGGAAGTATATATTATGCATGCTGTGGAAAAGAGATATGTAGCGGATGTGTTCATGCACCCGTCTATGACGACCAAGGGAATGAAGTTGATAATAGAAAATGTCCCTTTTGTAGAACTCCACATCCTACTACAGACGAGGAATTGATCAATAGATATAAGAGAAGAATGAAGACTGGAGATCAAATTGCAATCTACAATTTAGGATGTGACTATTTTACTGGGTCATGTGGATATCCACAAAATCATATGAAGGCATTAGAACTTTGGCATCGGGCGGCAGAACTAGGTTATGCTAAAGCTCATTGCAGTATTGGAAATGCATATTATAATGGTGAAGGAGTGGAAGTTGATAAGGAAAAGGCAACGTATTACTATGAGCTAGCAGCTATGAAGGGAAGTGTATTTGCAAGGAGCAATTTAGGTATTATTGAACATCGAAGTGGCAACATGGATAGAGCGTTGAGACACTATATGATTGCAGTAAGAAGTGGATATTCTAAATCATTGGAGGAGATTCAAGATCTATACTCAGATGGACATGCAACAAAAGAAGATTACGCAAAGGCTTTACAATTATATCAAGGGTACTTGGGGGAGATAAAAAGTGCTCAGAGGGATAAAGCTGCTGCTGCCAATGAAAGGTATCGTTATTATTAATTCATGGGATATACAAGTTGAGATTTCGTGTCAATATGATGAGTTGATAGACGAAATAACTAATATTAATGATAGTATCTCTTTAATAACTCATCTATATCATATCATCTCTAAACTACAACCGACATTAGTAGTAACGATACTCTTCGTTGGCTGCAGCAGCTTTGTCTCTTTGGCTACTCTTAATCTCTCCCAAGTATGTTTGATATAATTGTAATGCCACGGTATAATCTTCTTTTGTTACAAATCCATATCCGTAGAACTGTTGTATATCCTTCAAAGAGCCAGAATGCCCGCTTCTTGCCGCAATCATAAAGTGTTTAATGGCTCTTTCCGTATTGCCTGCACACGCTTCGTGACATCCTAGACTGAATCTTGCTCCTGTGTCCCCTTTTATGGCTGCCAGCTCATGATAATACTCAGACTTCTTCTTATCAACTTCCACACCTCTACCAGTTTCATAAGCAACACCGATATTACGGTACGCTGCCGCATGTCCAAGTTCACCTGCCCGATGCCATAGTTCTAATGCCTTGGTGTAATCTTGTGGAAATCCATATCTCCCATCTCGATAGTACACTCCTATATTGAATAATGCAATATCATCATCAGCCTCTATTCGTTTCTTCTCCATTTCGTTTAATTCTTCATCTGAAGATGTTCGTAGACTTCTACAAAACGGACACTTTTGATCGTCAATTTCATTACCTTGGTCATCATAGACAGGTGCATGAACACATCCACAGCATATAACTTTCCCGCAGCATGCATAATATCTACTACCTGATCCAAGATATGGCAATCTTAGAAAACAAATTGGACAATCTTCTTCCGGCAGAGGTTGTTTGAATAGCTCTTTGTCATGATCCTTGTTTTTATTGTTACTACTTCTAACACCCAATATAAACCATATTAATAATAAAACGATTGAAGCTGCTGTTATAGATACTAGTACATCATATGATATCAGGTAACTAATGCTCATGATTTTACCGATGTAAAAATGATACTTGATATGTGCCGATCAGAATTTTGGTTATTGCAATGTTGAGGTATCCTAGTTGTTATCGATATGATAAAGACTACCCCTCTCTAGACTATCGGCTCTGTAATGTATACTCTAGGATATGTTTATGTTGGTTTATAGGTAATTAGTACACTTGAAGAGAGAAGTGCATAAGAGTGTACTTTTTTGTAAAATCCTTATTACTCAATGAATAACGATGCCGTAACTTTCACAACTACTACCAATTGAGATAGCGTTGAATACCAATGAAATGCCTGCACTGTTTGTATACTAAAGCAGTTTGCAAGAGTTGCATCTAATTATTGTTGCCGCTGAATCCTGAGATCCGTTTCGTCGCCATTTTATCATTTTACTCAACTCATAGAGCAGCAGGAGAGCGCGCATGCAGCTATCTCTTCTTTGCAAAAACAGTGATGATGCATGTGATGTGAACGATACGTTACAGAAGATGAGCACGGTTGATAATGAAGTTAATGATACATCAATATGTGCCAATTGTGGTAAAGAAGGTGCCAATAACATATGCAACAAATGTAAGATGGTGAAATACTGCAACGCCGCATGCAAAAAGAAACATCGACACAAACATAAAAAAGATTGCGAGGAACATGTCAGACTAGCTGATGATCGTGCCACCAAGTTACATGATGAAAAACTGTTCAGACAACCTCCGCCAGCAGAAGATTGTCCTATTTGTTTCCTACGAATACCTTCACTTGCATCGGGACGTGTATACAAGACATGCTGTGGAAAAATGATATGCTGTGGATGCTGTCATGCGCCTGTCTATGATGACCAAGGCAATTTAGTTGATAATGAAAAACAAAACCAGTGTCCATTTTGTAGAGTTATCGCTCCTAAATCAGATGAGGAGAACATTGAAAGGCTGAACAAACGGATGGAGGCTAATGATGCTTATGCAATACAAATTCTAGGACACTTTTACAATGAAGGGTTAGATGGATTACGACAAGATCGCACCAAGGCATTAGAACTATGGCATCGTGCAGCAGAGTTAGGATATGCCCTAGCATATTGTAACATTAGTTATTCATATCATTACGGAGAAGGGGTTGAAGTTGATAAGAAGAAGGCCAATCATTACTATGAGTTAGCAGCTATGAAAGGAGATGTTACAGCAAGGAGAAATCTAGGCATTATGGAGCACAATGCAGGCAATTATGACAGAGCATTAAAGCACTACATGATTGCATCAAGAGGCGGATATTCCAACTCACTGAAAGAGGTCAAAGAGCTACACTCAAAAGGACATGCAACAAAAGAAGATTATGCACACGCATTACGATCATATCAAGAATACTTGGGTGAGATAAAGAGTGTCCAAAGAGATAAAGCTGCTGCTGCACGAGAAAATTATAGTTATTATTAGTCTTGCGTTCCCTATCGAGGTTTCATCATTGCCGCAGGGTATCTTTGCCTTGGTGATTTTATGGCACGATTACGAGATCCCGACAAGGCAATAGTATATCTAAATCAAGTTGAGAAACATAATATGGAACAAGATGGAGATACAAACTGGGTTCATTCAATGCTTGACGAGGTAAGCTCCATGTAAAATACTGTAAAACTGAATCAATGAAGAAGAAGGAGGAGGCTTCTCTAGTGGCTAAATGAGTGGTATATTTATGTACCAGTAAAGATAGAAAAGATGTGGCATTAATTTAAGTTGGTTTATTTTACTAATACTGTACCAACTATTTATGGATGCCTGTTAGTATCTATTGGAGAGCTGTGAGCTACATCTCCTCTCCCTTGAGAAATGCATAAACTAATATTTGATACTAATAGTACCGATAATCCTCGCCATATGCATTACAAGTATATCGAGTATACTAGCCTCACATTTGATGAGGATTTTAGATACCCAGCCTCAATGATGCACCTCAATGATTAGGGAGTCCAATACTAATAGTAACGATAATCATCATGGGCAGCAGCAGCTTCATCCCTCTGTACACTCTTGATCTCACCCAAATACACTTGATAGGATTTTAATGCTGTTGTGTAATCATCTTTTGTTGCATGTCCATTTGAGTATAACTCTTTAATGATTTTCAATGATTTACTACTTCCACCCTCAGTAGCAAGTAAGTAATGCTTTAATGCCCTATCCATATTGCCTGCACGTGCCTCCATAGAGCCTAGATTGTTCCTTGCTAATACATTTCCTGCCATGGCTGCCAGCTCATAATAATGTTCAGCCTTCTTCTTGTCAGCTGCCACACCCTCACCTTTCATATATGCGTAACCAATACTATTATATGTCATTGCACAACCAAGTTCTCTTGATCGATGCCAAAATTCTAATGCCTTTTTAAAATCTTGTGCCAAACCGTATATCCCATGTCGATAGTAGCTTCCTAGACTGTAGATTGCTATGGGATCGTCTAATTTCACCCTTTTCATTGTCCTTTCAATCATCCCCTCGTCAGTTTTAGGCTTTGGAGTTCTGCAAAAAGCACACTTTTGATTATCGACCACATTGCCTTGATTGTCATAGACAGGTGCATAATCACATCCGCTGCATATACTTTTTCCACAGCATGTCATGTATCTCGTGCCCGATTTTAGTGTTGGTAAACGAAGGAAACAAATCGGACAATCTTCATGATATTGTGATGTTGGCTGTTTGAATAGCTCTTTATCATGTTCCTGATTCTTTTTGTTATTATTTCTAACGCTCAGTATAAACCAACTTAATAATAAAACTATTGATGCCAATGTTACTGATACTATATCATACGATATCAGGTTGCTAATACTAATGCCCATGATGGATGAGTATTGTCGTTATTATTAGTGTGCCGTCAGCACTTTTTTATAAGTTTTTGCAATGATTACAAGGATAATCGTTATCAATAATAGATGATGTAAACCCTTATATATCTATTTAGTGATACTTTATGGTTTATGATGATACAATACACGCCGTTCTAAGAAAAGTGCACAAGATGTGTCCTATTTTTTTGTTAACTCCTTATTACTCAATGAATAACGATGCCCAAACTTTCACAACTACTGCCAACCGAAATAGAGTTAAAATACTAATCGAATGATTATATTATTTGTACACCATACCAAAGCAGTTGTGAGAGTTACCGATGTTGCACAATAAACACTATCTGTACAACTTGAGTTCGTTCTATCGCCATTTACTCAGGTAATTGCAATCATTGCAATCTTATTTCTACTACCATACCGACTTTGATGTCCTCCTCATATCATACGCCGCCGCCGCCGCCATCGGTAGTACTATCGACAACGGCGGCAAAAACTACCAACTATGTCGGTGGCTCTAAAATAAACAAGAGACCTAATAATAGTATTCAACGCAATTCATCATCAATAACACCCCCATCAATACGCATACGATATAAAGCATTCATAATCTACACCTTCATATTAATCATAACACTAATTGCCGCAGTAGAACAATTCCGTGAATTCATAATAAACGAACGTGCATTACTAACCTATCAAGGTCGTGCACGATATCGTAACCGACAAAGAAAACATCATAAGAGTACAAAGTGTGATGAAACTACCGAACCGAAACCATGGCAAAGAATTGGATATAAGTTCGTACCACTCAAGAGTGAATGGAAACAATTAAGTTCATGTGTTGAATATGATTTATCATTACGTAAACGACAATTGGGTGATGCGGGTGTGAAACGATTAGTTAGTCTATTGGAGAGAAAGGAATATGCTACTAAGTATTGGAATGGACAGTTACGAGTATTGAATTTGGAAAGACAGGGTATAACACGACGTGGTGCTGGATATTTAGCACGATGGTTGAGTGTTGATCCATTAGAGGCCGATAGTTCGGTCATAGTGGGTAGAGATGTAGATCGAATGCCAACAGCTGCTTCTCTTTCACTCTACATAAACTTAGAAGGCAACCCTATCGGTATATTAGGTGTCAAAGATTTAGAACGGGCTGTTGAAAAAGCGCGTATTAATGGTATCAGGGTAGTCATCGTTGGCGGAGGTAGTTCCAATGACATGTTAACTACTGGCAATACCAAAAATAATGTAGCACACGTTGTCAAGTTGGGACCAATCGAATACACGAGGAAGAGTGTAGAAATGAGTCCATGGAGATTACCATGCCCATGGTATCAACGATTAAGTTACAAGTTAAAGTCAAATGTTGTACGTCAATCGATAGTGATCTTGGTAGTGTTTGGATTGGGCATAGTTGTTGGTAGAGTAACATATGGACAGGGCAATTACTTCTTTCCTTATCGATTGGCAATTGTTAGAACTGATTCAGAGGGATGAGCTATAATTTGGTTGGTACGTAAGTTGATGGGAAGGTTTCCAAATGTCTATGAACATTGCTACACATTACATAGATTAGATAAAGATTAGCAACTATCCCACTCCAACTCGAACGAACAGTTCTGCCAAACGAAACTACTAGCCATAGCCTACTTATTCTAATAATATCGGTTTTGTTCGTCGGCTGCAGCTGCTTCGTCTCTCTGTCTACTCTTGATCTCTCCCAAGTACGTTTGATATGATTGTAATGCCTTCGTGTAATCTTCCTTTGTTGCATGTCCATTTGAGTATGTTTGTTGGATCTTATTCAACGAGTCATTACATCCATTCCTTGCTGCAATCGTGAAGTGTCGCATAGCTTGATCAATATTACCTGCCCTTCCCTCCAAACAACCTAGATTGTGCCTAGCCCTTGTATGCCCTTTCATAGCCGCTAGCTCGTAATAATACCTTGCCTTCTTTTTGTCAACTTCCACTCCTTCACCATTATTGTATGCTAACCCGATATTGCAATAAGCTCCAGCGTTGCCAAGTTCTGCCGCACGATGGTAAAGTTCTAATGCCTTTGTATAATCTTGTGGATATCCGCGTCTCCCTTTTGCCCCATCTCGGTAGTCACAACTTAGATTAATCATAGCTTGGGCATCATTCATCTCCACTCGATTTGTTGTTCTTTTAATTTGCTCCTCTATTGATCGAGGAGTCGAAGTTCTGCAAAATGGGCATTTTTCATTATCAACTTCGTTCCCTTGGTTATCATAGACAGGCGCATATGTACAACCACTGCATATAACTTTTCCGCAGCATGCATAATAAGTTCTCCCAGTTTCCAATAAAGGCAGTCGCAAGAAACATATTGGGCAGTCTCCATGTTGTGATGGTGGCTGTTTGAATAGTTCTATATCGTATAATTCGGCCGCTCTTCTCTTACATTCTTTTTTATGTTGTGGTCTGTGAGCAATTTGACATTCTCGATTGCAATATTTCACCATCTTACATGCCGTACATGCTTTGAGCTTATGACTCTCTTCCTCGGCCTTGCCACAATTTTCACATACCGATATATTATTATCATCTGTGCTCATATTCTGTAACATAAAACATACACCGTCATCGTTTGATTTTGATTCACCGTCTTTGCAATTGCTATCGGACGTGCTGCTCATATTACTCTTTTGTCTACCAATATATGTTATGATATTCACCAGTCTACGTTTTAATATCCAATAATAATATAATACCGATAATATTACAATACTAACTGATGCCTAATCTGATGTGATGTCTTTTTTGCAATTGAAATTGGATGGTTTTAGTTTATGTGTAAAATTGGATGTGTAAGGTGTTATACCCTCCTTTAGAACAGTCAAAACCTTTGCTAATAATACATGATGATTACGCTTATATGATGTGATAATACTGCTAATAATATCCACTGCAATACACCACCTTATTGAGGTGTAAGATAATGAAGTAATTAGGTGATAGACTAAAAAGCAACGTTTAGCGATAGTTGAGGAAAAAGCTATCTGTGGTAAGTCATGAAGTAAGAGCTCTCCAGCATGCCAGCATCATGTTGGCTCTAGGTACAATCCTTACCATCCATAAGATCATCTGTTAGTAAATACCACTGGGTCAGTGTATTATTGTTGTTTATATCTGTACCACCGCTAATAAAGAACGAGAAAACTACATCGTATCCTATCATCATGAGAATTGTATCTGTACTTTGCTCATACAGGAACTGAGAAAACTACATCGTATCCTACTCAATCATGAGAATTATATCTTCACTACTATCCTTAGCATACTTTCCTCAACAGCAGCAGCATCCTCATCGTTGGATGGTGATAACAGCACAACAATTACTCTTCATGCGGGTATCATGGCACTGCCACCCTATGCTGTTCAAAATGAGAGTGGTGAATGGGACGGATTTATGTTCGATCTGATGAACCTTCTCATGCAAAATGCAAAGATGAATCATCTTAATGTATCTCTTGATATTATTACGAATGCGTCAGATCCATACTATTTACTTAATGGTGAGAATGGTCGTGAAGGAGTAGAATCTTATAATGATTATATGCCTTGGAATTTCTATCCCCTGACTGTACTGAAGATTGCTTGGATATAATCCTAGCGGACTATTATGATACACCGGAGCGACGAGAGTTGGTAGAATTTACTCCTCCATATCAGATATCATATAATACATACTTTAAAAAGAAAGATAGTACTTTCAATACCGCGGAAGAAGTTAATGATGATGGAGGTACGGGCTGTTTCCCCAAAGGCTCATCAACTTTTTATGGTGACCGTTTCGACAAGGTTGTAGAATGTGAGGATTCATATGGTTGTTACGAGTTCCTTATTAACGGGGAGTGTGATTTACTCGGTGGTGATTTGCTAATTGGACAGTATCAAATTAACGAGGCATATCCTGATGATCTTACTACGACAGAAGAAGTTATCAATGAACAAGCGTATAAATTTGCTTTACCAATGAAGAAATCATTACCACCAAGTACATTGCAACTAATGAAGGATTTGATGAATGAGGCTAGTGCCTCCGGTGAACTTGGTGATATTGAAAAGAAATACTTTGGTAGTGCTAGTGATATTGCTGCATTGGAAGAGATGTACTTTGGAGAATCAGAATCAGAAGCAGGAGAGACGACTGAGACCGAGCATACTGATAATACTGAAGAAGGGGATACTGCTACTACCGATAATTCTTCTGGTACAGCAAGAAGAAACCCTGCCGTTGCTTTAGTTGTATCGTTAATCTTTTTTGTTTTCTAATGCAAAGGATGTACATTATTGGCAGGCGACTCATAGCACGTCGTTGGGGTATACCTGGTTAGCTATTGCTTGATTAAGTTACTGTTAAGAATCTGTTATAGACTAGCTTTAATAGATCTATACTGATAACTAATAGTATCGATGGTCCTCTCGTGCAGCAGCAGCCTCATCCCTCTGGACACTCTTTATCTCACCTAGGTATGATTGATATAATTGTAATGCCTTCGTGTAATCTTCTTTTGTTGCTTGTCTGTTCCTGTACATCTTTTGAATCATCCCCAAAGATTCAGGACACCCACTTCCCACAGCAATCATAAAGTGTTTGGTGGCTCTATCTATATTGCCCGCCTGCCCCTCATTCATGCCTAGATTGTACCTCGCTTCCACATCTCCCATCATTGCTGCTATCTCATAATAATGCCTGGCCTTCTTCTTATCAACTTCTAAACCTTCGCCATTATCATATGCAGCACCAATAGTCTGATAGGATTTGGCATGTCCGAGTTCACCAGCCCGATGCCACAGTTCTAATGCCTTGGTATAATCTTTCGTAATAAAATATTGAATACCTACTTGGTAAATTGCTTCGGCATCATCATCATTAACCTCCACTCTTTTCTTTATCCTTTCAACTATACCCTCATTTGTTTTAGGAGCCACAGTTCTACAAAATGGACACTCATTTTGTTTGATAATGTCAACTTCATTGCCTTGGTTATCATATAGAGGGGCAAGTCTACATCCACTACATATCACTTTTCCGCAACATGCATAGTATTTTGTCCCAGCGTTCAGTGTTGGTAAACGTATAAAACAAATCGGACAATCATCAGCTGGAGGTGGTTGTTTGAATAGCTTTTCATCATGTAGCTCAGCTGCAATTCTAAGTTCTTCATTATGTTTCTCAGTTGCAAGTCTTTGATATTCCTCGCAATCTTTCTTGTGCTTCTTTTTGTGTACCTTTTTACATACAGCATTGCAGTACTTCACCTTCTTACATTTATTGCACGTGTTCATATTATCACTACTACCCTCTTTGCCACAGTTGGCACATGTTGATATACTATCTGCCATACTCATGTTCTGTAACTTATCGTTAACATCACATGTAACATCACTATTTGATTTTGATGCACTGTCTTTGCAATTATCAGACGTGCTCATACTAAATCAACTATGTTGTATTAACCTGACCGATCTATAATTTAATCTATAATACCGATAAGGATACTAACAATGGATATGATATACAGTAGCTCGGTGACTATAGTTCGTATGTATACCTAGAGAGAGGTACTTATTATTATGTAGGTGAAGTTAAAAGGAAATAATCTTGAGATTATTATGAAGAAGGTACTTTGTTGCACTGCCGCCGCCGGGCTATGATATTGACTATTATCTTCATTCTTCAGATAACCACCGTCGCGCCTTGGTCCTCGTCTGTGAGCTACAATAATAAACTAGGTCATAGGGAAGCTTCTGCCTAACAACAGAAGTCGTTATATCGCCAAATAGTAACATAACGGGGGGACGATTGAACAATGTTTGTTTTTGTAGTAAAGAGATGTATCGCTACTACTAGAGCTGATTGGCCAGGGCCGCCTGTCTTCCTACCTCTTATACTAATAATATAATCTAGAATCTAAGATGATTATAATCCTCAAGGCACGATTTAATACTAGTGTGTCGAACAATCTTCGACTTCGAGGGTTAATCTTCTCCTTTAAAGCTTTTGGTTTGCTGAATAACTAATAGTAACGAAGTGTATCATGGGCCGCAGCAGCTTCATCCCTCTGGCTACTCTTTATCTCACCTAAGTACGTCTGATAAAGCTGTAAAGCTCTGGTGTAATCTTCTTTTGTTGCTTGTTCATGTGTGTATAATCGCTTGACTTGTTTCAGAGAGTTGGAATATCCATCTCTTGCTGCAATCATCCAATGTTTCAATGCTCTTTCCATATTACCTGCCCTCCACTCATCAAGGCCAAGATTGTACCTTGCCGCCTCATCTCCTGCCATAGCCGCTAGTTCGTAATAATGCCTAGCCTTCTTCTCATCAACTTCCACGCCTCTACCATACAAATAAGCATTACCTATACCGAGATAACCTTCGGAATAGCCAAGTTCAGCTGCTCGATGCCACAATTCTAACGCCTTTGTATAATCTTGTGAAAACCCTCTTGTCCCGTCACTATAAAAAACTCCCAAATTGAATATTGCAATAACATCCCCAATCTCCATTCTTTTCTTCAACCTTTCAATTGCCTCCTCAATTGAAGTGGGCGTTGGAGTTCTACAAAAAGGACATTTTTGATTACGCCCAACTTCATTCCCCTGGTTATCATAGACAGGCGCATATATACATCCACTACAAATAACTTTTCCACAGCATGATTGATATCTCCAACCCGTTTGAAGTGAAGGCATATGTAAGAAGCATATTGGGCAATCTTCTGCTGGTGTCGGTTGTTTGAATAGTTTTTCATCATGTGATTTAGCAACAAGTTCAGCAAGACGTTGGATATGATTCTCGCATTCTTTCTTATGTTTTGATCGATGTTTCTTTTTGCAAGCAGCGTTGCAATATTTCACTTGTTTACATTTGTTACATATATTGTTGATATTATCACCCTCCTTTCCACAGTTTGCACATACTGATGTATCATTAACTTCATTGTCAACCGTGCTCATACTCTGCAATGTATCGCTCACACATACACCATCATCATTTGATTTTGATGCACCTTCTTTGCAATTGCTATCGGACGTGTTCATATTGCGTCGTCTACTGGGAATATGTGATACGTCGTTTTTATCTAATTTCTTTTAATAATCTCCGAGATACTATTAATACCAAAGCTACCAATAATACAATTCTAACTATGGTACGCTTGTGTGATTAATGTCTTTGCAAATTAGAATCATGAAAAAGTACAAGGTTTAGAACAGTCGAAATATCCTTCTAATGAAATATGATGATTGCAATTATAAGATAATACTGCTAATAATACCACTGCAATAACCGATAATACTGTATCACTTAACCCCAGCCTACTCAGTCAACGTTTGTCCTTGATTGATCAACAATTATGATGAAGAGGAGAGTTCTGTCTATTTTGTCTGGCTATGTATTGACCTCGAAGGAAATGGCACCTCTCTCACACTGCACCACCTACAACATGCGGTCGGTCCATGGCTCTAAATGCTATAGGCAATACACTCATCTATAGTATCAATACCCCACCCAAGTTTCAAGCCACTGGACGAGCCACATATTCTCATGCGTGCACAAAATGACAAAATAGAAGATATATTAGTATATTAATATTGCCTAATTAAGTTACTGTTAAGAATCTTCCTTTTATACTAGTTTTTAATATACCTATTCTAATAGTAACGATATAGCTCCCCTCGTGCCGCAGCAGCTTCGTCTCTTTGTCTACTCTTAATCTCACCCAAGTATTCTTGATAGGATTGTAATGCTTCTGTATAATCCTCATCCGTTACATGCCCGTTTGTGCATAATCGTTTGATTTGTTTCAAAGATTTGCCATGTCCACTTCTTGCTGCAATCATAAAATGCCTTAATGCCCTGTCCAGATTGCCTGCTTTCTTCTCGAAACAACCTAGATTGTACCTTGCTATTACACACCCCCCAATAGCTGCTAGCTCATAGTAATGCTTTGGATTGTACCTTGCTATTACACACCCCCCAATAGCTGCTAGCTCATAGTAATGCTTTGCCTTCTCCTTATCAACTTCTACACCTACACCATAATAATAAGCATTACCAATGGCAGTATGAGCTGCGGAATAACCAAGTTCTCCTGCCCGGTGCCATAATTCTAATCCCTTGCCATAGTCTTGTGGACATCCGTGTATTCCATCTCTGTGACCACACCCTTGATTGTACATTGCTTGAGAATCACCTGCCTCTATTCGTTTCTTCAACATATCGTTAACTTCATCATCAATTGGAGTTGGAGTTCTGCAAAAAGGACATTTTTGATTATCAACTTTATTGCCTTGGTTATCATAGAGAGGTGCATAAATGCATCCACTGCATATAACTTTTCCGCAACATGGTTTGTATTTACTTCCTGTATGTAGTGTTGGTATTCGTATAATGCATATTGGACAATCTCCATGTTGTGGCGGAGGTTGTTTAAATAGTTCTATATTATTGTTTACATCACCACCACTGTCATTACTATTACTATTATCATTTGATTTTGATGTACCGACATTGCAATTGCTACCAGAAGAAGTGCTCATACTCAGCTATGTTAAATTAAATTATATACGAGAATATATTTGAATTTTCCACTGATCTAACTTCTTTTGAGTCTATACGAGTCTAATACCAAATAGCTACTGTGAAACGTAACTACACTGTTGTGATTACATACAGATGTTAGGATGTGTTCTTTTTGTGTGAGTACAAGGTCAAATATCCGCTAATAATTTACGATGATTACAATTGAAATTATATGATAATATTGCTAATAATACCACTGCAATACGTCGATAATCGGTAATCACTCACAACACTTCACTTCTTTTACACACCAAACAATAAAGTTCTTCAATCAACTCATTGAAGGAGAGTTCGTCTATTTTGTCGGGCTATGTATTGACCTCGAGAACATGGGGTTTTGTCGCGCTGAGACCTGAATACCATATCGGTAGAGTTCGCATTAAACAGGTGTCGTAATGACAGCTTGCAAATGTCAACAACATTAGATCTGCATGTGCTTTCGATATGCGTATGATGATGATGAACAGCTCATTGTTGTATTGGAATATAACGAATCACTGTAATATACTTGTTGTTGATTAAATAGTGGCAGATAGAGTCAGAGAGACATTAAAGCATTCATCAAAATAAAGATTCCCTCTTGCAATCCTTCATTGCAGTCCCGATAGAGATACGATAGCCCGATCCAGTGGTTATATACATATAATGATAATGGATCGTCACTCGTCAGAGTTTAACGACAGTAATAGAAGTCTACGCCGTTCATTCGTTGCAATACATGGAAAGTCGTCACCAACAATCGACGACGGAAGGAGATGCTACAACAGAAAAGATTCATCATCATCCCTGCCCAAGAGTAATAAAGGAAGCAGAAGCTCTTTACATCAACATAAGAAGAGCCGTGGCAGTAATAGAGGAGGCAATCGGCGTACCAGTATGGATACAACATCTCCTTCTCCACTGTGCCCTCCTCCTCAACCCATCCATAATAGAAAGCCACAACATCAACCTACACCACACCGTCGATCAACTTATACGGGTATGACAGCTGATGAAGCACAAAAGAGGGTAGCCGAGATGTTAAATGATAAGTTAACAATCCAGCAGAAACAACAAGAACCAACTCGACGTCCTCGCATGGTATCCTCCTCATCGAATCATCTCAAACATGAACACTCTCTCCATACTTCAATGCCAAATATACATCAACAAACTCAACAACAACAACCAACACAATTAGGTTATCGTCCAGATTACAAACTAGGACAAACAGTACGTTCTCCGTCACACATACGCATACCAACATCCTCCCAAAATGCAATGCAACAAGTATCAACATTAATGAAATATGATTTTGCATTTATTAAACGTTCCAATGGGTTATTATATTCCTATGCTATATTAGCCTATCGTACTACAAATACTAATGATAATAAAGGAGAGAGTTTAACATTTGTAATGGATGATAAAGGTTGTACTAAAATGATACGTAAGAAGTATTGGTGTGAGTATATCCGGTTAGTTAATACAGATGATTTAGAATTAGAGCAGCAAGAACACGATGATGTGAGGAGGTTGAGTAAAGAAGGATTAGTATATCCTCCTCCCTCTTATAAACGTCGTGTATCTGATCCTCATCAGGTTACAACGACACAAGATATGCATCAATTCTCCAAGTATAAGAAAGAAGATATTGACATGTTATGTCAAGAGATACCAATAGTCTGTCAAGAGGTACCCCAAGATGATGCAGTGGATGAATACTATACTGATGAAGATGATGAGACGGCCCCATTACCGGAGATGATAGCATTTAAGCCGACCAATGGTAATGAGGAGTGTTCGTTAATTTCAAGTGTGAGTGATAGAGCACGGAGGGCATATTCTGCTGCTCGTATTTGGCGTAGCGGAGGAGGGGATTAGGATGATAATTAGATAACTACCTCTTTTACTTTTGTTTATGCCCAAAAGCTATACTTATACTAAAGTAGTGTGTCCTCAACTGCACACCACTCCCTCCTCTTAATCACGAGTACCAAATCCCTTGAATGGTAACTTCCTCTTCTTCCTCTTCTTGTCCGCGGCCCTCCTCTGTTCCCTATTCATCTTGGCAATCTCTTCCTCTTCCTCATCACTCAAACCCTCATACTCATTCGGGTTATACATTTCCTCAAACACTCCATCATATACCAATTCTTCCTCTTCGTCCTCTTCCTCATCATCATCACCTGCCTTGTCAATATCAACATTAAAATCATCATCATCATATCCATTCTCGGCATAATACTCCTCAAAGTATCCCATATCATCCACATCCTCATCATCGTCATATAATCCCTCAATACCTAAAAAGCCCGCAGTCTCCTCAGTTAATGGCATGACACCCTTCAATCCACCCTTTTCAATAAAGGCAATCATATCATCTTCACTCATCATACCCTCTTCTACTACTTCTTCCTCCTCCTCAGATACTGCACTGTTAATTCCATCAAGTATAACACGTCCTTCCTCATCTAACTCCTTTTGCATTTCCAATTCCTTCTGCTTCTTCTTCTTCTCCTTTTGTTTTAAGCGCTTGAGACGTTCCTCTTCCTCATTGGGTTTACGCTTGCCTTGATCTAATCGAATTCTCCTACCATTGATTTTCAATCCTCTACCCTTGTTAATACTTTCCATTGCCGACGTGGCTACCATTGGTTCATAGAATTGAATGAAGCCATATCCTTTTGATTGATTAGTCTTCCAATCACGAATAATTTTGATACTTTCGATACGTTCATTGACTGATTCTATTGGTATATTCCAATGAGTTGCAAACATTGTAGAAACATCATCCTCGGTGGCAGTAAAAGGTAAGTTGCCAATGAAGACTTTGTTTGGGTCTACAAAGTTTTTAGTACCTGGACGGCCGGCAGTTTGGAGACGTTCATTATTTAGTTCAATTAGTTGTGATGATTTCGATGATCGGGTACGTTTGGATCCTCCTGATACTTTCATTGTTAGTTGATGTTGTTGTTGTGGTGTAGATTGTGTAGTATATGGTTGTAGTAGTATTGTTGATGTTTGCTGTGTAAAGGTGCATGATGTTCTAGATGATACATCAAATGCTTCTATTATAGTGATGATGATGGCTAGAGTCATTAGGACATATGATATGCTCATTTTACATATGCTGCTACTACTACCGCCTCTTATTCTCGGAATCATATTTTTATACTATAATACTATTGTCCTATAATATACGACGATATTCCGTGCTGTTTATATCGTTATGAACTCTATTGCAAATTGCAGTATGGAGAAAGTTGATGTTTTTTTTGTGTGTTGTGAAAAGTTTGCAAATAAAACTTTTGTAGCTAGACCACACACCGGGGAATTAATAGATTACTAGAGCGGTGTATGTATGAATGG
>Ga0214480_100499_pt1 | contig 19633 bp, 11 predicted proteins | sample M1_20Mar14CPVII9_3_FD_165042 | JGI IMG/M metagenome (GOLD analysis project Ga0214480, IMG submission 165042) | Marine eukaryotic communities from Monterey Bay, California, United States - M1_20Mar14CPVII9sort6BwellE17 | ecosystem: Environmental > Aquatic > Marine > Unclassified | place: USA... | reverse complement strand
AGTCAGGTGGAAACCCTGAACGAGGAGAACCAAGCCCAATTCCCATTGGGATCAAGAAAATGCTAAATCGAACCTTTTTGCTACAAGATGAGACAGATGGAAGTCGCCATGTGCGCAAATCACTGCGATGGTAGAGGAATTTAAAGGTCAGCTCTGACCCATAGTGTGTTAAGTTCAAGGCAAAGATTGGTGGGAGCAACTTCGAAGAACTTATTGAATACAGCAATCTCATGGAACTCATTGAAGAGCAGAAAGAATATGATGTTGGCACTTGGCGTTTCCGCAAGATCCTGAACCATCCTGCACGAGAACCAAGAAGGAGAAATGGAAAGTACTAATTGAATGGGAATCTGGGGAGCGTTTGTGGGAACCAATTAACAACATCTATGCCGGAGATAAGTACATGCTTGCTGAATATGCTCAAGATCATGATCTAATAGACAAGTGGGAATCAAAGCCCTCGAATGAAAATAAGAGCATCAGCAAAGAACAGCAAGATGCTCCTCAGGATATTAAGCAAGCCAAGCTGAAGACGTTCAGAACCACCCCAGTGTATAAGAATGGACATAAAGTACCTCGTAACCATCAACAAGCACAAGCTATGGACTTGGATCGGATCAATGGCAACACCAAGTGGGTGGATGCTGAAAAGCTTGAAAAGAACCAGCTGTTTGAATATGAGACTTTTGATGACCGTAGTCATAGTTCATCCAATAGAGCGCCTGATGGGTACAAGAAGATTAATCTCCACTTTGTCTAGGATGTCAAACATGATGGCCGATTCAAAGCTCGTGTTGTTGCAGGTGGACATCTGACTGAAACCCCTGTTGAAAGCATTTATTCTGGAGTCGTGAGCTTGCGTGGTATACGAATTGTAACATTCATTGCCGAACTGAATAACCTTAAGGTATGGCAAACTGACGTCCGAAATGCTTATCTTGAAGCCTATACAAATGAAAAGGTATACGTCATCGCTGGAACAGAATTTGGTGAGCTTGAAGGACACATCTTTATTATCAGGAAGGCCTTATATGGTTTGAAAACTAGCTCGGTTTGATGACATGAACAGTTTTCTCGAGTATTAGGTAGTATGAAGTTTGTCCCTAGTCATGCCGAGCCCGATATCTGGATGAGAGACATGGGTGATCACTATGAGTACATTGCTATGTATGTTGATGATTTGACTATTGCATCGCGCAACCCTCAAGCCATTATTGACGTCCTCAAGGGTACACCAAACAACTTCAAGCTCAAGGGAACTGGTGAAATTGATGTCCTACTTGGTTGCAATCACTTCCATGACGTGATGGCTTCCTTTGCGATTCCCCCAAGAACTATCTAAAGAAGATAGGCGACCAATACAAATTACTCTTTGGCACTTTTAAAGCCAAAACATTATGCGTCCCCACTCGAGGAGAACAATCATCCTGAGCTTGACGAATCAGACTCTTTAGATGAGAATGAAACCCGAATTCACCAATCCCTTATTGGTTGTACCCAGTGGGTAATACAACTTGGCCGTTTTGAAAAAGCCGTACATGTTATGACTCTCTCGAGCTTCCATGCTAAACCTCGTCGTGGACATCTTGACCGTATCAAGCGTGTGATTGGGTATTTATCAAAGATGGATCGTGGAGCTATTTGTATCCGTACCTATATGCCTGATGTATCAGATGCTGAGATCAATAGATATGATTGGTCCAAAACTGTTCACCGGCGGTGCAAAGGAGAAAGTACCTCACAACATTCCAGAATCAAAAGGTAAACCAGACCTTATGCACAACATTCTTGATGGGAAGGCTGGCATAGGTATTTTACATTTCTTCAATCAGACTCCCTTTGATTGGTACTCTAAGAAACAAGCAACACAAGAAGTCGCTACGTTCAGTACAGAGGAACTTGCTGCGAGGACCGCTATAGAGCAGAGCCGTTACAACAGATTGACCTTTATGTACCTCAGAGTACCAATTGATGAACCATCTTCCTGCTTGGAGATAATGAGTCTGTTGTGAGGGGAGCGACTATTCCACACAGAAAATTGAATAAGCGTCACTTGATTTTCTCTTGGCACTATGTACGTCAAGCCATTGCCCCACAGGTACGTATGAGTATGTGCACATTCCCGGCAAGATCAATCCTGCCGACATCCTTAGCAAGCATTGGGGTTATCCTAATGTTTGGAGCCTCATTTTCTGGAACGGTAACACTGGATATTTGGCTGAATAATATGTCAAATGGTAAGGGTAGGGAGTGTCAATTGGATATACATTCGAGCGTATGCTGTATGTATGTAGTACGTTATCTCCTACTTAGGATAGGAAATAAGAGCCCAACTTTAGTTTTGGTCTCCCAATATTAAATATATAGAACAAATTGTCATCTACAACAACGCTCTTAGCGTACATTACATATCCGTAATCTCCCAGATTATTCTACCACAATTGTAAAATACCCTCCTCTCAGCTGGAGCAAACGGATTTCCTACAATTGCTAACAAACATGTACAATTTTCAAAATTTCCCAGCTCAGAACTCAGAATATTCTACAGTAAATCGTAGAATGAGGGTTGTTCTACACAGTTAAAGGTAGAATATTCAGGACGGTCTGCTAAAACCAGAATGACCTATAAAGTTCCAGAGTGGCATGTGAATACCGGTTCAAAAAACCTAGTGCATGACTGACGTCTCACTAAAGAACCCTGTCCGTTGCATCACTGCTACTGTGTGTACTACTTGACTCGGTCAAGGAGGATCCAGTAGGATCTCAGCTGTCTAGTCTTCAGTTGTTTTCCATTTCTATGGCAACCAGTCGGTACCTTCTCTAACTTGACTATTATATTTTGCATTTTTGTTGATATATCATTATTGAGTACCTACATGCTTTTTGACTGTTTTGTAAACCTGTTTGTTATTACTGTTTCATTAATGTTTGATATGCTCTAATCATTTTTTCATTTTTCTTTCTCTTCACTAATAATCACTAAGTACGGTACCCATCATAAACTCTTCTGTTTCTGTACGTGTATAAGGAGGATTCTGAAGGTCAACAAAGGTCGACAAAGAAATATACATATACATATTTGGGTCTACAAGAGGCCTACATGAAAAAAAAAGGTGGCTTTAGGTAGAAAAACATTCAGTTATCCTAGCATTTTATTCAGGCGCAGTTACTGATTCTCACCTTCGAGCTTAAAATACTTGCAAAGATGTTTATTTAGAGGGGTCCCTCGTTCTTAGGCTAAATAAAGCCAAATTCAATAAAACAAAACACACATCCTCATCAAATCCGGAGCCCCGTCGAGGGCTTTAATCAGAACAAAGTTATATTGACCATTGCATCCAGGACGACGATTTCATCATTTTCGGAATCATCGTTCTGGAATTGCAAATGGGAGTCAATTTCTACTAACAAAACTACTAACAAATCAACTTGAGACGATTGATCCATATGTCGTCATTAAACAGCATTAAATCAATACAACACTATTAATCTGGGAAGGGTCAAATAGACGTACATGTTACTACCGATCTTTAGAGACAAGAACAAATTATTAGTGGATTCAGTGCATTCTGCAATTGTTATTGGATTAGCAAAGTCCTGCAAACAACAATAATACACAACATCAACATTATATTAGAACATCATTACATTACATTATATATCAAATACAATTCAATACGGCGTAAACAAGAACCATTATTAATAATTAGTCCCCTTAGAACCAAATTATTACCGTCAACAACAACAATAACAACAACAAAAATGAATTAGATTATAGATATAGATTAGATATTAGGTAGTTAGTCCCCTTAGAACCAAACATTATATCGGTATATAGTCAACAACAACAATGATAACAATAGAACAAAAAGAATTACAAAAGAATTAGATTTAACGTTGATGTATCATAGCAAAGTCCGCTATCTAACAGACTGTACTAATAACAATTGCAAACCTACTACGAGCTAGAGCCGAGCTAGAGCTCAACTCTAGTTCCAGTAGAGTTGATGAGGAAATGCCTCAACTCTGCGAAACAGTTGATATTCATATGTTCGGCCGCCTTATCAACTGGTCCCATTATCGTCTTTCCCCAACAAGGGTAGCTGAGGGTTCATTGAAAGATGATGATATAGGCAAGGGACAAAACTCTACACCAAGTCAGGAGCATGTACTCCTAGGAATGGTCTTTCGGGAGCCTTCGGGGTAAAATAAAGCAGATCCCCTGCATTTGTGGTGGCAGTTCACCTTCATATATTAGTGGCTGACTTTAACTGCATAAAGGAAGATAGGGAGTAAAGAAAGAGATATGGATCTTTTAACTTTGAACTTCACTCCGTCTAAGCATATTCCTAGTTTCAGAGGATTAGCAAGCAAGACACCTCATCTAATATGAAGTAGATTTAGATTTAATGGTAGCGATGACAATTACTTACTTACTTACTTACTTAGTATTTTAAAGTTAGGTCTATACTTATCCAATTAGCTGTGAGACGGGTATCACAATGGAAACGTTGTCCTCCGTTGTGGTTAAGAGTTTTTGAAAATTCTCTTCAGCCATTTGACAAAAAGTGTGTTTTCCTTGTCATACAAACTTAATTAGTTGGTACTAGCTCACACCACTTCTTGTGCTTTGAAGTCTTAAATATAAATGTAAAGTAAAGATAAGTTGCGGTCATCTGCTGTTACTTAGCTGAACATTGAAACATTTTGACAAAGCCTTGTTCAGCCTTTGACCAGTCTTGATCAAAGGGAGAATTAGCACAAACATTTTTACCTCTCGATAAAATTGCGTGAAGCAAAGACATCCGGATGTGACTGCTGGTTAAAGCTGTTTTTGATATTGTAATCAACAAATTCAAACAGCGAAGTAGGATGGAAGGTTCAATGGAAGGGATTTCAGTTAGCACCAGTCCCGTTAGAGCATGTACCAGTCGGGCTTCTCCCTCAAAAGGAACTGGCTGCGAGAGAATATAAGATACTGCGACAGGCAGTATGTGGCAAGCACTGGGATAAGGCAATATTCCTTCTTCGATGACGCGTGCACACAAAACACGTCCTTTGGGAAGAGACAATGCGCTAGCCAACTTCAAATCATCAATCTCAATAATCTTACTGCCTTTCAAATCAACTTGGATTACGACTCCTAATGAGGAGTGCAGGTAATCAACATTGGTCTTGACATCAACCATGTGTGCATTGATAAGTTTAGGTGCTCCGACGTGGACTTGAATAAGACGACGAAGTTCTACCAATGACAAAAAGGCATTATATCCCCTATCGATGGATACTCGTGCTTTCCACAAACCGATACGACTGCTTTGTTGCCCTAGTGAAGACTTTGTCAAAGCATTTGAATCATGAATATTTTTTGCATGATCTTTATTCAACACGGTGGTATTCAAGAGGGCTTTCGGCCGTTTGACGTCAGTCTTCACCAACTGCCCCAAACTTTTTTTCTTGTCAGCAAAGTCTCTTGCTCTTGCTTTGACAGTCTGGTGAAAAGTCTCCTCGTTTTCCTTAGCAAGTACTTTAATTCCTTTCCAGACTGGCAAAGGTTGACTGGAATATCCAGCCACGGTTCCCTTCATTGAGAGAGGACTCTTTCTGTTGAGAACACTCCAGTGATAGTAGTCATCGTTGTAAGGGTCTAAACTTTTCAATGGACGAAGCATCAGATGAATAACAAAAATCAAATCCTGGAAGCCCATGAGTTTCGTTGCTGTAATGGGGGTTGTAAGAATTGATTGATTGCCTGTGATATTGTGTGGGTTGGGCAAAGCAGGAAAAACTTCAACCTTCTTTTTAGGGGGGTAATTTACATTCACCCGTGATAATGGCTTCGTAGATTTAGAAAAATTTGGAAAGCATGTATCAACAGGAGACTCGTCTAAGGGTACGGGGACTGATTTCTTATTATGCTCATGATCAGTGGGTAGTTTTTTGTTGCCTGCCCTCATTTCTGTTTGAAACAAAACCTCTTCCTCCAACGAATAATCTTCTTCTTCGCCAAGTAAATCATTAAATAATAAGTTGGAGCGTGGTAAGTGATTGGATTCATCCTGGCTTTGTTTTGTAGCAGAATCAGCTGCCAAAAAATCAGCTGCAAGGCTCATATTGCCAAATTCAGTCGAACCTGCTTCAAACTCAGACATCAAAGATTCCTGTTGACTCACAACTAATGCTGCAGGTGAATGCCTTTGAATACTTGGTAAAACTGAATGGTTCGACGACAATTCTTGCTTAATTAGGGCAAACAAGTTTTCATCTTCTTCTTCATTATTGAATTGAGTATGATCCACAGCGTTGAGGTCAGAGAGGAGGTCATTAAGAAGGGATCCACAGACAGAATCAAGAAGGTCGTCATCGTTAGTGGTTGTTGTTTTTGGGGCCTCCTTAGTCATTCTTCCGTCTTGTTTAACCAGATTTTTACAGTTCCAGCTTTGTGTTCGGTAACAATAGAAAACAGAAAGTATTTTTGTCTGAAGGAAATTCCCAGGGATATCTCTTTACTTAAAGAGATAGCCAAGACTCCCAATTAGATTTAGTAGAGTATACTTGTCCACTTCGGCGACCATACATAGGGATTTGTGAGCAGGTGCCCCCGGAGGAGGGCTAGACCAAAGTGGGCTAGTAAGTAATATTAAAGTGTTACGAGTGCCTATTTCCGTCGATGTAGGTCGAAATTGTAACGCCGTAATCCGTCCAATCCTGACTCAGTATGAACGGGCACAATTCTGTCTTTAAGGGGAGAGACAGTCCATTATTCAATTAGTAATAATTGGGTTTAGCAGGTGTCTAGAACGGAACGGGGAGCTACCAATATGTATATGTTTTCTAATAAGTACTCACCAAAAGAGACGGTAGGAGTTGAGAACAAACTCACCAGTTGCAGGAACATAATACCACACTTTTATTTATTCTATTTAGGTACAGTTATCGAAAACAATAGTAAAAAGATTTATTTAATCAAATGCATTATATATATACTAATTAACAACACGTGGCATGAAGTCGTTACCATACATCGTGCCCCATGTGAGAGAGTTGTCTTGCCATTCTTTCAACATATTAATGTGCTCCGATCGCAAGCGATCGTTTGGCACCGCGCATCCCTAGCGTACATAAGAATTCCGTGCAAAAGCATAATATATCCTAATAGAATTCAAGAAGTACCTATCGTAAGCTGAAGTAGACTGTTACGACCCAGTTGTTGAAATATTTTTCACCTTGTTGTTTTTTAGTGGTAATTATTTCAAGTCAGATGACTTAAATTAACGGCAGACTTTTGCGGCTTTTTTTTTGCTTTGATGTCATGGTGGATATGCCTCAAAAAGGCGAGTAACGTTGTTGTCCACCTGTTTCTGGCATCCTCTCTTCTTTTTGACCCTTTCACTTCTCTATACTAGGTATTTCTGTTTGGGTGTCAATACAAGTGACAAACATCTTCTTGAATACCCTACACAACATCATCTTCTTCATCGAAAATTTGCACTTTATCCTCTGAGTTGTTATAACCTGACGTCCACTTTCCATACCCATATCTACGAGCTAGCTGGATCACCCCCCCCTCATTTGCACACTTATCAATTGGTAGGGCATCATTCGGATATGCTCCAAATATCCTTCCATTGGATCCAACTCTAGTCATGACCGATTGAAACATTTTAGATGCATCATATCCACTATTACTTCCTCTACTTGAGGATGATAATGTGGACACATTATCATCTCTTCCAACTTTTCTCCTCGATGCGGCCCTTTGATTGATACTGTTACAATGATTATCCTTCTTGATTTGCACCAATAAAGACTGTTCAGCTTCATGACTTTCCCATGCCGCTGCTAATATTGCATCACGTTCAACCTCTGCCCTTATATTGGAATAAGAAGACATTGATTCCTCAGTTTGCTTGCGGTTTGTATCAGTATTTTTTGTAGCAAACGCCATAACTACCCAATCTTCAATCCCTTCACGCTTAGGATGCCGTTGTTGCTTTTGATTGCAAGGTTCGGCATTGGCATAACATTCTTGCTCACCCCCGTCTTCATTTAATGCTTTGTCATCTGAGAATGCCACTAAATCACCATCCACGCCAACTTCTCCATCCAAGTTCACTGGACTAATAATACCATTGCTATCTACAATCTCCCCCATGAATATTCTAGGTTTCTTTTCTATACGATAATCATGCCCCAATCCATATTTCATTCGAAAGGCTAAACTTAGATATCGATATTTTACTTCCGATAACTTTCCCGATGAACCACTTTTGATTGTTTTGTATAACTGCCTCAGCTTGGCCGTGGCATCCATATCTGCCAGCTTTTGTCGCTCCGACTTCGCCTTTGCTTGTGAATTCTTACCTGAAGAAGTACCAAATAGTTTAGATGTGAATCCCATTTTTATCTTTTTACGAGAAGGACCATACTTTAATTCCATCTGTCGTTGACATTCCCTTTCGTATAATATCGTGGGGTTGTATATATGTAACTTAAACAACATTGTTGATACAGTTTTATACATGAGAGGTGTGTAGACATAGATCCATTGAACTGTTAGTAATGTGAAGGTTACTAAAATGTGTCCTCTAGGACCACGCTTTACTAACAATCTATAGTATGCATTTGTTGGTGTTGACGTTATTGGCATACTTGATATTCTTTGAAGTCGAGAATAATAATTGGTAGCATCAGATTGTTCTGTAGCTTTTGTTGCTGCATCAGAATTAATATTTTCCTCGCGTTCCTTATTACCGGTATCTTCTCCATCTTCTACTCGTTCTTCTGTAATATCACCAGGCTCCTCTTCATTTTCATCTTCTACCTCCTCGCTCTGTTTATACTCTTCTTCCACTTTTTCCTCGATTTCACTCTCCTCGTCATCTACGTCTCTCTTTGCACCAGCAATCAAACTGTGAACAATTTCATCTAATAAATCATTATTATCTCCTCCTCCTCGAGGTGTATGAATTATTGGAGAATTGCAATTGTTACTGTTGGTTGAAGGGGGAGTGATGTCTATTAGTTCTAAATTATTTGAATTTGTAAGATATTTTGATGATGTTGACGATGAACCAGAAGGTATAGTTAATGTAGACTTATTCTTATAATTCTCAATTGGTGAACTTACTGTTTTATTCGATTGATCTAAGCTGCTGCTGGGTATTATTTGTGGTGGCATTTGTTGCTGTGGTAAGAGTTGTAATGAAGTGTAGATGATGATGTAGAGTTGCATTATTATGGAAGTTGTTCTATAAGCGAAGGGTTAGTTTTTGGTAATCATTACATGGTTCCTAAGGGTTTTATGGGTTTATTATGTTACCATCGTAGACCGAAAGCATGGGAATGTGAATACTCTCTAGCGCTAGGTCGACACGACTGGTATCCCGATACCAAAAATAAAATCACAATCACAATCATCTCACCTCTTCGCCCCGTAGATGACGAAATTTTCCACTTCTCCTCCACCACCCCCTCATCGATGGCGAGGATATGTGGCTTGTTTCCGGGCTTATTGTCCATTTATCACTGCAGCAATCACCCAGTAGCCGCCATGATATAATATGATTATTGTCGATTAGATTTAGATGACAGTGTACTAGAAGCAACCTGAATTAAATTTCGTCACACTGAATTAAATTTCGTCACACATATTTGGAGCTCTACTAACAAACTACTAACAAAATGATAGCATAAATGAATGTTTTTTTTTCTACTCAAATATCGCTACCTATAAGACGTTGATATACCAAAATGATTCTACTTGCTATTAGAGAAGCTCAAAAATGCAATAAAAGTCACCCACTTTGTGTATAGTGTCTCGTAGACCCATATTTAGGGTATTGGACGAAATAAGGATACCTCATAGGTTTACTTAGTAGGTTGTTAGGTGACGAAATGTTCAGGTTTGAGGTTTGAGCTCAGCCAAAGTTGAAACATATAAGTGGTCATATCTCGATCAATTTTCAAAGTTAGATCAAATTTGGCATATCAGAATAATCAGGAAGTATGGAAGCTGTTCAAAAATGCATAGAAACCAGTAATATTTTAAAAAGTATGACTACTAATAATTTACATGACCATTGAGTGACGAAACATTCTGGTTCATTCTACACGGTAATGATGGTAATGCGGTCTATCATAGTTGTTTCATATTGACTTATGATTTTGAAAAATGTATCTCGTGATATCACGTGCGTTAAGAATTGCAATACAAATTGCAATAATTATTGCCGATTCATGATTCATCACGGATGAATCACGAGATCATATCGTGATGATCACAAGATGATTTTTGTGGTGCCCAACTACATATCGCCAAAAGGACTATTTAGTGGGCAAAGTCCGCAGCTTCCAGCTCGTCTTGCTGAGTATGATACGATGCGTTTTGTAATGGTAAATGGAGGTAAGAATTCATTGCGGAAGAATAAGACAGACATTATGTCACCACTCGATAAAATGAATTTAAAGGAAGTTGACCACTGTATCAAGGAAGGGTTGTTTCCTCACGTGAAGATCAACCCAAAGGGCTGGCATAAGTATAATGATAATCGCCGAACTCTTTGTTAGCGTATAATGGCTGTTGTTACACTACCCGCCGGTGTGGAAAAGGTAGACTATTGGAATAAGCTTGTCGTATTGTTATCAAATGAAAAGTTCTGTGCTATTCATTCCAATTTTAAGAAGGGTTGTCAGTTTTCACTATAGGGAAATACTCCAAAGGGGTTTGGGGATTGTGTTATCTGTCTGTCTGTCTGTCTGTCTGTCTGTCTGAAAAACACATTGGTATCTGGTATCTTTTTGAGATGGGTATCTTAAATTTTATGGTATCCTAAATAAAGGCAATAGCAAAGAGGCAGTTGTCCGCTGCACCACACAGCTTTATACATCAATATTGGTTGTTTTGTTCACTGCTGGTAGCACGTCGATATCTCACCAATCGTCACATTATCACAACAATTAATTCATCTTCAAGTAGTAGCACATGTCGTTAACGTTTATTACATATCATCTAATTATTATTATCTATCACACAATAAACTATGATGTATATCGATACAATCCTACATCATCATATCCGCCGTTGCCCCTATAATATCATATCTATTATGATAGGTTTATTTCAATGCTTCGAAGTAATACGACATAGGGGGTATCAATCGTTATACTGCAACCCCAAATTGAAGTACATCGTTACGACAATAACATCCCTCTATCCATTGCAATTAAATGAGATACATTGCAATAAACGGCAAGACGGTGTAATGTATGGATCGGTGTAGTGTATGGATTGGATACTATTAAATAATTAAGCCGGGGTATGCATTACAAATTATAGTGGTACAGTATATGGAAAGGATATTGTACCTTCAACACAACATCAATCGACTGTCCCCAGCCGACAATAATAAAGCTCATGAATGATACCGGTATCCTCAAAAAGTTGACCCGCACATAGTAAAAATGAGGCAAAATCACTAACAAATCTGAAATATGAAGGTCTTCCAATCATCGAATTATAGATGCGGAGATATCAATTCCGATGCAGATTTGCATGCTGAATCCGATTATGGTACTAGTTTTTATATGTGAGAAGTAGAAAAAAACTTATTTGGCATAAACTGATTCACTAAGTAGAATTGCTTGATAAAAAATGGCCATTTTTCAAAAGCATATCTACACTACGCCGCTCATTCTATGAACTACAAATATATAGTAGAGGAGCCTTGTGCAATTTTAGGCCAATATTCCTGTTCAATTTATTGCAATGGCCGATCATTCAACATTTTTGTTGAGTGAGGGCCACTGTGTAAAAAGTCGAAAATAGGATACCGCGGGTCAACTTTTTTGCAATTCATGAGCTTTATAGTGATAGTGTATTCCGATTAATCAATTTGATTTGTTAATGAAGTGTTGGTATTATCTTTGGGGCCGTGCTCCCTGATTCAGCATAACTTAATGCAGATGCTGAATTGAGAGAGCACGTTCAGATTAATCAATTCAGTTTGTTTGAAGTTTTGACAATGGTATTATTTATTGGTAGTGGGTTTTCCAGACGCTGTGTTTCTGAACGGGATGATGATTCGGGGGATGACAATGGTTTATCATATGCATTATCCTGCCAAACAGTCAAGATATGTTAATGTTGCATTAAATAAATTATAATAACTATTTAAATTCGCAAAACATATATTGATATTCAATGCAATACATTATTAACTATGACTATAATGAATGTATCATTTACTATAACTTCTCTACACAACTTCCTCCTCCAACTTATTTCCAAGTGAGTTTAGCAATGTTGCTGCATTCTCTATACATGCATTGTTCGTTTCTGTCCTCGTAACTACCATTATTTCATTCTTATCATTCATACCTTCGCCTTGTGTTTCAGTGTACCTCTTAATTTATTCCTATATATAATTAATTGTTCACATTTATCACACCATTTATTGAAGTTGATCTATATTCGACCGCCAAGTTCTGTAAGAACCTCTTTTGCTTCTTCCTTCTTGTATTCTAGAAATAGATCAACCTGATTTTTATAGTGAGATAATGCATTCCTTATCATTTCCCTTGCAGCCAATGGATCCATGGGTTTGAATACCATACAATAATTTTGACTGTATTTCTTCTTCTTCGTCTTGCTTGGTATTGGTAATTGGTTCCACATTACTAATTCTCTTTGCCTATCACGTGCTAAAAACATTGCTCCTCCCTGTTTCATTCCTAGGTATACACAATCCAAAAATTTGCTTTTACTTTTTGCCCTTGACTTCTTGTCTATTTCTGTTGCCATGTCTAAAAGGTTATATAACGCTGCCCACATTGGAATAAGCAAATTATAAACTCTTTCCCTCCCCGGTTCCTCTTGCCACCTTTCCCACTAAAGATATGCGTCACTGCTGGTAACAGAACTGTTGATTCTTCCATATTTGTACTTTTGTTCTGTTGTATATGGAAGAGGGCAAGAGATAAATAGCTAATGATGACGTGATCAATTTTGGAGTTCTGCAGATGAGACAGCAAGACAGACCGGCACCAGCACCACACTCTAAGGAAGGGGCTGCTGGCAGGGTGATCTAAAGATCAGTATGATTCCCAAGCTTGGACCTTGATATTTCTCCTAATTTCCCAACAAATCATTGGGTTCCCGTGAAAACTGCCTGCCGGCTCGGCCTTGACGTCTTACGGAATATGAAGGTATGTATATTGTTGTTATTATGATGATATAAATTTAATGTGCTCACATCATATGTCTCTTTTATGATATCCATCAATCTACATTAGTCGACCGTACCAAAGGCCAAACCATCGAGGTGGATCATGATTCCGGGAAGATATTCTGGCCCACTCTCCGTAGTATGGTTTTCAACAAGCATGTCTCTGTCAATCACGGGCAACATGCAATTGCCAAATACATCAAGATGCAACCCAACAAGACATTATTGGATAAACTAACCAATGCAGACATTGCCTACACTATCCTTGTGTATGAGAGCAGCTGAGCAGTGTGGGAGAATGATCTACTCAAGAAAGAATGCCACGACGAGGAGCAGCTTCAAGAATGGCAGACTGTATCTCCCAAGTACTATGTCAAGAAGGGTGCTGTGTACTATGAGCAAGGCAAAGTTATTCAAGCAGTTGTAGACTGTAGAAGGAGGGGGAAGTGATGATCAAGGTGATGACGATGACTGTGCAATTGACCTAACCGGGGATGCACCATTGTTTACTGTTGCTGATCCACAACATTTCGGAGTATAAGTTATGTACAGTGAGGTATCTTTGTTATAGTTATATGTATTAAACACCGGCTTAAATGTAAAACAAACCAAATTATTGAAACTTTACTGTCGTACTAAAGGCCTAATATCTACATAGATACGTCTTTAATGTGAAACATATCTATCCAATATATTGACGTCAAATAAGGCTAAAAAGGGGCATAATAGTATGAAGTTATCTTAGTGTGATAGATAAATTGTTGGTATGTCAGACATTTCGATTTTCCCAGTACACATTTAATTCGACATATGAGTACTTCTGATGAACCTAAATACTATAATTCAGTTCATCTATCGTTTACACTACTGTAGGCCGAGGTCTACATTTGGGAAGAATTGGTTACCTGCAATCTGCAATTGTAGTAGGGGTGTCGGTGATTTTTCCAGTACCAGTGTTGGGTACATTAGAGGTCTCGATCGGTTTGATTTGGCCCAACCAATAAGTAACTGCATCATATACCAGGTGTTGTTTGCTGGAATGCATTTACAACGTTGTACTCAGACAGGTAGTGATGAGTATTTAGCCATTAATGATGATGACTTTACGATGCGGCTGAAGTTGGACAGTGCCGTCTTACTGTATTGGCTTGATCCCCTTCAGACTAGATGCTGTTGATGTTGTTGAGGCATTAGAGCCATTAGGAGGAGATTGGGGTGCTGTTGGTCGAAGTTGATTGATTTGATGTTGTGTCTCTAATCTGTCATTAACGCTCTATGGGTGAACATGTCGTAGGTGAATGAATATGAAATGTCATCTCATGTTTTTTGGTTTTGACAGCATACTACTATCAATCTTCAGGGGACGGAGTGCAGAACTTGAATGCAACAATATTGATATATAGAAGTATTGGAAAGATTCAGGCAAGGATAGGCACCGAACATCCGTTAGGTATAGTTGAAGATAAGAGTTAAGACTTAAGAGAGAGTAAGAAGATAGATGCATGCAATCTCTTCTTTCTAGCTTATTCCTATTCTCACATCAGGTACCTATATTATAGATATAGATAGAATAGTACTAGAGGTAGTATAGTATAAGCACAGTATGATTATCTCATCCAACAACTAACGCTTGTCTCTAGAGTTAGAGAGAGTGCTTTCTCTACTGCTCTGGGTTAAGAAAGTTTAAGTTTGAATTCTAAACCTTTTATGTCATCATTCTACATTTGATCCTCGCTTCACTCAGATCAAACATACATCGAGCCACAGATATAAAAAATCTGCTGTTCTGTTTCTTGCATTTTTGATTTGCTACCCCAAAAGGCAATGGGCCAGAGCACTCATATTCCCGTTGAAAATTGAAACCCAATAAATCACCCACACAATAAGGGGTGAGCCCTCCTATATGGCCACAGGTTGAGTGGGGCCCTTATCTCAAATGAAAAAGGCCTATTACGGGGAATATTCCCCCTAAAATAAGCCTACCCCAAAAATAGGATAATCATGTACCCAAACTACCAACTTAATTGACTTTTTTCGAGCAACCACGTGGAATATATTCTTTCCGCAGTGCTCAAAAATCTCCTCAGACAAGCTCCAAGTTCATTTTTTAACTTGTTGCACAACTAAAAAGATATCAACTAAACTGTATAGACAATATATACAGAGCTTCTGATACCGCCATATCGCGGTATATATTAACCAACATTATGCTTCATACAAATCTATCATCATTTGGTATTTCTTATCTCAATTAACAACATAAGTTAAATACACAACTACAACCAACTATTTTACATCAATTGCAATGGGGGTACATGATCTTCTACCACATTTGCCTGGTGGGGGTAAATCCAAATATAAACATTCATTTATGACGTTAGGATTAGAGGGTAAGACTTGCCTTTTGATGCCGTCAGTGCTCTATGGCAATTGCTGCACGTCATCCGTGGGATTATCTTCGAGGCAACCATGATGGTATGTATGAATGGTAGTGAGAATGTTCACAAGACACCAGAAATAGAACGGAGGGCTAAGAAGGCACAAGAGGCAGAAGAATTTCATTCTCCTATCGGGCAAATTAAAAATACACCGGAGTATATTGAGAAGGCTTGTCATGTGTGCAAGTCGTTAAGCAATCCCTCAGTTCCGTTGATAAGTTCAATAGATCAAGGAATGCATCGTTTTTCTCATCAGTATTGAACAATGTAAATGCATCCACATGATTAGATAATATGCCTCCCTCGTGTAAGTCCCTGTATCTCGTGGCCGGATAACAATTGCCGATTCTTCTCAAGACACTTCTCGAGCTCGCTCTGATTCTCTTCCTCTAACTGTTGTATTGTTTGTTTTTGACCTTCAATCACTTTATCCTTCTCCTCACATATTTTGCTTTCTCTTCATTCCAGAGAGTTGAGTGGCGTGCTTCTCCTCTATACCTTTTATATACAATGCTCTAGCCCTCCACATTTCTAGTGTACGCCGTAAATCAGCAGCACTCTCATTCTTTTGTTGCGGTTGTTGTTCCCCTTCCCCATCAATAAACATCATACTCAGCATCCATTAGGCATCTTTGTACCTTTATTCTCTTGAGACCATCGTTCTTAGTGGCCTGATAAAGTCACCAGAAAAGTGGCCCGTTTCATTAAGAAACTCATTAACTGTATTTCTTGTGGAGGAAAATCATAAGGGTGATTCCTCTCTTTATCATAATATTTCCCTTGATTTAAATCTAATCTCCATTGTTTATCACGCCCCTTTGTTAGGTGTCCTGGGAAGAAGTGCCAAGCATTAATGTGATATGTTTTTTTATTTCCATTATTAATCAAGTCCTATCTTTTGATGAGAGAAGCGGATGTTGTACAAGTTCTTGGCAATACTCACGTGGTATAGGGATTGGATCTTGTTCTGGAAAGTAGCCAGCTCGAAAACAAGCATCCATACCACAGACCTAATCTAATATCATTTGTTGGTTCTACATAATCGATAGCTTTCAATGGTACACCAAGGAGGATCGCAAATTCTTCAACCGAATTAACATTGCATAACGTACCCTTTTCATAACCACCTTGAGTATATGTTGACCGTCCCGATGAACTAATATAACTAATGATACCAACTAATCCGACATAGTTTGATAATAAACTAACTATGATATTGCAAATATTGATGTAAAATAAGTGAGTTGTAAGTTGTAGTTGTATATTTAATTTGTGTTGCTAATTGAGGTAAGATATACCAAATGATGATAGATTTGTATGATTCACAATGTTGGTGAACATATACCATGATATGGCGGTATCAGAAGCTCTATATTTATTGTTCTATGCTATTTGTTTTGAGGTAGTAGTCGGTGTTATATAAATATTAAACTGGAGCTTTGAGTTTGAGAGATTACGAGTTTAATACCTATCTTGAGCGTTAGATTTTCTTACGATACCGTCTCAGTTATAAAGCCAAAATGTGTACAATTTACTTAGCCGCTCAACTACCGTCCCACTTAAAAAAATTAACGCCATTGCTCATTTTAGGAATTTAATTTTGCTATCACCCTGCATGGTGGCCGATGGCTACTATGCTCACAATTGAGGTGATACCACCTGACCTGCGGCAGGATATGTTAGTATATATAGTTATTAAAAATATTCTAGCTCAGTTCAATCAGATATTTAGTTTAACTAGTTCTATTTGATGTGTGTAGTAAGCCTATTTTGCGTTAGATTTATTGCTGTCCTCTAAAAACCATGTTATATGGTATATAATCGATGTGTACTCAAATAATGCCTTCCAACCGTTATGAGGGGGGGGGGGTATGTGGGGATGGTTGGTGGTATTCAATCCAATGTAGACATCCAGTATTGGCTCTAATAGGGTGGCTACTACCCACGCACCTCCACCCCCACTTTGCAATGGCCTTATTGTAAATATCTTCCCATACACTAATTGCCGATATATAATAGTCATATCATATTGTAAAGGGGTTATTGGTTGATGATTTGACACATCAAACACCGGTAGAAGATGGTAGCTGACCATGATACGAACGTTCAACTGTCGAAATTGAGAATTGCCATCATCACCATTGCAATGGCTATAATGTAGATATCTTCCCTTACACCATAGGAATGGTCTTTCGGGAGCCTCCGGGGTAAAATAAAGCAGATCCCCTGCATTTGTGGTGGCAATTCACCTTCATATATCAGTGGCTGACTTTAACTGCATAAAGGAAGATAGGGAGTAAAGAAAGAGATATAGATCTTTTAACTTTGAACTTCACTCCGTCTAAGCACATTCCTAGTTTCAGAGGATTAGCAAGCAAATACATCCCATCTAATATGAAGTAGATTTTAAAGTGATAGCGATGACAACTTACTCACTTACTTACTTACCGACCGCCGATGTAAAAATTATATATCATATCGTAAAGGGGGTTAATGGTAAATGATTTGATGGTTATCAAACACCGGTGTCGAGGGTATATGGCAATGATATGGACACTTAAAGTTGATAATTTCGTGTGCACTGTTTGATGGATACCGTCTCATTATGGTGTATTGCAATACAACCAACGACCCTCTATGTAAAAAAGAAGACCACAGACCCCTCTATATATATGTTGGCTACCTTGTGCACTATCAGGCCATAAGCTTTGTTGACGATGCCATGTCCATCTAACGCCATCAAGTTGTTCGAGTGCAGAATTTTGCTAACACTAGTTTGGCTTTTGAGGCGAGTTTTGACCATGAAGATGCCACTTCTGATATAGACTATCCTATATCGAAATGATCCTCTCTTCATGCTCTATAAGATGGTGTATTGTCCTGAAATTAACAAGTGAATGGTCTTACAATTCAATATCATCCGTAAGTCTGGCGAGCGCCAGAGACCGATTACAATACGCAGTATATAAACTACAACTAGACAACGTCTATTCTTCTTCTTATTCTTCTAAACTATAAGCTCATTATTCCTGATGAACCTTCGTCATAAGACCAACACCAATTGGATGCGTATCTCCAGATTCGGATGCGATCCGCTGCACAGAATCCTGTCACTCCCCTACCATCCAATTTGTACCAACTGTATTTCCATTGGTAAGTGCGTGTTGTTCTCCACAATCCATGCGACTTCCTTCTAAGTCTCAGGTCCACTAAGCAGTTGCTCCCCATAATTTCAATGTTGATAACGATCATAACTCCAATATAGTTCTTTGTTGTTGGTGCAATATCATCATTCATTAGCTCTTCGAATGTGGAAGTTGCACTGCTTAATACGATGGTATCGACATTAACATCTGGTATACGAGTTGATCCACGCTCCCCATCTTCATTATCACGACCAGTATTTGATATTACATTATCTGTATTTCCTGTCTGCTGTTGGTGATTGTATCCTCTAATGATACTATTGTTGGTATCAGTTAAAGTCGTCGTTAGTGCACACATTGCATTACTACTTCTGCTACCATTTGCACATGAAGATGGTCGGGCGTAAACACCATTGTTGATGACATTCTTATCACTACCAATTAGTTCGATGTATGGGTTCATAGCACTACCAACATGCGCATAACTACTATTTAATGTAGCACTCCTTTCACTACCAATACGGTCAGTATACGTAATTCCCATAGGCAAATAGTCTTTATGAGATGAACAAGTAATAGTGTCATTATTCGATCCAACCGAGTTGTATCCAATTGTTGTACTAACATACATCAACTTGGTAGTATTAATCCTAATGATTGATTGGCTTGACGCATATCTACCCAATATATTGCCACTATTATCAACTGGTGTATTACAATTGATGATCGTACCCGTGATAGTGATACTACCAATATTGTTAACCAATGTATTGACTACAGTTGACCTGCTTGCTCCAATCACATCATCATTTTCATTATCATC
>Ga0214480_100498_pt1 | contig 19652 bp, 20 predicted proteins | sample M1_20Mar14CPVII9_3_FD_165042 | JGI IMG/M metagenome (GOLD analysis project Ga0214480, IMG submission 165042) | Marine eukaryotic communities from Monterey Bay, California, United States - M1_20Mar14CPVII9sort6BwellE17 | ecosystem: Environmental > Aquatic > Marine > Unclassified | place: USA... | reverse complement strand
CGACCGTGGCCTCAAAGAAGGCTGGGGATGCTGCCATTGACAAGCCAACTGTCCGATCAAGAGGCAGAAAGCTTGCTGTCAACTCAGCCGATCCTTGGTATGCGTCTGATTTAGTTGTTGACAAACACTTGAATTCAAAGAATCCTCATAAGTTTGGCTCTGAAGAGTATATATCATACAATGATATGATGAAAGAAGAACACAAACTTGAGGCTGCATTACGCAACGCTGACTATGCTAATCATATGTCGCTAGACGGTATCAAGAACGAGTTACATTACAATGACGGCAGGTATAGTGATACCATAAAGACGTTGTCATTGGAAGATATGATACAAGAAGAACACAAACTTGAATCTGTCCTCCAAAAACAGGAATCAGAAATGGAAGAGAAGTCACACATGATTTCTAATTTGCGTAAAGAGGAGCTGCATTATGAATCCGAAATTGTCAGATTAGAGAAGCTACTGGCAGATATGGAGCATTCTCCAAGCCATAATCATGCCTCACAGGATGAAGATATTGATATCACGGAGTTTTAAAAATGAAAAGCCAAACGCAAACTATAATGAGACAGGGAAACTTTGCCAACTACAGTAATACCTACATTGTATATATATGTTCCTAGAACATGTAAAACTAAACTAATGAAGTATTGTACAATTATTTGATATATTAGACTTCCGAACATCAATTATGTAGAGAGGCTGCAAGGTGAATAGTTTCGAGTACTAGGCAGGATACCACATCGAGTATCCTCGCTCATCACTCTCGCTTGAATACCTATATGCGGGGTGAAAGCAATTTGATGTTATCCAATACAGTCTGTACTATAGAATGTACTAGAGTCTAGAGCTTAGATTATTGATGAGTAGGTACTGTAATCAATGGACTTATTACATGGTGGTGGCTCGATGGCGCCTACGAGAGTGGGGGGCGGCCAGACGGTCTTTTTCATTTTTGCGGATAATTAGTGAATCGTCAAGATTGCATGCAATGGCGCCAACCATGCACATATAATAATAAATGCTGAGCTGTTTCGTTGTATCACTAATGAAACTAGATGCAATTACTCCGAGGATAGAAATACTAACTGACCATAATTAGCGGATTGAGCTCACCTTATTACCACTCTTGAATACTCTCGACAGTCATTGTAGCCTCTCGACATATTATATAATAGTCTCGACATACCTATATAGATAGGTTGTTATAGTACAATGATGCATCGACGATATATAATAATGGCGGTGGCCATACTATTATCATCATCGTCAACAACAACAATAGTAGAAGGCCGAGTTGGTAGCAGTAAAAAGAAACAAACTACTACGAGTAGTCAACAAGACAAGATAATATCAGCAATTGAAGAAGAGGCACATAAAATACGAGATAGAGAAACTGAACAGTATAACAAACAAAGAATCATTGATAACCTCCGTAGAGAGGAGAGTCATTATAAGTCCGAGATTCAACGAATGCAACAGATACTAACCGATTTAGATAAACAACATCCTACACATAAACATCCGTCGGGATTGTTAGATGATGTAGATGGTCTCGAGTTCTGAGAGATTTCTCCGATATCAATGTTCTTTCATTCAGTGTTAGCAAGTATTGATGTCTTAGTATACGGCGGTGTTACTCATCATGTATAAGCAGCTTTCCAAGGGCGGAGAAATGCACTTTATTCCTCTCTCCAGCCAGACAAGAACAGTAGACAGTAGATGACCATGGGCAAGTATGCCGTGTGGATTTCTAATTGGTAGATTCTCAAGACTCTAGACAAGATATGAATACCTCAACTCTCAACCAAGACGAACAACTCAAACATGATCCTTGTGGATACTCAAGTCGTTTATGTTTTGAATAGGATAGCATGTTGTGTAAAGATAAATTAATAACTTATATACAGAAAAACGCTCTCTCCAATATATATTCAAATGTTTAAGTTGTAGGTGTTATCTCAAGACAGCGAGAGTAAAAGTAAGTAAAATGTTAGCCAATGAACAAAGGAATAGCAGAGGATGGAGGATAGGAAATGACGATACCAATACCAGAGGTATCCTAGGTGTATGATGTAATAATATGGCCTTTGACAAGAAGCACAAATGCACCCTGAAGTCTACTCTGTACCTCCTCCCGCCACTAATATGCATTAAGGCTATCAAAGCAGGTAGTTATATCTAGGTAGGAGCTTAACTTAGCTATAACTATTAAAGGATAACTCTAACTGAATACTAGTATAAGCTCAAATGCACGGAGTTGCGGAGTTTATAAGGATAATCTCAAGGCAGTGTAACGAGGGATACGAGAGATTGGATGTACACGGTTATCAAATACTCAATCAGGGCCTCTTTGTGTGTACCCCTTTATTCTGTGGCTTCATTGAGCATGATTGCGGATCCACACCCTGGTAACATTCTTGTTGTTCCACCAGACGATAAGAATCCATCTCAAGTGGAGACATCACGCAGAGGATACAATCAAAATGTATGATACTGTTTAGAATTATTTATTGTAATTATAGACTCTTGCTTTATATACCCAACAAATCTTGTAGATATTGCTCCTTCTTCCTGCTATCCTTCTTCAGCTTGTTCCATTCCCAATACGGTACAGAAAGAACTAACATTCCATCTAGAGCAGCAATTTGCCTATGCTTTAGAATTGTACTACCATTTCGCTCTCTACTTTTACCAACAACGTGAAATGGACCATCAACCTCAACGGCTATTTGTTTTCCATTCACTTCTACTACTGCATCTATCCGATACCCACTTTTCAATAGCACTTCTTCTCTTGAAACTTTGATGGAGTAGGATCTTGTGAGATGAATGCTTCGTAGCACTTAATTTGAAGTGATTCAGGTAAACTAATGTCAGACTTGATCTCCTCTTGCCACAATTGCCACTGATGTAGCTGACATAAGTTTTCGATGTTGAAGTCGTTCTCCTTCTTCAGACAAGCGGTTAGGAACTCATTATTGAATACAGATGGCGCATCAACATTTGCTACTGAATATGCCCAAGCAACATTTGCCAACTCTTGCTTGTTGTATTTGTCTAGATTTTCCTTCACTGATGATATAAGTGATGAGAATAGATGTTCATCGACTTGGCCATTTGTTGCAAATGCCCATAGAAAGTTAGACATCTCTTGGGGTTTGAAATCATGCTGCCGTTTGATTGCTTCGTATGCTAGTTTGTTGAACAGTTGAGAATTTGACTCTCCAGCAGTAGCATATGCCCATACTATATTGGAAAGATGTTGTGGAATGAACTTATGCAGGGTATCAAATCCAATGATATGGTCGCCTAATCTCTTGAAGAGCTGAGAGTGATGTTCTCCTGCAGTTGCAAATGCCCATAATGTATTGGAACAATCTTGTCCATTGAATGATTTCAAGTTGTTAAGACAAGCAATATGTTCTGCCACTTTCATGAACAGTTGAGGGTGAGGTTCTTCCGCAGTAGCAAATGACCAGATTATGTTGGAAAGAGCTTGTGGATCAAATCTATCCAAGTTGTTAAGTCCGACAATGTGATCAGATATCTTCTTGAATAGATTTGAATGCGTCTCATCTAATGTGGCATATGCCAATACTATGTTGGATAGAGCTTGAGGCCAGATTTCATTCAAGTTATTCATTGTAACGATTGCATCACCTGCTTGCTCAAATAGTTGGGAGTTTGATACCCCTACATTTGCATACGACCAAAGCATATTGGATAGATCTTGTCCATTGAACTTGTGCAAGTTGGGAATAGCTACTTCTGCAAGCATATCAAAGAAGGTACTACCGTCTGTAACAAGTACAACCTCTTGTGAAAGTCCGTAAGCATAAATCAAGTTGGATAGATGGCGTGCATCAAACTCACGAAGTATTGGTACTGAGGAGCTTGCAATCTCTCTGAATATATATTGTTTAATCTTCGAATCTTTGCCAATGAGAACCTCTTGTAGTATTTGATGAGCACTGCCTTTGGTAGGTTTCTTCCTCTTACTAATCTTATCAATAATCTTTGCCAAACTAATAGCCAGTGTAGACATATCTCTAGGATCATATCGATCAATATCTTGTATACTTTTAGTTGATATCTAATATCTTATCAAACTGATGAAACTTATGCTGCTGTTGTTGTTGATTACTCGTCCTAGGTCCTCTACCCCCAAGAAATTTAGGTACCACTGCCCAAAATGCCGATACATCGCGGGGTGACAATCTATCTAAATTATCATGTGTTGCAGTAAGTGCTTCTTCTAATGATCTCATTTCAGACATTCTTGGGATACGTTTTTGTTGTTGTCTTGATGTGGTGGAAAGGTATCTCTTTTGTGATCTTGTCGAGTTGTTGTTATTGCAATAGTTTCCCCAACTATTAATACTACTACCGAGTAAATTACATTGGTATAAAGTAATAGGAATCCTCTTAGAGTGGTGGGCATTAGATGATTGTACCGAAGACACATCATGTGTACAAAGGGTTGAGATTGAGACAGTAACACATCGTTTGCAAGTAATACCAATCGCCACCTCCCGCAGCAGTATACGACAAGAGTGTAGTCGTAGCATTATCATCAACTTTGAAGTGTAAGCCGCCAAACAATAGAGAGGCAGCCGCGAGATACTAAAATATTGAGGGGGTGGAACCCTGACACGTGACCACTGTCTCAATTGATAAATATGTTAAGAAGATAGAACGAGCTAGCGGCCAAATACCGTCAATTCATGATCTAAATTGCCTGAAATACAATGATGATACTCATGATTCTAATTCCACCATAGTAAGTTGAGTTTATTTCTAAAATCAAGGATACCTGTTGTTGCAAAAGCGTCGGCCATCGCCGGGCGCGCGGGGTGATTACGCCTAGTATGATGTTATGTTATCTTCCAAATATCTCTTTAAGAAGGAGTATGATAGTATCATTAATAGTAGTATTATTAGTGTCTAAAGCATCAGCAGTGAGACCTGCAGTTTCTCATCGAGAATAAAGAAAAGATTGCAACTAAACTAAAATATCTTTTTTTAGGGGGAGACATAAAAAGTCATCGCGGTAGCATCATATTTTGGTATCAAAGGTATCATCGTATATGAATAGAATATTGTTGTGATAATTCGAAATTTAAAGCAGTAACAGGGGGCGATAGCCTCTTAACCTCAATTACAATAACAACACACAAGACACACAACTATGATGACAGATAACAGCAATAGTACTTCATTCAAACCATTTGCGGCAGAGACCGACCTAACTGATAGAAAAGATAATGATCATGAGATGGACATTCCACTGCCTACAGATGCACAAAATGAAGAGGTTGCTTTGCAACATCTACGAGAGAAATTAGATGCCACATCAAGTGAAATGAAATCGTCACTCGTCTATGCACACCAAGTTAGTCCTGATTTAATCAATGATGATCATCTGCTTGGATTCCTATATGCAGAGAAGTTTGATGTTAATGTGAGTATTGATTTGTAGATGAAGTTTGACATAGAAAGTGTGTATGCTAATGCTTATTCTTTCTCATTCATTGCAATATGAACTTCTATTCTTTCTTTCTACAGCTTGCACTAAAGAGATTACTACGATACTGGACGAGTCGGCATGCGTTATTTGGTGACAAGTATACACAACCTCTTACATTACACGGTACGTATAGTAATGTGTGTACTTTATTGTGCAATGTGTAAAACTCATACTATTCATAAATGTGTGCATATCTTATGATGCTTTGCTCCATTTCTATTGTATATAATATAGGAGCAATGAGCGGTCGAATGGAAGACTTAAAAAGGGGATATCTGATTCTACTACCCGTATTAGATGAAAAAGGTCGTGCAATTATCTATGTCAACTGTACCTTGATGGGTGACCAAGTAGAGGAGGTAAGAAGAAGACACATACATGACGCCAATCATATGACTTGTTCTTTGAAGATGTTTGACTCATCTTTTCCCCTCTCTGTTTTTCACTATCTAGGTGCTTAAAGTATGGTGGTATTTGATTCACATTGCACTGGAGAATGAGAATTGTAGAAAGAATGGGTTTGTAATACTTGGGAATGATAAAGATATGAGACTGAAACACTTCCATCCAAGACGAGGTTTAGGTATGATCAAATCGGGCATTAATTATTTTCCTATCCAATTGCAAGCAGTTCATCTTTGCAATCCAATGGCTGTGTTTCCTCTGGTTGCAACAGCGGCGAAAGTAGTGATGCCAATCCGATTACGTCAAACAGTAACAATACACACCGGTTCAAGTGAGGAAGTGCTGAAGAGTCTTGCTAGTTGTTCAATACCAGGCACGTGTATACCAATTTGCATGGGTGGGACACTTGATATATCAATGACTATAGAAGATTTTATCACAGAAAGACTCGCTATTGAAGCATCGTCAATAATAGCATCAATAAGCCGGGGGAATTAAAAAGGAATGACCTGATTAAAGTTTGATTCATATTCTCTCATAATAAAAAGATACCATCAGACTATCAGAAATATAAGTCTAGCTCTAGAAATATGATGACATTTGAAATTACTTTACTTCATAGAGCTTAGATTATACCCACCCCTCCATAATGGGGGGGAATTACTACCTATGCGACATGACTGTGACTTGTGTTTCCTTATTCGTCTTGGGGTATTAGTTATGCAATTTACTTTTTCGTCGAGGGCTTATACCAAAAGTAATTTAAGAGGCATTATATCCAATTATATGTCATGTACGTTCGTATTCAAACGATTTGCAACCAATATATTGATATCTAACTTGGGGATGGATCAACTTGAAGTTCAAATACTTTCTACCCCAAAAATGGAGCAGTAATGTAAGTTTTGTAAGCCTTTTTACCAATTAGCATTCATGGATCAATAAGATAGTTAATTGTCTCTAATGGTAGTGACGTAACTATTGGTTGCAATAATATATAGAAGAATAGATCATAAATCACATGATAATGTGTTTGCTCAATGAATCATCGACCTCGGCAGCGGCGGCGGCGCCAGACGTCCCGAGCAACGATACCACTCATGATGTTTCTCCGACTCCGATGATATCAAAGAACAACAAAAATATCTATGCCTCTCAAAGTACAGAAGCTAGTAGCGACGATGATACATATGCAAGGAGGGCAAGTAATAGTAGCGCTTATAATGAGGAGGAACATCAACCAACTCTCAACCGCCCCGCTATGCCACGTAAATCGTCAATAACATCCGTCACATCGATTACATCAACAGCATCCTCTGGACGACGTCCTCGATCTCGCCGTTCAAGTATGCAACGACGTAGATCATCCTGTGATTCACTAACTTTATCCATTAATGGTCTCGGCAATGATAACTTAAGTTCTAGTATGTTGGGTGTATCTATATCTAATATCTCAGCCTCATTGCAAGATGAATTGGAAAATGAAGAAGAAGAGGAAGAAGAAGAAGAGGAAGAAGTCCACCCCCTACCATCATTCTTGAAAACGAAATTACCTCAACTCCTCACTACTAAACGGCCTTCATGTATTAGATTGGATCACTTAACAAAAGCAGAAGAAGAACCCTCACCCACATCTACACTAACCGTATTGCAAGATTCGGTAGAAGTAGAAGAAACATCTGAAACCACTACTACCAAAAAGACAGTTAAAACATCCACAACATCACAAGTATTCTTCATGATTGGATGTCAACGTTCAGGATCGAATTGGTTGCGGACGATGCTTAGTGAAAGGGAGGATTTAATAGCACCACATCCTCCTCATATTATGAGAGACTTTATGCCCAAGTTAGTTAAGTATGGCTCTTTAAATGATCAGAAGAATTTAAAGGTAAGATTGTTATAAGTTTATTTTGGGGTATGGGGGTTTAACCAGTGTTTATGTTCATATCATGTGCATTATTATTATGCTCATGCTCATATCATGTGCTCACTTTATCTTTCAACCCCACACATCAATACACTATACACACAGGTTCTAATCGATCATGTATGTGCATTCGTTGAAAACAATCAAGTTCAATGGCTCGACCTGCACTCTCGTCCAATGAAGTTCAACCGGTCTGCTATACTCATGGAGGTTATAATATCTCTATCGTGCTACATATTCAAGGAAAAGTATACTGCCATGCAGGAAAGTCCGCGTTAGTACTGTTCATTTGTATGAGTTTGTGTGTTCAATATGAAGTCTCGATGATTTGATCACTTCCTTTGGCCTTCCGTTGCCTAATTTGACTGCCCTTGTAAACCACATGTACTAACAGGAGTTATGTTGCCTTTCTATGACGCGCAGGAGAATCGTGAGTTTCATGAAGATGATATTGAGAATAGTTACTACCTTTTGTGTATATTCGATGCAATCATGAATACCATGACAAAGGCCAATGGCAAGAAGGTGAGCAATATAATGGTATGCTGGTGGGATATCGTTGACATGATATGAACTTTGCTCACATCTTATGCACATTATTCTTTCTCTCTAACTAAATAGATTTGGATGTGCAAGAGCATGGGGATGAGTCAATTCCACGATATGCTTCTTTCCTTCTATGGCAAAGAACGTCTCCGTTATATCTACTTGGTCCGTGACCCTCGAGATGTCTGTTTGAGCTTTATGAAAACTCCAGTAGGTGATTGTCATCCATATGCAATTGCTAAGAAATGGGCCAAGCTGCAAAACTTTGCAGCTAGGATATTGCATGAGGAACCAGACTTGATTCATCAGGTATGTTATGAGGAGGTACTTGGCAATAAGGAAGAGCAGGTCAAGAAGATTGTTGAATTTATGGGGGCAAGAGATGTGTGTCGGTCGATGAGACGTGGTTCTATCATTGCTATCAAGAGTGAGAAGGACATGGGAGTTACGGCCAAGAAGGGCAGAGAATCCATGTTGGCTAGAACTTTGTCGTATCAGTTCAAGAACTTGGGAAGAGGAGATTCATTTACAAAGGGCCAGCTCAAGAAGTGGGTGAAGGAGATGGCAGAGGAAGACCGGACCTTGGTCGAGTCGGTGGCGTACGATGAGATGTTCCGGCTAGGATACTTTCCCTGTGTAGAGGAGGAAGATCGTATTGACTTCACTGATGAGCTTTGTGAAGAGTATACAACTGAGAATGAACGGCTAAAGCAGAAGATGATTGATGATTTGGCTGTAGAGAATCCCGATGATTTAAAAAGGCGTCAGGTTCAAGCTGCCTGGTTAGACAAGACAACTTCTGAACATTATGATGAAGAGTTTGTAAAGTCAGATGATATTGATATTGATGATGCACTTGATCAGATTGATGAAGTGAAAAGTAATAATAAGGGTTTCCTTGTCAAAGAGCAAACAAAGAGATTTGACTTTAAACAGTGGCCATTGAATGCCAGTATGGTGGGCTTCATGCCGGGTATCGAGGTTAAGGAGAGGTTTGAAGTTCAAGATACACAGACAGTATCTCTGGGAGGTGGATTGTCTGTTACTTTTGCATCTGCAACACAAGGAGGATACTACCCAAATGATCGAGGGAAGGCTAACCAAGATACGTTTGTTTCCGGAGCAACAGTGGGTGGTGGTAACAAGAAGAGACTTCTCCGAAAGAAGGAGAAGAATCTCGGAGCTCTCTTCGCTGTGTTTGATGGCCACGGACCAGACGGTCATCATTGCTCTGTCACGGCGGCTGAGCACATTCGGAGGCAGTTTATTGATGAGATGAAAGATGAGAGTGAACATCTTGATTGTGAGATTGACAAATCGACACGAGCCTTGTCAAAGTCCTACCGAAGAACATCAAGCTTGCTCGAATCAAACACTGAACGCACCGAGTCAGGTCGAAGAATCGATGCCACAGAGTCAGGTACGACAGCTGTCTCCTTGTTCATAACAAAGGATGGTTTGCATACGGCTAATGTTGGAGACTCACGATGTATACTCATCAAACATGATGAGCAGGGCAAACTATCAGTTGATGCCTTAACGGTCGATCACACGCCAGACCGCGAAGATGAGATTAAGCGTATCGAGCAACACGGAGGCGTTGTCATGACTTCAGATCAATATGACAACCAGGACCCAACTTTGACTTCCTTTGAACAGAAGCGAATCTGGTCTAAATCAGGTAAACACCCAGGCACAGCTTTTACACGCTCGATAGGTGATGCCGTAGCTAAGGAGTTGGGTGTTTGTTCAGAGCCTGAATGTGCCAATTACCCGTTACCAAAGGGTAGTTCAACATTCGTATTAGGCAGTGACGGTATTTTCGACTTCATACCAGATGATGAGATCGGGGAGGTTGTTTCATCGAATAGTCCTGAAGAGGCTTGTCGTATTCTTGTGGGGAAGGCTTGGAACAGGTGGTGCGAGTCAGAGGAGAGAGCTGATGATATCACAATCATTGTCGGGAAGATTAAGCAGCATTCGAAAGTTGGCACGTTGAAGAAGCTAAGCAGTAGATTTGGAAGGAAAAAGTAATAGTTAGGCTGGTGTATATAGCAGATGAAAGATGAGGAAGGAATAGTGTAACAGATTTGTAACAGATAACACACATTGTATAGCTATAGTGATATCCTTTATGTTTATATTTTTAATGCTAGACTCTTTGCCTACTCGAGAATTAAAGCATCCTCTTTCTACCTTTCTAACCCCCTTGTCAGTTGTTGACAAGACCAACTCACCGATATCCAAACTTTTGCAAGCGATTTCTGACAACAAAGCTTTCAGATGACAAACTGCTTGGATCACAAGCTCGGCACGGCGTCGTAGACCAGACGATTTCGTTGTCACCCTTATTAGAACCTTCTACAACTGCAAACCTCAGGGCATATGTTCCACCAAGACATCTCGGCCATGATTTCTCTAATTCTGTAACCTCGGCGTCCGTCAAAATTTCCACGACAACTCTGTTTTCTCTATCAAGTTGTTCATTGGTAATGGTTCGATCTTGCTGTACCAGTCCTGCACTCGTCGATGATTCACTCTCTATTCTGTTGTTAAGCTCGTGGATGTCATGTATATTGGCATGTCTCATGCTGTCTTCAAGACGAGACATTGCAACTCGTTGAGCGTGCACTTCAGATTCCAATAACCCCGCGGCACGAAGAGCTTGTAAAGTTTCAGCGTCGGATGTTGCTCTTGATGATGTTGTTGAACCTCTTCGTGCCACAGCTGATGCACCGACAGCAGCAATGGGGAATGGAGAAGCTGATCCAGCCTCTTCTGATTGGACTGCACTGCTACCACCCAGTAATGTTGATGTTTCGCCTCGTAAGAAGGATTCTAGATGTGGTGGCACAAGCGGTAGGTTATGTGCACACAAAACCTCACTTGCATCCGGTGCAGGAGGGAATCCTCCCTCACCCGTCTTGATATACTTCCTCCATCTTTTGCACCACGATCTCGGTAGAGCGCAATATACCCCGGGCTTAAGAGGGCAGTGCAACCTTGAAGAAGAAGAGCTACTAACAGTAGCAAGTGGTTGTTCTACCTGACAACTCAATGGATAGCCCTTGGAACCACGTGTATAAAACTGTCGAACTAAGTCATTTGCCAGTGGTGCCTTACGCTTAGCCTTTTCATCCTCCTTCTTATCATTCTCTGCCTTCTTTGCAGTTTCAGCTTCGGCGGCACTGGAAGATGCGAGTTTTATAGTTATGAAGATGAAGAGAGATGATTGTAACTTCTGTTAGTACATTTGTTTTGTACACAGGTAATCAAAAAAAGTAAATGAAGGCTAAACCAAGTAGCCAAATCACCGAGATTTCATATTGAGCATATGAAATCACATGAAAAAATAATACTAACGCGGACTTTCCAGAGCAAACACCCTCCACCATTGAGCAAGTGACCATGTGCCTCGAGTTGAACAGACTCGGGATATAGCCGTTTGAGCACACGCCATGCCTGTTTATCCATCACACGACGTCTTGCTCTTGCTGATTTGGTGCTACATTGTTGTAAACTTCCATGCTCACAGCTGTAATAATTTTAGGTATAAAGGGCATAGGTCAGTAAACTCGAACGACACCCTGATACAAACGAGAGCATGATACTTACACAATATCCGTATTAATATTTGACCACGGGGGCAAGGTATTTGACATACGTCTATCCCTCTGTTTCTGTTCCTTTCGTGACAACTTCTTCTTCCCAGATGATCCTGGATGTGGACTCTTGCGGTTATGCTTCCCACCACCCTTACCACCTTTCCCAGGAGTTCGTTGTTTTAAGGTGGTAGAAGCTGCCAACTTTAATTTGGCCTCCTCCGCAGCCAAGGTGGCATTATGTCTCCGACGTTCCTCTCTTTCTTTCCTCTCTTCCTCTTGTACTTCTAACCAACTTAAGGCAGCTCTACACCATGATTTACTTACATAGAAACAACTATCGCGTTCATGTATTGGAGGTTCTGGACGGGATAGTACACGCGCGACGACCAACATTTCCATATTCCTTAACATTTCATATGTGTATACCTTATCTGGTGCGGCGGCTGTGGTATTTGTTGATGCCGGAGATGATACCAATTGCTGCTGTAGCTGTTTACTTTTCTTCTTAGATTTCTTATTAGCTGCAAAGTATGAGGCAGTTTGACAAACTGCTACGGATTTAACTTCGCCGCTAATTGCGGGTGTATCAAACCCTTGAGTTAAATCACTTGGGTACTGGTGACATAATATAAAGAGAAATGTGGAGAGGTGTAGGAAAGGTTATGTCAGAAACAACAGTCAGTATTACTACATACGACCACAAAAGTATATCATATCATATTGCGTATGATGATGCAATAACCAACTAAACCTCTTCCGACAAATAAATGTAATGCCATAATCGTAACTAATAATTGCAATATAACAAGGGACAAAGAACATACACATCAAACACACTCAAAAACAAAAACTCACCACAACATTGGCATAATGATTAACAACCTCTCCAATTAATATACGGTTATTAAATGTTCGTGAGGTACGTTGTAATGAACTTAAATCGGTTGCACGTAGAAATGTTAATATGTTTAAATGTATCTCTCGTGGAAAGTTGGTTATGTTTGTTGGAGTTAGTAATAATTGTTCGGGTGGTGATTTTAGACTCATGGTATTATGTATATGTTCTTTGGTAGCCTTAGGATGTCTTATGTGCTTATAATACTAATATATATATGCAATCAATACCTTAGTTGATTGGAAATATATACGACAGCAGATAATGTTCTGATAGGGGTAGTACCAACGGTGAATCTCAGAATTGCAATGTGAGATTCTTTGTGTTGTTGCAAAGAATTTATGTGCTGCAACCTTTTTATCTTGTGTCTATGCCGCGCAATACGAGTGCCTACGATTAACTTTAGATTATTCTGATAGTTCGTCCTGGTTTGATTGGGGGATAGGGGTGTTTAATGTTGATACTTTATAAGTAGGCCGCCAGCAATTTGTGAATTTGAGAATAATTCTTGCCGGCACTTTGATAGTTACAACATCATTATACTACGAATAAAGTCATAACTAATTTCAACTTCACAATCCATAACTAATTTCAACTTCATAGGATACTGTGACCATAATGTTTCAAACGCACTGACGTACCACTCGGTCCTCTCTTACTATGAGATTGTAGTATTGGAAGATACCTAAGAGTATATATCCTATACTTCTAAGTGTTATTATCGTTATTATTCGATAACTTATATTTTGGACTCCTAAAGTCTACCCGTGCCCCTAGCGATACGATTTCATTATCTAGAGTGCAAAGAGTCATTATCCAATCAAAACATAAATATATAATGTCAAGAATCTTAATGCATCTCCGCCCCGCGGTGGTGGTTGTACTACTTTGCAATTGCAATGTATTAATACAAGGTCTATTATCCACAAGTAAATGTAACATGAGACTACACGGACACAGACATGCTAGCAAACTAAATCTATTTGAGAATATATTTGACCAACAACAAAAGAAACAGTGGCCAAAAGTAGAGGTACCATCTGATTTTATTATACCAGAACCGAAACCATTACAAATAACTGAATCGACTGATCTCGAAGGATTTGCAACTGCATCTGCTGGATTGGCACTTCGGTTAGCCACTGGTGCATTTGTATTAGGTTGGCAGGTCGATTCTATATTTGCTGAAGATGATGGCAGGTATGCCTTACAATTAGGTCCACTTCGTATACGAGATTTCAGTTCGGTATTAGATGAATCAAATCAACCTGTACAAACTATTGTATTATATGATAATGAATCGTCTCCTGCAAGATGTAAAAGGGTTAGAGAGATGTTCAACTTATTAGACATTACTTATGAATGCAGACCCGCATTTGGCAATCTTGATAGTCTACCATACATATGCGATCCCAATATGAAGGATGATCAACAAACAATAAAAGGAGATGATAGTATAATTGATCATTTATTGGACAATTATGGCCCATCAACTACATTATATGATACCAAGGCACTATGGCCAATTTCATTTCGACAATTTGCAATAGTAACATTGACATTGGCAGCATTACTTAGAGGTAATCCTGGAAAGACGCAACAAGCAAATGCTCGACCTGACAATGCAGATATGAGACCGATCGAACTGTGGGCATATGAATGCAGTCCCTTTGTCCGCCCTGTCAAAGAGAAGTTATACTCGTTAGGATTACCTCATCAAATTGTAAGTTGTTCTAGAGGATCAAGTAATAGAGATAAGATGGTTGAAAAGACGGGTAGATTTCAAGTACCATATCTTGTGGATGAGAATACTGGAATTGCAATGTTCGAAGGAGCTGAGATTGTCAAATATCTGGAAACTACCTATACAATATAAAATATGTACATGAATGTTTCACACAACATCTAACTTAGTTTACATCTAATATGTGGTACCGATACTGGCGTAAATAATCTGTGCACAGTATTCTATTCATGGCCGTCTTGTTCTGTGCATTTCAAGGCCATGTCATAAATCTTCTTATTTCATCTCTTGTTCATTTGTCTATTGAAAAGAACTCAAGTCCATTAATCTCCAGTTCTTCATTACCTTTTGTCTGCTTTGTTGAATACCTCTCGAGGCGTGTTCTACTAAATGTATATGTGCATCCTAGTCCATACTTGAACAACATTGCATTCACTTTGTGTACAAGACGATTTGCAACAAGGTCCAAATTTCGTTGCATAATTGACATCTGTGTACTGCACTCTGACATGATATCCAACCTCCTCCCACGATGAATATCTCCACCAGAATCATATTTGTCATAATTTATGTACATGTGGATGGTCGTGCATTATACGTTGTGGTTTAACGTTTGCTTGTATTTCGTCACCTATGTTAGATATGAACCGACACCACCACCATTCGATGGGATAGGATTTGACCAAAAGTTGAAAGTTATTTGATTGTGATGGTGAGTAACTCTTTTTTAATACGTTACCACTCTCTTCATCTGTTTTGGATATTGATATATTGTGTGGCTGGGTATCAGGTTCCCAACCAAGTATTGAGCATTTATTTAGGTTCATTTATTGGTAAGCAATTCTTGAGAGATTTGAATCAGTACTAACTTTTGCCCATATACCATTAGTTTATCATCGCCGTAACTCCGTGCATTTGCTTTATATAGATTACGGTCCAGGCTACGCTATTTAAGAAGATGCTCTTCATTATTGCGGATTGCGCTGGGCGGGAGGATACCATTTTTGTTTTTATCACCTACCTTTTCTGGAGCACTTGGTAATAGAGCGTCCTTTAAAAGACATTTATTAGATATATCATCATATTACGGGAGAACTGTTACACTCTAGTCGTTTCATTAGAGGTCGTGGATTGAAATTGCACTATCCTATCAGTGGCCTCACGGATTCAATTAGAACGATACCGCATTGCAAACCAATCATTTATTAATTACTATTACAATATTAATTGTCTTCTATTATCTAAATATAACATGACGTGGTATAATTGGTTTTGGAATATTTTAGCGTCGGTGCACGATATAACCCGTTCGGGAGTCGTTTTTACGATGAATAGTAGTGGTGGAGGAGGCGGGGGTAAAAGAAGTCGATCAAACTCCCCTCTTCCTAATAGTGATGGGCCGTTCAAAAGTCCTTATCCGGGGAGGCAAGGGGAGCCGGTTGGCACGGATGGAACATTAGGAGCTAAGAAAACTCGTGGTAGTATTAGTGGTGGGACATCCCCTAAATTCCAACATCCACAACCAGGTATGCAAGGTCAGCCGATTGGTAAGGATGGAACATTAGGGCAGAAAAACAGGTCCGATGGTATGGATAACATATTTGCTCGTAGTGCTGTCGGTCGTGGTATGACATTAGTATTTCAAGGTAATTATAAGGAGGAGATTATGGAGGCCTTCCAAGAGTTTGATTGGGGTGAAGTTACGGCGTTAGGTGGACAAATTGATAGTTTGGAGAAACTTTTGAAGGAAGTGGATGTATTAAGTAAATATGGAGCTGATTCCACATTAGTAGCAGATGTTGAGGAAGAAGGTGACGAGGTAAGTAATCATATCTCTGTGTTGTTTGTTTATGTACATTTATCTTAATCTAACACTCCTTCATATCAAATTGGTGAATATATCAAGATGATCTTACAAGCACCTTCTAATCCGGTTGAAATTGCAAAAATGTTAGTTTTCAACCAAGACTTTAGTCATGCTGTTGGTAAGAAGCTCTTCATAGGATATTTGAAAAACATTTAGCTGATCATATGAAGAGTAAAGTTCCCCCAAGTATTGAATCTGCCATGGATCAGTTGGGCTGGATCAGAGACAAAAACAACTTTTATGTTCAACTTGCCTCAGGGAGCAGAGAATTGGGATTGGCAAACAGTTTTTGATAATATTTGCCAAAAGCCAGAAATGGTAGAACTCCATGGTTATTTAACAACGGGAAATTTGTGCAATTGGTTATATAAACGTGTGCAAAATGTTAAGAACGGCCTGAGGAGGTAGCTGTGGATGATAGTGAAGAAGTTGAGGAGGATGATAGTGAAGAGTTGAAAGAGAATGTTGAATATCTTGGAGATATGTTGAAGGATGTTGTTAAAGTAGTGAAAGGACACAACGCTAATTCATGGGTTCTTGAGGTGGCTACCGATACTTCCATTACCAATTCTTCTATTGCATCTGTCACAAGAACTGTTGGGATTGTTCCATGTGCGGGTCATCCCAATTTTGTACCTAATGATAAAGCGGAGAACCAAAAACGGGGTATTTCAGTGGTTGTTAAATTCGGCAGTGAGGGTTTGAGGTCATCTTTTGCAACGAACATATTGAAACACTTCAGTATGTCCTACATGTCGTATCTTGAGCAGTATAACGGTCTTGATAAGACCTCTGCAACTTTTGCCGCGGATAAGGCAGGATTCAGAAATGCTGTACTGCATCTCATGCGGACACATATTCTATCATCTGATAAGTTGACAGAAGATATCTTGGATTTTATCAACGCTGATCATGAGAGCATTGTAGTCACGGAATATGATGTCTGTTTGGATAGTGATAAGGATACCGATGCAACGAAAATGTTCAATGAGAATGTGGCACTTGCATTACAAGATCGCAATATCTTGGAATCTGGACGTGTTGCTGAATTAACCAATGATGTTTATGACAAGACCATTGCCCTCTCAGACAATAGCATGACCAAAGGGCGCTTTTTGATTCAGGTCAACAATACCTTTTTTGAACTGTCCAAGGCTAAAGCAATTAGTTATATATACTCAATGTTGTATGGCAAGTCTGTCAGGAGGAATAAGAGTGAAGAAAAATTACGATCGCGTGCTGAAATGGCCAGTAGAAAGATACCAAAAGATCAAACTCATCTTGAATTTAGTAACGAGAAACTTCGTATCATCTATGCAGGAAATGATGATGGAAAGGAAATGATTGACGAGGAAATGGATGAGGCTAATCCAAGCAAAGTGCCTGGTTACGTCGGTGATTCTACTATGGATGAGAACGGAAATATTATGAGTGAAGAAGCTACCAAGTTCCTTGTCAACCGCTGCAAGTTTGTGTTTGGAAATGGTTGTGGACCTAGTGTCAAGCACTTGGCATATCGTGTTCAGGATATTGACAGGGATGGGAAACTACAAGCGTTTCTTGGCGGTGCCAATTCTAAGCTTGGCGAAAATCATGGAATTGATCGTATAACGGAAGATCCTGATATTATTCATTTGAACTATGGCTTGTATGGTTCGAACATTGATGCTGAGCGTGATGGTGACTACTGGCACATACTTTATTATACGTTACTTCCCAATCTTCCTGATTTACTACGCAAGAAGAAGCTATTCCTCTTTGCTAGTGGTAAGGCCAGTAATAATATCAAGAAGGCAATTAACGAGAAGCTTGGAGGGGAATTCGAAGGGCAGGATGTATGGCTTAGTTGGGATCCAAGGATTCGCCACACCCGAGTTAGTACAAAAACTGGGAAGATCAAGGTATTCTACACATTATCAAGGGAAAACTAAGTATATTGATTGATCGATTGGTTAGCTAGTTATTTGACTAGAATGTCGTATCATTCTTTATCAAGATGGGGGTATTAACGATTGTATGTTCTTTGAAGCAGAGTGTCTTATCTGTTGTTGTTGCTGCAATAGACACATCATAATAATATCGTGCAATATAAGTAAGTGAGTAAGTTGTCATGCTACATTAAATCTACTTCATATAGTTATAGATGGAACGTATTTGCTGCTAATCCTCGACCAGAATGTGCTTAACGGAGTAAAGTCCAAATAAAAGATTCCATATCTTTTTCTTCACTCCCTATCCTTCTTTATGCAGTTTAAGGAGACATAAAGATATGAAGGTGTACTGCCAACTCAAATAACAATAACGAGGGGAAACATCTCTCATTTCATCTCCATCATTAGGATTCAGATATAGTTGGGGTATTTGTTTGGTTCTGTACTTCATTACTTTTGTAAACTGCATTGATTTTATGGACTTCCAAAGCAATCGGAAGAAGTTCATGTTCAATCATATTGTAGGTTTGCATGTAGATTTCATAGGGTACACCCGCTTGTTCAAATAGTGGAACATCCGAGTTGTTACTATTATTCATTTCCGCCCTAGGTGGAAATAGTAATGCGGTTGGTTGTATGATCTGAAACGTGATTTCATTATTATTTTGAGTAGTCGACTTGCTAACATCGTCTCTCATCTCTTTCTTGGGCGAGGACTGTACCATCTTTGTAGCCACAGCAACTGGTAGCTCATTCCGCGGCTTTGCCTTGCTTTGCTTTGATGTGTTGTTCCTTAACCTTTGTTCCAAACATCTTCTTTCTTACTTCTTCTTCTACTCTACTAATATATCTATTTTTTCTTTTCGCTCTATTTATACTGATAGATAATGACGGAGCTCAGAATAACCGTATCCAATGAAATAGCCAAAATAGATTGCTACAAATAATAATTCATGTGGTTTCTCCTCGAGTGTATGGTCAATCCATGAATCAATCTTTGACAGGAGCTTTATATGAATTGCCATTGACTAATATACTAATTTATAATATTATATTTGTGAAGACTACCTACAATTATCAGATCGTCGAGTATACGTATGGTGTTGTATGTTGTAAGAGTGCGCTAGTTGTCGGTAGTGGTGGCAAGTTCATTTCATTTGATTTTTAGAAAAATGAGAAACGGTATCCTTGGTA
>Ga0214480_100497_pt1 | contig 19737 bp, 16 predicted proteins | sample M1_20Mar14CPVII9_3_FD_165042 | JGI IMG/M metagenome (GOLD analysis project Ga0214480, IMG submission 165042) | Marine eukaryotic communities from Monterey Bay, California, United States - M1_20Mar14CPVII9sort6BwellE17 | ecosystem: Environmental > Aquatic > Marine > Unclassified | place: USA... | reverse complement strand
ATAATATCTTTTAACTTTTAAGTGAACTGTTCCATCGCTAATCTTTATCCATGTGTTCAAGACCACCACCAATCAATCTTTCTACTTTCGATCTCCGTGAAAACTGCCAGCCGTCAGGCATTGAGGTTAAGGTCAGTTAAGAGTTTGCAAGACGCCACCACTAGAAAGACTGTTGGCGGCTGCAATAATAGTCGGTTAGTCTTCCAATGTGTATATATAATGATAAAGAGCAGCATATTTGCTATGAATACCAATAACTAATGACATGTTTATTGGTGGTGACCCGTGCCGGTAGAGTAATTTCTCAGAACTCTCTGCTCGGGCAGGTGAAGTGTACCCGGTGTTCAGAGAGTTAAGTGACACTCAAATAGAAGTCGGCGTGTATGAATCAATAGGGTTCATGTTCAATATAATAAAAGGTATTGCAATGTTGGTGGTGGTCCTGTTCAGTCGGAGATCGCCAAATACTCGCCAAATTTTATTCTTAAATGACCATGGAGGACTGTCTTAAAAGGTGGTGGAGTTACCTAGGTAGGGTAAACTGAACAAAATCATTCCTTCTTACTTAGTTAAAGTCTTCTCATGGTTAAAGGATTAGTTTAGTATCTGACCTTATTATCTACTCTTGTCAGATCTCAGATCTCTGCGGATTCACTATTTCTACTGGGGATAAGCTACCAATACAAGTTACCAACTATCAAGATTCTATCCGACTTCAGAGAGAGTTGAAGTGGTTGCAATGGTTGGGTAGAATCCATGGATCTTGTAGAATAGTCCTACAAATGATGATCTTCTTTAAACACAATATAATATTGATTCGACGTTTTTGGAAGCTCTTCATATTAGTAGCAACAACCTTCCTACTACAACAAGAGCAGTATGTGGATTGCTTTGCAACCAGTTCCTATTCATCATCTTCTGATTTGAATATTATACAATCATACTACAAGAGATTTGAAAAGTTTAGTACAAAACCATATTATGATGCACCACATATTACCAAAATACTATTACTCTCCGACTTGCATATGGATTATGCCGCCAATCAACAGTGGCTACACAACTTGTGCACATCTTCAAATAATACAAATCATGAAGAAGAAGACGATGACTATACTCAAACATTAATAATAGTAGCAGGAGATGTATCACATGATTTAGAAATATTACAATGGACATTCCAAACATTAAAACAACGATTTGCCGAGGTAGTTTATACACCAGGAAATCATTGTTGGAAGCCACCAAACTTCGGAGCTTCCCTAAACAACAACTAACAACCTAATTTGCAAACTAAGTAAGGAACTCGGTTACTCTATTTCGTCTATCTCTAAATTATGAGCTCTTTGCTCGTCTATTCTACACTGAGTCAGGTTTGTAACATCCAAGACCTGATCTAAAACTTCTTATTCTCATTCACATATTCTGACACCTCGTGATCTAAAACATCCTCAACAACCCCATATCGGGTACTTTCGCCGACATAAGCGAGAGTAAAACTATCACCTCGTAACACTCTCCCTTGCTCGAGCTTTACACTACGCTCTCCCTTCTTCATATCTTCAAACTCTACACCGCCACAATCGATACTATCGATATCAAACAAGCTGACACGCTCAGCATACTCTAAACTTCCAATACCTCCGTCGAAACTATCGACGATACTAAACATACTACTGGTACTCCCAGCCTTCTCTAAACATACATCCTCGAAACTATCGAGTTCACAAACATTGCTATTGCTGGTACTCCCAGACTTTACTACAAACATACCGGAACTCCCGGCCTCACTGCCGTCAAAACTATTGACTTCTAAACAACCCTCGAAACTATCGAGATCATACACTTTACTCTCGAAACTATCGAGATCATACACTTTACTCTCGAAACTATCGAGACCACAAACATTGCTAGAACTACTAGCCTTCAAACTCAAACAATATGTATCAAAACTATTGATACCCAAACAACCGGCATCGAAACTATCGATAGCCAAAACACTGCCGAGGACACGCTCCTCTGACATAAACTCAAACTTATCATCTTCTTTACTCTCATCCAACACGACTGAACTATCCTTTGGCAACTTAGCCAAGAAACTTGGGCTTGGGAAGTCTTCTTTCTTCCCACTAAACACTTGATAATGCATTGCTTTGTCTTCACTTTCACTCTTCATTCTTCTTTCTTCCTGCCTTCACTAATCATTCTTCTATCTTGATCTTGTTTCTTCTTCTTCTCTCTTACTTGCTTTCTTGTAAGAACTAAACACGTCTCAGGCATTCACACTCACCTTGAGACTCTAAACAAAACAACTAAACGCTTCCTTCGATTACGTTATGCAATGTGTACTGGTAATTCGAATTATGTTGGAAGCCACCAAACTTCGGAGCTTCCCTAAACAACAACTAACAACCTAATTTGCAAACTAAGTAAGGAACTCGGTTACTCTATTTCGTCTATCTCTAAATTATGAGCTCTTTGCTCGTCTATTCTACACTGAGTCAGGTTTGTAACATCCAAGACCTGATCTAAAACTTCTTATTCTCATTCACATATTCTGACACCTCGTGATCTAAAACATCCTCAACAACCCCATATCGGGTACTTTCGCCGACATAAGCGAGAGTAAAACTATCACCTCGTAACAATCATGAGTTGTGGCTTGATAAGAAACGAAATACAACAACAACTAATACTAATACGATGATAACTAATAAGATATGCCAAAGTAGTGGGAAGGGAGATGGATGTACTAATTCAATTGAAAAGCTAGAAAGGGTACTGCAATGCTGTCTAGACAACAATATACATATTGGACCTTGCAAAGTTGGCAGCAACGACGCACCGTTGTGGGTGATACCACTTTTGTCTTGGCATCACGAATCATTTGATACAGAACCACAGATAGAATGCTGGGACGGCATACCATCAGCACGAAGAGTAGTCTCTGACTATTATAGAACAACATGGCCTCAGCCACTCTCTCAACAAGATGATTCTGTTGCTGAATTCCTAGATGGACTGAATGATATCATACTCGACTTGGAGGAGCTCGAGAACGATATCAATAATTGTCGTATACTTACAGTCTCACACTTTTTACCACGGATAGAGCTTATACCAGAAAAGAGATATCTATCCCTTCCTACATTACACTCGAGTGTTGGCTCTACCTATCTTGAAAGAAGGATACGTCAATTAAAAAGTAATTGCGGCAAGAGTGATGATAAAGATGATCATCTTCATGCCTTTGGTCATTCACATCTGGCGTGGGATCTACACATTGACGGAGTGAGATATGTTCATGTTCCATTAGCATATCCAAGAGAATGGCAACAGAGAAGAGGATCGCTGGAGATTGGCACAATGCAAGGGACAGAGAGTGATCTTCGACTTCCCGTTTGTATATGGGATAGTTCTTTAATAGACGATGGGGAGGAATCTACTGGCTTCCCAAAAGACTGGTTAGGTGGATGGTGGAGTAAGTACTATGATGTTATACCGAGAGAGCCTCATAGGAATACAGAACTAGCGCCTTGGGCGGCAAAACGATTTCGGTAAGCTTGTTTCTCTTGTTTTTGGGTCCTTTAACTATATTCGTCAAAAGTCTAACCCATCTCTTATTTACAAGACGCAGCCAAGGCGGTTCTATTGAACAATTTGATCATTTGAAAGTTAGTATTGCCTTGGGCATTACCCGAGATACCGAATACATACGCGCTGAATAAGAAACAAGAGGGTGTCAAACCTTAAGAGGTGCCGACGCGCTGTTAGAAACAAGTGCCGCAGCCGACCTTGCTATCATTACCAACCAACTTTGGAATAGCCTGCCGTCTATCTACAGCCATGAGAAAAGACTACGGCTAATTACAAGCCCCCCCAAAACAATAGTGAATCATAACTTAAATCCATATTAACGGTTCTTGCTTATCCTGATCTCTTTCTCCTCAGGGGTTATCATTACATAGTCTATACCACTCTCTTACTTAATATCGGCTAATTCATAGTGCCATACATCGAACGACCCTCCTGCTTAGACACATAAGCTCTTTCCCTCTAACCTGTTGGCGACATCATAAGAAAGAAACAACTACTACCTATATACTCTCTTCTTTTTATATAATGGGGATTTTATCTTTATAAAACAAACTCTCTAACAACTCCCTGGCTTAATCTCCAAGCAAGCTTGATAATCAAGACAGAGAAAGATCATCATAATCATCCACCAAATGGCATCAGATAATAATGAAAGCGAGAGTTGGGGGGTGGATAATAACAATAACATGACAACAAAACTTTTCCTAAATGGCTCATCCTCCGAATATAAATCCCCACTGAAACTAACCCCCATCCAACTTATAATAACACTTGACAATCTTGGATCTTGAGGAATAGAACAGAAGGGATATTAATTTACTCGGAGAATAAAAGAGCCAATTTACTGCATTAATTATTGGGGAGAAAGAAAATAGAGTTAGAAAATATATATATCATAAACAAACTAATCCATACAACCAACAACACCTTCCACAAAACCAACAATCAAATAACACACCAACCAAACAACAACAAACTTACGGCACGTTCCCCACGGATACGACGGGCAAGCTGAATATCCTTAGGCATGATGGTAACACGCTTGGCATGGATGGCACACAAGTTGGTATCCTCAAACAAACCAACAAGGTATGCCTCAGATGCCTCCTGTAATGCCAAGACGGCAGTAGACTGGAAACGTAAATCAGTCTTGAAATCCTGGGCAATCTCACGTACCAAACGTTGGAAGGGTGCCTTGCGGATTAGTAATTCAGTGGACTTTTGGTATTTACGAATTTCACGTAATGCAACAGTTCCGGGACGGTAACGGTGGGGTTTCTTGACACCCCCGGCAGTGGGTGCAGACTTACGGGCAGCCTATTGTAATGATTGGTGGGTGGGGTTGGAGAGGGGTATAAAGGTGTTGTGAGTTGAGGGTTGGATATTAAAATGTCGTTGCAATTTGTCGGTGTACATGATAATTAAATTAATAATGGATTAACTGCACAGATGGTCTTACCTTGGTTGCGAGCTGTTAATTATTATTAAGGTGGGAGTTGTTAATGAAGGGGGTTCAGAGGGGTGGTGGGTGTTAGTTGAGTTGAGACGTGTTACATAGCAATTAACATATTGTATTTGAGGGTTCACATCAAACATCAAATAACTCCAACCACCTCAACAGGCGCCGCCTCCTATTTAATTGATACCACCTCATATTATCATCCTCCATCGTCTCATTAGAAGGGGCCATTGCAATAAATTATTAATCCATCATATAAACATAACCAAAACAATTTTAATAAACATCGATCCATGATCTAACTTTTTAGATTTAAGGCTGGTCTCTCTTCTCATTCCTTCTGTGCAATTAATAATTAATTAATAAGTATTACTCACCTGCTTGCGTGGGGCCTTGCCTCCTGTAGACTTGCGTGCTGTTTGCTTGGTACGAGCCATGATTGATTAGTGTTTATTGATTATAGTAAGGTCTTCGTTGAGGTGGTGTGAGAAAGTGAAAAGTGAAAATTATGGCAAAAAATTGTTGTGAGTTTATTGCGTGGCTCTACGTAGTAAAAATAGTGCTCTCAAAATGTGTTGAATCATGCACTCATTCTTACTACCTATTCCTACGTATCTTTTTCTACGTGTGTTTCTGCTGCTGGGGTCTACGTACAAATTTCTAGCTAAGGATGGTGTCAGAATTCCAGCCTGCAAGTTCACCTCAAATTCACACAGTCACTCTGCTCAATGAGCGATAAAATGTCAGTACATATGCAACAATGAGAAGTGAAATTTCTAATAGGTTATGTGCTCATAAATACTTCGGAGGTAACATTAGTGTCAACTTTCTCTATTTTAGAGCCTAAGGTATATAATTATCATTGGAATCTTTTAGTATAAATAAAGGTTCTGGGATCAATAATTTGCAAAAATGGATACCCCATTGGAAACTGTTTTAGGTCAAACCCTATTCATAATCGTAGTATGGTCGGTAGACCCTAATTTTGACGACTTTCCGACTTTCATACTCAACTCATACTTGCGACGGCAGTCTACTTTATTATTTGTATCAACATGATGATGATTAGAAGAAGTAGTGCGCCTATAGCATTATTAGTAGTATTGGCCACGATATTCTTTAATGGCGGCGGTGCTCTTGCGTTTTCTCCTACGCCGATATCTTCACAACTCAATTTTATACCAACTGAGTCATTGTCCACATCATGTGATACTACCACAAGACTATATGTAAGTATAAACGACAATAATGAGGACGACAGTATAATATCAATAGATACCATGAATAGAAGAAATGCAATGCAACGATTTGCAGTGGCATTTATATCATCAACAACAATAGCAACTCCTCAGCTAGCAAACGCAGCAGGAGATCCAAATCTCTTCAAACCAAATCCACTAACAAACAAGGCTCTTGAGCAACTACGAATCTTAAACCAAGATGAGGTAGATAATATCAAGTATGGTGGTGAATTAGAATCAGGTGCAGCAAAACCGAGTGAATTGAATCAATATATTGAGCTACTGCAACCGATACTAGAAGTTGAAAGTGGATTAGAACAAGTTGATAAACTATTACTTACATCAAAATCAACAAGTAGTACTAAGGAAGATTACATCTCGTTATTTCAACAGATTGATAAGTTATTATCCAATTCGTTGTTTGATAAGATTAACTTCAAGAAAGGTAAGATCAGTGTATACTATGCAGTCAGCTTTGATCGATCGTACTCCTGCGCCTAACACTAATATTGTATCCATTGGCAGCCTTCAACTCATTTGCTGATAATATATACTATTCTGACTCTGATAGAGCTAATCTATACTTGGGAGGTGGAGCCGAGCCAACCTCTACACAAAGTCTAGCCTATCTACTACGTAATGATATACTAACTACAGTGGAAGATGAACGTGCAGAAGTTAAATACTTGTTGAAAGAAGTGAATAAAAAAGCTAATGGAGAGACAATTGTTGTTGGAGGAGATAATGGATTGGATATGGATGAAATAACTGGTCTAAGTAAGACCGCCAACGTTGCCATGAAGAAGTATCTAGATTTAGTACCGCCATCAGAATTAGCAGAGGCCAAGAACAAATTCCTAAGTAATAGGAAGCAATAGCTATCTTTCAATAAGTTAACCCACATTTATACCTCCTTATTAACTACCATACGAAACTATACGAATCATAGTACTACGAATCAATTCCAATATCTCATCAACAGCACTCTCCGGAAACCGATGTAATGATGGTATTAATGCCACAGCCTCCTCAACCATTGTATCCGTGGCTACTAAGTTCATCAATGCTGCTACCTCAAAGCCATGTAATTCCATTTCGGTACCATCTTCTTTTTCTTTTCGGAATGTTGTTAATGCACTATTAATATGTTTATTTTGTTTATGTGTGGTTTAATGTTGGCATTTGCAAATTGTATGCGTGAGATGTACACTCAATAAATATACACAATAAAACACAAACATATACAAAACAAACAAATACAATATATCCATATAAAACTCACCCTTGTAAATTATCTAATTCATCAACCAATTCTTGATGTTCCTTCTCATTATTCTTCATGGTATTAAACCGCTCCACATACCGCTGTGTCTTTTTATATACATCATGTAATTCCTCATCACGTACGAGTGCATTCTGTGCTGACATTTGTAAAATTACTGCAACTTGTGCATTGCTTAGAATTTGTATATCGGATGATGCAAATTCTGGACCGAAGGATGTTTCTGCTGCATTTTCTACTGAGGTTATATTTGATTGGTGTTGGTTGGTGTTGGTTGATGTTGTGGTATTGTTGGAAGGGTCGGACATCGTGCAATTTAATTATACTATTGTTATTGTTTGAACTGATCTTTATAATATATATACTATTGGTATTTATCTGTCTTGATGAGGCCTATGGTACGATATTGTGTGGAGAGGCAGTTGAATTAGGATACCGCACGCCATATCTTCTCTGCCTCTAAAAAATGCAAAATGCCGAAGCCTTACATGACGATGGCTGATTGCGCGGCTGAATGTATGCACGGCTGACACTGTTGAGTACTTTGTACATTGATTGACGATAGTTCTTGTTGTTTTGGGTTGGCTCCAACCTCAAGAGATTATTTCATCCGATAAGATATTTTTGCAAAGAGAAGAAGATCTTCTCTACATCAGTCGACGGTCATCATTTGAGTACAAATTACTTGATTTAAAACCAACATGTCTCATCAATCTGCAGATGACTATCGTCAAATGGCAAAGGAACGATATACCACTGTCAAAATGAACACCCCGACAACATCATCCACCACAAACAACAACAACAACAATGTCAATCTTCCAACAGCTTATATTCTCTACTTCCTCGGGGGAACATTCGGTCTACATCATGCCTACCTCAACCGACCTAATCAAGCACTAGCATGGTATTCTACCTTAGGACTGTTCGGAATTGGTCTGCTTCGTGATTTATTCAAGATTCCATACTATGTATCACTATGCCGAGATGATCAACAGAGAGATGTGACGGCTAGAGTACGAGCTGCAAATGTTGAAGCAAGAGATGGTATACCACCTTGGTCATTTGGTAGGATGATAATGATGATAGTCTTTGGTTCATACTTTGGATTCTTAGTAAGTTGTTTGGTAGCTCTACCAAGAAAGGAAGATGATGGAAGTGACGACACTCTATGGTGGACAAATATCGTATATGGACTGCTTCGCGCTTTTGGTTGTGCTGTGGGCATTTGGCTAGTAGGTAACATGGGAGAAGAGATTATATACACAACAAAAGTACCAAAGGAAGGTGACACTTTACTTCAACCTGATGACAATTTACAGAAAGGGGAGTTTATGAAACTCACACAATGGTGTACAGGAAGCTTCATTTTGCTAAATAGTCCTGCTCTGGGAGGTATTATCTATGCTGTTCGAAGGCGCAAGTATAGATCAACAATGAAACCACAACAATCTTCAATGAAAAGGGTAGGAAAACATATAATGAAATGTATTGTATTCAGTGCACTAATGACAATTGCAATATATAATTATGGATCCATAAACTTCAATGGACACAGTGTCTACCTCTCCGATGCAGTCAAGAATGCAATAAACTCGAACTTTTGGAAGGAATTTGATTGGGAGAAATTTCGTCAACAGCAACAATCATCTTCCGGGGGAGGATCGGATTATCTAAAGAAGGCATTTGACATATCAGGAGAGAGGTCGGCTCGGCGGACACTAGGTGTTGCTAGGAATGCAACCCATGCAGTGGTTCGATCAGCCTACAAAAAGTTGGCACTAAAGTACCATCCCGATAAAGTTGGGGCAGATGCCACTGCAAAAGAGATTGAAGAGACTAACCGACAATTTGTCAAAGTGCAAGAGGCATACGATTTATTGAATGGCATTGAACAAGATCGGAAGAAGAAGGAAAGAGGGGCAACAACAGAAGAAGCTTCGAATGGTGGTAGCAGGAGTGATCATCATACTTCAGGAGCATACCGAGGAGATGAGATGTGATTGACCGGTCGAACCATCATTCTCAAATCGGTTGTAGACTTGGATAACCACCGGGAGATGAGAGTGAGAGTATGAACTGATCAATCATTCAAATATAAGTAAATTAGCTTGACATAATGTATTCCTTCCACTATACAATTACTCTCGTGGTGTGCAAGTAGTATATTGAGAGATGTACTGTATCGAGAATAAAGAGCAAGAGAGAGATCGGGGATAACAACACCATAATTAGTTTTCAATTTTCACTCCTCATAAAATCAAGACTCTTGCAAAGAGAGGCAAAGAGATAAGAGAATACTAATCTAATGCATGCATTCCTTCCACTAACAATTACTCTCGAGTGTGCAAGTAGGTAGAATATTGAGAGATGTACTGTATCGAGAATAAAGCAAAAGAGGAGATCAGGAATAGCACAACCCTCCCGTACATTAACATACCTTGACTACTACTACTACTACGGGGAGGGTGGCTCCTATCCTATACCATAAGCAGTTTTCAGATTTCACTCTCATAAAAACAACACATGCAAAGAGATAAGAGAAGACGAATCCATCATGAAGTTATTTCAGCTAGTAACCTTTCCAATACCAACTCTATCACTTCTTCTACTACTTCTTGTTGTGCTTTTATCACCGGTACAAGCTAGAGCGTTTAGTGGCGTATCAACAAGAAGAAATTTACCCATCAAAGTTGATGTCTCGACCTCGACGATGCACATGTTTGATAAGTATCAAAGTAGTAGTGGTATTGGTGCAAAGAGGACAATGCTATCACTAAGGGGTGGTCAGCAAACTGATGAAGATGATACCGTAATGACAACAGATGAGAGTGTAAGACAGGAAAGCTATGGTAGCATAGATGAAGAGGAGGTTGTTGAAATGATCGAAAGTCAACAACATCAAGTTCTTGATGATGGCAGTATCACATCATCAGCGTCATCTATCTCACCATCCTCACCTATGACAATGATTGTAACACCAATAGCAACGATATTACGAACTGCAACAACATTCTACTCACAGCAGTTGAAGACTTCACCAATCTTAACGAAATCTTTAACAGCAGGTGAGTGATCGATAGTTTCATCTCATATGTGTTTTGGTATAGATATTGCAATCATAGTAATACTAACTTATCTTTTCTATCTATCTACATCTACAAGGGATTATATTCGGTTTGTCAGATTGGTGTGCACAGCTGATTGAAAATGGCGGTGATGGCAAAGAATCAGATGAAAGTATAGCAACAAAGAATAATATTGTATATTCACGTATTGTAATGACCTTCTTGGTTGGATTGTTGTTTTTCGGACCCGCTGCTAATGCTTGGTATTCAATGATCTTCAAAGTATTACCATCTACTTCATTAATTAGTACATTGAAAAAGGCAATACTTGGTCAGATCTTCTTCGGGCCTACCTTCACATGTGTCTTCTTTGCTGCGGGGATGATTCAAAGTGGTAACTTTTCATTAAAAGCATGGTTGGATAAGATTCGTAATGATCTACCTCCCGTTTGGCTAAGTGGCATTGGGTATTGGCCAATTGTTGACTTCATCAGTTATAAAGTTGTACCTATGCAATGGATTCCATTGTTCGTCAACTTTGCTAGCTTTGTATGGACAATCTACTTGAGTTTAATATCCAATAAGAGTAAAGCATAAAGAGCAGTATTGCATTATGTACAGTAATCTTCTAACGAGTACACTTACATAGTTCATTATTGTAATAAACTACGAGACAACAACATTAAAATTGCTTGCCTGCGGCTTCTATCAATCAGTTGTCGGTTTACTCTCTTTAGCAAAACACACACATTCTACATATATCTATTATTGGATTTCATTACACTCCTTCTAACGAGGCGGAGGTGGAGGCCCTCTGTATTGTTGATTCATCTGAGGTGGAGGTGGAGGGCCCTTTAAAAAAGCAGGAAATAGAAAAGTTAGTAAAAGTATGTAGCAAAACATAACACATAGATTGGCGATATTGCTACTCACCCCAGATGGAGGCCCTCTCATTGGCGGAGGTCCAGATGGAGGCCCTCTTTGCATTAGTGGTGCCATGCCGCCAGATGGAGGCCCTTGCATTGGGGGCTGTTTTATACAAGTACAGGTACAAGAGATTTAGCTACTACATAAAAGTCAAAATAATCAAATCAAGCATGTAAACTCACCTGCATCCCACCGGAAGGTGGCCCTTGTTGCATCTGTTGAGGAGGAGGAGGTTGGTTGTATTGTGGTTGCTGCTGCTGCTGAGGAGGCATTGATGGTGGGCCTCTATTCATACCCTGAGGTGGCATGTTTGGAGGCATTTGCTGTTGGGGAGGCATTTGCTGTTGAGGAGGCATTTGCTGTTGAGGAGGCATTTGCTGTTGAGGAGGCATTTGCTGGGGTGGCATTCTATTCATTCCTCCTTGATTTGGTGGCATTGGCGGCTGTGGACCACGATTCATATTTGGAGGTGGTGGCCCTCTCATTTGCTGGTTTGGAGGCATTGATCCAGGAGGACCGCCCTGTGATACACGAAATGAGCAAAAGGTTAGAAAGTTAGCATGACATCAAACTGTCAAAGTAATACACACACCCTACAACAACTTCTCCACTTACCCTTGGTCCAGGACCAGCACCTGGAGGATGATGGCCTTGTCCTCCCGAGTTCACAAACGAAACAAAGTCTTCATATGAAAATGTTCCGCCATTGAATGATGCACTATCTTCAATCATATGCCAGAAGAAACGCGATTCTAAGCCATGATCTCCCTCTCGGACAATAGTAACCTTGGCAACTAGATTTTGAGTCGAGTTGTCTTCCCGTAGTGCTGATGTGATAGCATTGAGACGAGAAGCAAAGTCATTACCACTTGTTTGTAATTTAACTCGAGACATATCAACACCTTCTAGAGAGTTTGCTCCGAATAAGGAATTGAGAATTGCTGGATCAGAAGATCTGCCCACCCACAAGAACATGTCAACTCCATCGTCAAGCAAGAAGATACCATTACTCGTCAACCGTTCCACTGTTAGGTTGAGCACTTTAGGGAGTTCGATACGGTCTTGACCAGCCACCTTTTCGTCATCATCATCCGAGGGTGCGGCTGTTGATGGAAGTCCAGCACTAGGACTCATATTATGAAGAGAGAACATTCGAGGATAGATAAAGTGCTTCGATGCTGTAACATCCATACCGGTAAGTCGTTGCATAGAAGCAATACGTTCGTCAGGATGAATGTCTGTCCCACCTCTAAATACTACATTCTTCATCAATGCCAATGTGTACAGTGGCAACAGTTTCAAGTTCTCGGGAATTGGCTTATTCTCACTCTCGGCACCACCTTGTTGCTGTTGTGGTTGATGCATGGGAGGAGGAGCGGCATATCCCGAAACTGTACGGGGTTTATCTCCCTCCTTACTAGCACGGACAAGCTCAACACACGCCTGTTGAAGCCTATTCCGAGCATTATCCAGATTTGTCTTGATACCAATATCTAATGCCTGTTTGGCTAGCAGTGCCGATACCGCATCGGCGTCTACCGAACCAATAATCTCTGATGCCAATGAACTAACAGGAATGGCCTGTGTTACTACACGAATACGACGCTCGCCCTCACTGCTTGTATAAAGTAATGCAGCCTGAACAGTCACAACCGACGAACTAACACTCTGCTCATCATGGACAAGATCAAATGCAAAGACTGAATCCGATGTGCAGTTAGGCAATGCCAATAAATCAGTTCCTCGTACAAAGAAGTTGCCATAAAAGTTGTTAATTCTCATTCCCCTCGTACATCGGATACGCATCACGGCCTCAAATGCTGTATGCTGGGTGAGAGATCGGGTCAGCTCACTCTCAAATCTCGCTCCATCGACGTCATGACTAAACCCAGGATATGTATGTAACGTCCCGGCTGTAATCTTGGGTAATTCTGACAAACTCGCCACATCAATATATGCACGAGGGAAGAGGAACATATCAACACTAATCTGTGCTCTACTGAATTCCACAGCAGTATCCTTGTACCATTTCCCCGATGGACGTAATAACTTAATTTCATCCGGAGTGCCCATAATTGAAACATTCTCACGTGGTGCCAACGCTCCGTCACCAATGGTGGGTAATACACTTTGGAAGACACACATTTTACCACCGATATGTTTAGTTACCGTAAAGGCAGCCTTGAGTGCAGGACCAAGGCAGGCGTTTTGGGATGTAGTCTTTTCGAACATGCTTGGTAAATTTTCAAGGAAGACATCAATTACATCACGACTTTCCTGTAAATTCACTAACAAATCATCAGGTGCGGGTACGAATAACTCCACCAAGTCAGCAACTACCAACATTTGTGGACTTGCCAATCCACTCTTGAGACTGTAGTAATGTACGGAATCATCATATGTCAAGAACCCAACCTGTGTACGAGGACTACCGGGCAATGAATCCAAACTAGCACGAATTGCATTAGCCACACTCGTAAGCATACCACTTTGTACAGACGTTGCTGAAACATCAATAACAAAGAAGTAACTAGGAGGTTGGGGTGGACGGACCATATATTCGCTGGGAGCGATGTATTCCACGACACCCTGAGATAATTCTGGACGAGCATCACGATCACGACGTCTACCTTCATCATCTAGGTGACAAAAGTATGGAGCGGGGACCTCGTTGAGTTGTGCACAGATATTACAACGCCATCGACGACCATTTTCAAGGAAGGTAACAAAGGCATTGATATATGTACGGCATCTAATTAGTGAATAGAAAGTGGGAAGCGGATGGGAAATTGTTAGAATGCGCAAGATGAAAAGATAGATATAAACCTTTCTCCCACCAAACACTAATACAAAATACACCTTAACTTACCGTTTACAGCGTACAATCCCCGCAGCACCAGGCTGTACAACACAAACATCCTCTTCATTTTCCTTCGGTACCGCCAATGGTTTAATAATAGCACCCAATGGCACTTTAACAGCATGTCCTAAGTTCGAACTAACAGGTATATAATTAGATGTAGTTGATAATATACGTTGTGGTACCTTTATTGAATAATCAATATTTTCTTGAAATATCTCTGGCTGTTGTTGCTGTTGTTGCATACCGGGTGGCCCTTGCTGTTGCATCATTTGACCAGGTTGTTGTTGTTGTTGCATCATATTTGGTTGTCCTGGCATGTTCATGTTGGGTGGTTGCATATTATTATTAGGTTGCATGGTTGGTCCAAGATTGGGAGATGAACGTGGCTGCTGCTGTTGAGCAGCTGGATTAAATCCTGGTTGAGGAGGAGCGCCAGGCATCATTTGTGATTGTTGCTGTTGTGGTGCAGCAGCAGGGTTAAAGCCTGGTTGAGGAGGCTGATTATTGCTGCTGCCGGGTGGTCCACCAAAACGTGGCTGTTGTTGTTGTTGTACAGGAGCTGCGGGAGTTTGATTTTGTTGAAAGGGTGCACCGCCACTTTAATATATTGATATATGTATGTTGTGTGGTGTTGAAGAGAAAGAAAAAGTTGTTAGCAAAGTTTAAAGATATAATTTACAACCTTTTGTGCACCTTAGCATACCACCCACCCACCCACCCACCCAATTTGACAAACAACGCAATATACCACACACACAACACAACCAAATATAGACTTACAATTGTTTAGGAGCAGGAGGCATATTATTAGGGGCTGATCCCAATCCTGGACCACTATTTAGATTCATATTATTCATTTGTGAATTTAAAGATGTACCACCCGATTGTGGATTCATCATCATGTTTGGTTGCTGTGGTCCTGGAGGTGGTGGCATACCACCCATTGCAGGCTGTCCTGGTCCTCTACTCATTGCGGGTGGTGCAGGCATATTATTATTGGGTGGAGGTGGCATATTATTATTATTAGTTTGCATTTGTTGTGGTGCTCTTTGTTGTTGTGGTTGTCCCATCATTGCTGGTGGAGGCGGCATACCTCCACGCTGCTGCTGTTGTTGCATATTATTATTTGGTTGTTGACCGGGCGGTGGAGGCATACCTTGACCAGGAGGAGGTGGCATACGTTGCCCAAATTGTTGTTGATTTGGAGGGGGTGGAAAATTCATAATTTTTGTATCACTTCGTATTTGTCAGTAGCCAAAACTTGTAACACTCTGATAACACTCCTTTTCTTCTCTATATTTGTATGATTTGCAAAGGTTTACGTCCTTTATACTTATGTATGCCACCGTGCAATTGTAACTTATCGTTTCCGCGGCTGAAAGTTTATGAGTTGTTAATTTAGGGGTATCCTTATTTGAAGACAGGTATCCTTTTCTATCGGAGTCCAGACATCCTTCGTAGGTGATGTCCTTGGCCGTAGCCTCCGCTCTTCTATCAACCAATACCTAATATAAAGCAACAATCTTATTAATAAAATGTCCATTAATCAAGGGAGATAATAGTTGGGCTGTGTTCGGTATCCTGTAAGCTTTTGTTGCAATTTATTAGTGATAGTCTCTCTCCATCAAATTTGTGTATTTGCATTGGTAGATAGATGTCATTGATATCCATACATTGCAATATCAGATTATACAACAACAAGTGATTAAGTTCCATTGCAAAACTTCTTGTGTATTTGCATTGTAGATAGATGTAATTGAGATTGGCATACTTATATAAACAACAACTACGATACATACTTATAGATACGAATTATGAGAAGATCACCCAGCTTAAGCGGATCACCTGCGTCTCTTCGAAGAAGACGACAATTAAGAAATGAAGAGGAGAGTGGAGGAGTTAATCATTTGAAATCTGTATCATCTGCTGATGGTGGATCGTACGATTCTGATATGTTGCGTATATTGTCAGAAACAGAAAGTACACGTCTATTGAAGAAGCCACCACAATTGGACAAGTCTTCTTCTATATCGAGTACAGCAGATAGTAACACCAAAGTAGCATCATTAAGTCATTGGATAATCCCCGCCTTGCTTTGTGCCATGAGCTATGCCTTATATAACATTTTCATCAAGAAGGGATCTGCTTCCATACATCCAATTCTTGGCGGTGTCATATTACAGTTTGTGGCAGCTATCATTGGTTTAGTATTACTCTTAATTTTGACTTATGGGCCATCCAACGAAGACATGTTTTATGATAATAGTGGTATATACTATTCTGTATTAGCAGGCATAAGTGTGGGAGCGGCTGAAATCATATCCTTCACTGTTAGTGGTATGGGTGTTCCAGCAACACAATCTATCCCCATCATAATAGGAGGTAGTGTCTTTTTTGGAACTTTATTAGGTAAGATCTTTCTCGGTGAGATGTTATCGCTCACTGGTTGGCTTGGTGTTCTTTTGATTGCCGTCGGGATCGTACTAGTGGCTACAGACCCAAACGCTACGTTGGAATAAAGATTCGAATAGAGTCTTGTTCATATATTTGCTCTGTTAAGTTGCATTATAAACAAATAAACAAGCTATGTACATATAAGAAAAGAGTGCTCATATCATATACACATCAACTATCCAATATAACCATATGTACCCGCTTCACCACTACGATCACTGTGCTGCCCACCATCTCTTCTTTCCAAAGCCTTCTCTTGACTAGCTACAACAACTGCCTCAGTTGCTGCACGCGCCCCAGCTAGTGATACCTTAACACCAGTCCAGCCTGCAGCCATCATCAACTTGCCTCCTAGCACGACAGGTCCAACAAGCTCCATGGCACCAGCCACAAGTGGAGCGGAAGCTTGAACAATCTCTTGTCCAATTGGCGTAGACAGTACAATATCACCCGGCAATCTTGCAATGTTACCCGCAGCATCCAACAAAGTATGTCGTTCAATAACAAATACAGAATTACGATGTACACGTGTTCGATGTGATCGTTCATACCTTGATGATTTGACATTACCATTCCTATCCACACTTGTTATTGTTCGAGATGTAGAATATTCAAGTAAGAGGTATTGTCCGCGTGTTTGAATAACAAGGAGTGGTGATAATGGTGGTATAATTGGAGTAATGACTGGTCCTACATTGACCGAAGAGGATGTATTTGATATTGTTGGACGTCGTGCAAATGATTCAAATGCCACGATATCATCAGGCTTGGGGATCATGCCGTTTGGTGTGTATGAAATGAGTAGATGAACCTTGCCGGATGTTTCTATTGTTGCCCTGTTATCTTGGTCGTCTTTATTAGCCTTTTGTGTTGTAACCGATGGATGATATAATGGTACCCAAACATCAAGTAATTCTAACTGTCCAATCCGTCTTCTCATTCTATACGCACTTTGATTTATCTGTCCATGTTCATTCAACAAACTTGAATCTTGTAGTTCCTCCTCTTTACTACCAATATCAGAAGAAGTATCATTACTCTCATCCCAATATCCCAATAACAATGGCATCAAATCAACTACACCTTTACCAATTAACCGATCTGTACTTAATCCTAACAATTCCATTCCTTTAGTAGATACATCTTTCGTTTGTTTGCCAATACCAACAACTGATGTTGCAACCGACGCGGCACTCACAGCCGTGGAAAGTGCACCACCAGATAACTTTTCAGTATTTGATAATTCTTCATCTATTCGTATTTCCAATTTGACTTTACCACCATCATTATGTATTGTGGGCAACAGATCATCTTTCTGTAATGGAATGTTAAATGTGTTGCTACCGTCCGATGATTCCATAGATGAGTTGGTATTATTTGATGATCCACTGTGCCATATTGGATTGTTATCACTATGGACTGTTGTACTTTTGTATTGGTCTTTGGCATAATGATGTGGTGGTGGTAGTCCAAAAGCTGAAGAGGAAGAAGATGATGATATTGTTGCACAGTTATTGTTGTTTGTGCTTCTCCTTTTAGAAGACAATGGTGAAGGTATGGGCAATTGTTTGTCATTATCTTCGGTTTGCATCAAGCTAGACCGAGGAGGAGTAGACAGTAATGATGCTTTTGCTTGTTGCCGTGATGGATATGATTGAAGGAATGGAGATAGTCCATTCGCTGAACTACTACTTACTGATTTGATAGATCCTTGATCAAACAGCAGAGGTGTTAGTGGTGACTTTTCTTCTTCTGTTATGGGCAATTGATCCTCCTGTCGTAATTGCTCATGATAAGCACTGCCAGATGAAATGGATGACGATGAAACACTGTTGTTGCAATCATCTTCATCATTACTTTTCTTCAATCCATCCCCAGCTCTTTGATTATTCATGATATAATTCTCCTCTTGACTATCACCTCCACTACCACTATTATTCTCCTCATCAGATTGCCAAAATCCCAACCTCAAGGTACCAAAACTACTAACCTCACCATGACTATTACTTAATCCTAAATGTTTCACAGGTCCCAAGCTTAATACACTCCAATGTTTACGAGATAAATTATTAGCCTCTAATAATCGTACCTGGAAAGTACCGATTGTACAACGTTGATGATGTAAATGTCTATATGTAGAATTTGATCCATTACCGCATAACTTTTTGTTTGTGGAGGAAGAGGTAGTGTGCGGATTGGTGGTACGTATTGGATCTGGATTTATTAGACGTAGTTTGTTGTTGTTATTATTGTTTGCAGTCATTTTGATAATATGTTTTGAGTTGTGAGTTGGATGTTCTCTTATTATCTCTTCTTAGTCTACTTATTGCTCATGAATATAACCAGGTTTGTTCAATAATACTAGACAGATATCACATACATTGAGTGATTGGTAGACTATGTAGCGAATTGGATGCATTGACGTCGTCAATCCTCCACAAAGTGAGCGGAGTGCGTGTATTGAGAGTTGAGAATAAAAATGAGAAAAGAGTTAGTGGTGGCGGCGGTAAGGTCACCAGTAAATGTGGGATTAGTTATTGGACTTATAGCGCAAACAAACTACTCTTTATTGTTATATATACACAGTGAGGAGACTACTCCGACTGTATATTGCAGCCTAAATCTCTACGCACGGTATCCTAAATAAATGCTACCGGATTGCGTGCCGCCTGTGCGGGCTGTGAGCCATTGAAGTTTAAACGTGTGGGGCTAAATGGCTGGATAGTCCTTGACTAGAGACACCAAGGGGAAGTTTTCTCAGAGAGTTCCTAGTGTGTATAGAAAGTAGAATATAGAGAAATAAAAGAAGACGATAGATATATGTAGAATTGTAACACTAAGCTGCT
>Ga0214480_100496_pt1 | contig 19833 bp, 9 predicted proteins | sample M1_20Mar14CPVII9_3_FD_165042 | JGI IMG/M metagenome (GOLD analysis project Ga0214480, IMG submission 165042) | Marine eukaryotic communities from Monterey Bay, California, United States - M1_20Mar14CPVII9sort6BwellE17 | ecosystem: Environmental > Aquatic > Marine > Unclassified | place: USA... | reverse complement strand
GTTGAGCATCCAGTTACAGGAGAGATTATGAAGTTTGAAGCAAATGTAGCCGACGATATGATGTCTGTGATAAAGGCGATTTGGCCTGCAGGAGAGACAATAGAGTTCTAAACATAATAATGACGAGGTTGTAAGCGTGCCGTCGATGGTGGATTAAGCTATCGATGTCACAACATCTAATCTTATCAAGTCAACAGACTTGCCTTGAGTAACTTTTCAATTATTGGTCATCGGTATCCTTTTGCAACAATACTTCAATAATATATATATATTAGAACAGTCGTTAAACAAATGATGATAGACGGCTATAAACTAATGGAGAACCTAAATAATATGAAGATGCATTCATAGCAATAGAAATTCCATCTTTCATTACTCTTTCAAATAGACTGGTCCTTTGAGAGATGGGATTGTCTGGCCGTCGCAGAAGCAAATGAAATGAAATTGAAATTTGAAAATTATGTTGTGATTGGCTGGGTAGGTATATGGCTATTAGTTAGGGGAGATCATATTATGCAAGGTACATAAGATAGCAGCATATCATTCATTAGAAGATGAGGAATCTAGCACTACAGGGTGAGGTCCGTCATATCCTTCCAACAACACCAAATGATTCTGAGGAGGATACTTCAAACACAAAAATTGTAGCTGTCATACAAAATACAAACACTGATCATAATATACCAATCAGTTTGGACAACTTTGATTACGGCACTGATAATAATAGTACTGATGCTAATACTGTAGATAGACCAAAACAACCACCAGTTTCATTTATAGTTACGTCAGATGGATACCTATCAGCATTAGATGTGAATGATGAATTAGTTTGGAGAGTTGATTTAGAGAAAGTCGTGGCTGAGGATGAAGAAGAGGAAGATAATGCCGAACCATATCCTATTGTTCGCTCTCAATGGTTCTACGCTGCTAGCTTCCTACAAGAGAATCCACCAGATGAGAATGCTGATGATATAATAAACTTGGCAATAAATGAGGAAGGTTTACACATCACATGTCTATCACATGCTGGGCATGTTGTATCTGTATCAATTGATGCTACTAATAACATTGCAAATAGCGGTGGCATTATTGAGGAGGGTAGTGAATGTATTGGTTCATTTGATAATGGATTGAGTTGTGGTGGATGGAGTATTGATGGAGAAGTATTGGCATTAGTTACTTTTGCTAGTGATGAGGAAGATGAAGAAATAAATGAAAATAAAGATGATGGTGTCAAGGTTCCTATATTAATGACAATGAATACACAATACGAAGTACTATCCGAGGTACGTTTGGAACCAACCCTTGTCTCTGATGCAATCACATTCTGCTGGAGACCGGATAGTTCATCTCTTGCAATATCAACAATGGATGCCAATGTTAATGACAAACCACTTCGTCGGATTAGAACCTATCATCGTACGACACTTCAACTATTATCACTATCCAAGGAAGAGGATGGTTCCGGAAGAGATGTACCAAATCTACTACCGGTACCACCAGCATGGGCACCGGCAGGTTGTTCACATTATGTTGGCGCAGTACAATCCTCAAGACCAATTAGTATGAAAAGTTCAAGAGCACGAATTACAATGCAAGTTGCATTCATGGAACCGAATGGATTACGACATACCATGTGTAAGATTCATAGTACTGTATCTTCACCAAAGACTGATAAGGAGGATGTACACGGTATTGCCTTCAATCTAGAAGGTGATTTGTTGGCGGTAACAAGTAAGGTTACTACTACCTCTGAATCATCTGAATATGGCAAGGTACAATTATATCATAGAAACAATTATCATTGGTATTTGAAATATGAATTACGTTATGATGGAAAGGGAGCGGGTTCATCATCCTCGACTGTTTCCAATATTAAGTTTTCGACTGAGAATCCTTATCAACTCATGGTTGCATTGAATCAAGGCGGTGGTGTCCTTGAATGGCGTGAATATACATTCCGCTGGGAGTCTTCTACTGTCCACTATCGCAATCATCAATCACCATCATCATCGTCGTCTTCGGTACTTGCAATGGCAGTTGATGGAAAAAAGTTAAACTTTACTCCACTGGATAAAGCAATTATCCCTCCACCAATGTATGCATCCTCTTTAGAACTACAAGCTCCAGTTGTTGGTATAACTTCCAGACCTTGCTTTTATAATGAAGAATCCAAGAAGGATGGACAAGTTGATTTCATTATTGCACTTTCGGATGGAAAGTTGGCACTGTTGCAATGTGATGGCGGAAATAATGCTAAGCAGCAAGGAGTATCTCTCTGTCCTGGTTTTCAACCCCCATCACTTCTGGCCATTGTTGATCCCTTTACTTGTTGCAAAATAGAAGATAATGAAACTGATACCGGTAGTAGTGTGTCTTTGCAAGACTTGTCTTTAAGAGATATCACAATCATTGATGATGATGATGAATCACTGACTATCATTGCTTTGATGGGAAACAGAGGCGGAAAGCATACGTTTGTTGATAACCTTATTGAAATAAAGATATCATTGATTGATGAAACATGTGATGATGGAGTTAGCAATACCAAATCTGATATTGTGATAACCTCCTCATTGGAACTTGAGGGACGGGCACTTCGTATTGTAAATTGGGCAGACACGGTGTATTCAGCAGGCGCACGGGGTAGTGCACTATTGGAGCTCGTTGATGGTTCTCTTCTAGAGTATTCAAAGGGAGGAGTACTCGAGCCATGTGAAGCTGGTGCATTTCTAGAGCCATGTCCTTGGATTTCAGGAGTGTACGATGCTGCTTCGTCCGCGACAATAAAGTCGTCTGACAGCAGCCCTGAAGATCACGCCGAGGAGTCGTCATCCGACCGTCTTGTGATTGGTTTGTCGAATCGCTACCGATTGTACTGTGGAGAGCGCCTTCTTTCCAGCGCATCGTCCTCGTTCGACATCTCACTAGAGCATCAGTTTATTGCTCATGTGACAATTGGTTCTCAGCCTCAACTACGATTTCTCCCAATCTCTTCGCTGCACAACTTTGACTCGTTCATGGGTTCAGATGATCAAAACATGGCTCTAGATGGGTATGAACCTAGAAGTGTCGAACGTGGAGCACGTCTCGTTGCGATATTCCCATCGAAACCATCAGTAGTCATACAAATGCCCAGAGGGAACCTCGAAGCAATCAGTCCTCGAGCCTTGGTTTTGCCTTACATTATGGTGAAGATACAAGAAGATGATTTCTTAACAGCTTTGGACATCATGAGAAGACAGCGAGTGGATATGAATCTAATAGTCGACCTGGATCCATCTCACTTTCTTGATAAGGGAGGTGCAGAAAAATTCATCTGTCAGATTGAAAAGATTGACAACATCAATCTCTTCCTTTCTAGTTTAATTGATGTTGATACTACATTGTGGAAGTATCCTATTCCATCTTGGATCGGGGCAGAGAAGAGTTTGCCTTTGGTTGACAAGGTGAATAAAGTATGTACAAAAATGAGACAAGTCATGCTTGATGCAGAAAAGGAAGGCATTATTACATCTTCTGGCAAGATTATCAAAGAGGGACACTTTCTCCTCCCAATTTTATCAACCTTTGCCAAAGAGTCTCCTCCAAAACTTGAAGAAGCTCTATCACTCATTAAGAATAGTGCATCTCAAGTTTCAAGGAAGTCGAAATCGGTTCTCCTGTCGGAAAAGGTTCAAAGTTCGATACAGTATCTTGCCTTCCTTGCTAATTACGAGCTTTTGTTTGATACATCCATTGGCATGTACGACTTTGAACTGGCGAAAGCCGTTGCGAGACATAGCCAAATGGATCCAAAGGTCTATCTTCCAATGTTAAAACGATGGAGAGAGTTGCCTGAATCTACTGCTCGGTATGAAGTTGATGTTAAGCTGAAACGATATGAGTCTGCATTACATCATTTGGTTGCTTCTTCTTCTTCTACTTCCAATCAAGAAGATGAAGTCAAGGCTTCTAATGATGAAGAAGATCACATCACCAAGTGTTTGAAGTTCATTGAAGAACATGGATTACACAAACTAGGACTAAGACTGTTTAGACATGACAAGGACAGTCATCGACAAATAATGATTTCACTTGGGGAGCGTTTGTTGTCAGAGAGAAAGTCTGAAGAGGCTCTCACGATATTCCTTGCGACAACACCACGCTTTCTCGGTGGCGCAAAACGTGCATCTCGTACATGTGGAGATTGGAAAACATACTTTACATGCTGTGCAGAAGATGAGGATGTCCTAGATAACGATCAAGTTTCAGCTATGGCAGAATCCATCTCTTCCAAGATTGGCAATATGAAAGAACAGAGAGAAAATTATGCGTCTGCGGCAACAATATTACTTGAATATGGTGAAGATGTATCATACGCCATTGATATGCTCATTTCAGCACACATGTGGAGTGAGGGTAGAAGAATTGCCAATCGATACAAGAGAGCAGACCTTGTTAAGAAAGTTGCTGACGGAGCCGTATCTTATGCAAGAACCTGTATTGAGGATATAGCTGAGCGTTCCACATCATTTGAGGAAGCCAACAAACGATACGCTGAGGTTATCGTGATTCGACGGGAAGCAATTAGAGAAGCAGAGGAGGCTGGACTTAATGACCTCCACCACGATGATAGTGCAAGTATGTTTTCAATGCAATCTACTGCATCGAATACAAGTTTAAGAAGTAGTGCCAGTGGAGCAAGTGTTGGGAGTGTCGGCTCTATTGGAAGTGTGGCAAGTGTCTCAACTGTGATTAGTGTTGGTGCAAATAGCACATTCAGTTTCACAGGAGATCGAGATACCATGAAGCACAAGTCCAAGTTCAACAACATTGGCCGTGACAAGAAAAAGAAGAAGAAGCAACGCAATAAAGCATCTCGACGAAAGATGAAGCCAGGGAGCGAGGAGGAACTAACGGGGTTAGTGGAAACTTTGACGCATGCTTGTCCTGATGATCATTATGTCAATGTCATCAGTGAAACAATTACCTTCCTTTTACAAGTTGATAAGAAGTCGATGGCTACATTGCTCTTTGAATCATATAAAGAACTTTCGTCTGTCATTGAACAGTCTCAAGTAAATAGAATGACAAAAAACAATGAGGCAAAGATTGAGCGTGAGAAAGAAGATCGCAAGGAGGGACGAATATATGAGAATGTTGAACATCCGTGTGAAAAGGATATTAATGCAATCAAATGCTTGCCACTGAATAAGAGTGTGGAAAGCACTCTTTCCTTTTTACTTTAAACTAAAATGAAGCTTTACGAGTGTTACTAAAGATGTGTTCTTCTTTATATAAAGTATGATCAGTGTTCACTTTACGATACAAAAGATATACTCTCCTAAGAAAAAAAGATACCCACATTTGATCTTCTTACTCTGTCTATTGTCATAGATTGTTGTATGTGAGGGATGATGGTATTGCAAGCAACATAATGCTAGTATGGTCTCGGGAACAGTGAATTATATGCCTGACTTACTGATGTGACTTTGTTTAGTAATTTGTCCTGTGGTTGATAGGTGTCGCCGAATTGAGAAAATGAGCTTCTCTAAAGTTTTCGATATCATGGCATAAGGCCATCTTTGGCCATCATCTCGCTCTCCTGCCAGCTGCTCTATTTCTACTATCAAACGGATTTTAATGCAATGCACTAGAGTATTGAAGAATACCTCAATCAACTCATGTCACGGGAAGGCGGCCGTGCATAGATATGATATGATACGAGATTGGTACAATAATATAAATGATTACTATGAGAGGTTTTATATTATTGCAATCACTACTAATTGTAGCCGCCAAACAAAGGTCTCTACGTGGTGAGGATGGTGACAGTAAGTTAGTGGGAGGCGGTAGTTTATCATCTGATACAGTGATTGATAACGATATAAACATAGATGAGGATAATACAGAATATATTATTGAAGATACCTCACGAAGACGCATGAGCATTAGCGATGAAAATTCCAAAGTGAAGAGTTATATCGATGCCGAGATAAACGACAATGTAATACAGAAAAGAACTAGTGTATTAGTAGAGGGCGACAGGATCTCATCGTCAGTTGAGACAAAGATTGATGATGAGGGGGGAATGGAGGAGGTAAATATTGAAGATACCTCACTAGCGAGGTGGACGAAGAATGGGAGATTGATAAGTAGTAATAATGATATGGAAGTTGCCGCATATGATAACAGTGCAGCACTTTCAATGATAGATCAGTTCCATCGTGAGGAAAGAGTAGAAGAATACTCAAATCGAACATCTCATCGTCTTTTCCCCTTTCAAACTAGAATCATTGGTGGAAAACCTGCGGATTTGACTGATTCTTTTGTTGTTGCATTGTATGACAAAGACGGTAATCATTTTTGTGGCGGATGCCTTATATCCAAAGATGCTATACTAACTGCTGCGCATTGCTCCGATACGGTTACTCGGAAGGGCCCTATCTCGATCGGGATAGGGAGGATGAAGTTGTCTGATGAAACTGCAGGAGAAATGATTCCAGTTCGAAGAGAGAAGTTGTATCCACGATATGATCCTTCACAAGCCGATGTTAATTGGGAGTGGGACGCCTGTATTATGTGGATGGCGACTCCTACTATGACAAAGGCTAGAACAATATTACCGAATACTAGTCCTTATTTTCCTAGAGCAGGGAATGTAGTGACTGCATATGGCTGGGGAGACACAGATAAAAGCGAGGTTATTGAGAAGAGTGATATGCTTCAGAAAGCCAGTCTACGAATGATATCAAATGAACAATGTAACGAATCAGCAGGCACATATGGAGCTTATCAAGTAAGTTACAAGGGTAGAATTCAGGACAATATGTTATGTGCAAACAATAGAAGACGCGATAGCTGTCAAGGAGATAGTGGTGGGCCACTAGTATCTAATGGTGTGCTCGTGGGGATTGTATCGTGGGGCGTCGGTTGTAGGAAGAAGAACTTCCCGGGTGTTTACGTGCGGACTTCTTCAATAGCTACTTGGGTTAATCGAAATGTTTGCTCTTTCAGTGTGATTGTGCCGCCTGGGATGGAATGTAATGATCAATGGAGAAGATTGCAAAAAGAAGCAGAAGAAGCCAGTCTCTTGCCTTAAAAGATGAGATGGTATATCTTTGAACAAGTTGAGATGTGATGTTATGTATTTGCTTGTATTGTTAGATGAGATGCGATTCTCGGTGCTACTTTGTAATGTTATGTATAAGTTGTTCAATAAAAGATGTCTAGTGTACCTCCTATGCTCTCATGCCTTTGCTAGGCCTAAGGATACCCCGGGGAACTTATCCATTTGTTCATTCTGTCGACGCACACAAACTTTTAGATAAGGTGTGCGTTGGAAGATACCGGAGAATTTTGGGTTACAGAAAAAGATACCGCTCTATTTCATACAGTAGCCCTACACAAGAAATATGTCGAATGATCGGCCATTGCAATAAATTGAACAGGAATAGTCGCCTAAAATTGCATAAGGCTACTCTTAAACATATTTGTAGTTCATATGCCGACCGGTGTCGAAATTAAAGGACCTTGCAAAATTTTACTTAGTAGCTACTTTATAACTTAAAACTACCGATCGGAGCCCAAAAATAGTTGCATATATGAATTCCTTGTGCAATTCTACGTCATATTCGATGTTGCAATGGTTATATATCATTGATTTGAACATCTTTATATTTCAGATTTGTTAGTATTTTTCTATGAGGATACCCCTGCTGAAACTCAAAATTCTCCTACGCAAGATACGCTACGTAGGAATTGTACCGGCGCACGCCCTTATATGGTAGATACGATACACTCTCCGGTCTATCTCATAATGACAACTTCAACTTATTCTTCAGCAATATAATCGATGCTGTGTTCCTTGATAATATTAAATTGTCTCAGAATGTCTAAATAGTAATAGGAAAAAGAATACATCGTCATATTATTCTCAATGGTGAGTTGTTGTATTTGAGCAACATAAGATATCGTATGCTCATTGTAATAGCAGTTAATTATGGTATATATCTAACATTTGCATTATATTGTAACCATGCATTATCACTATCATTTCCTACTCCAGCCACCACTCAATAGCAGCATGGGGAATAGCAGTAGTACTATCAGTGCCAGCTCTTCAATCTCCACTTCAACCCACACAAAAGCTACAATGAAATCTTCATCATCTAATACAACAACCACAGCAACTACCTCCACATACGATGGCAGTATAGGTACGGGTATACTATCTCCGGCTCTATCAATGTCGGGCTCGGCAACAGTTACGCCAATAACACCCATGACACCATTAACCACTCCCAGAACTCCATTGCAAATACTAATGATGGGAAGACAAAATTTAGTAGACGGTCTCAGGGGTGGGCCATATAGTAGACGGAGTACAACAGGGGGTAGTCAAACTCCTAACTTAATGAGTAGTGAGACATACAACATATGTGAAGAAACATGTGTTGACGATGAAGATGATCAATATAGAGAGAAACAATTATTGGCATTACAATTATTTGCAAACTTTTTAAATACTGCCGAAACTACCTTGAATGATATTACTGAACGTGAAAATTCAGGTCATCAGGTATTAGGTCCTGGTATTGTACGGGTGTGTAATGATTTAGCAGATGAAATTGATAGTGTGGCTAGAGCGTTAGATAAAGAGCATAGGGATGCTACTGAACATTTGCAACAGGTTATGAGTGATCATGAATTAAGTTTAATCGAGGAGGGTGATCCTCAAGAAGAAGAGAAGAAGGAAGTTGATAATAATGATACAGCAGTGGTACAACAAACGAATCAAACCGCTATGGTATCTACACTATCAAACAGTGAAAGTTTAGCCTCATTTCAATCACAAGAGGAGTTTATTACAACTTTATCAACGACGCATACTTTATTGATAGATATGGCAGCGGCACTGCGAGCAGTGACACAACAGGAGGCACAAGAGCTTGGGGAAGTTGCATTAGAAGTTGCCCGGATGTTTGTTTGGTCACTGGGTATGGTACACAGTAGTATGATTCAAAGAACTGTACAACCAACTGAGCATTATCAACCCAATCCTTTACCAGAGGAAGAAGATAATGAGGATGAAGAAAATGATGAGTCAAAACAAAAGAGTAGTAGTGCAACACCAAAACATCGAGTTACTTGGTTTAATGAAAGTGCCAAAGATTCGTCAACAAAGGAACTTGGACCAGTAGTTGAGATATTAGGAGAAGAAGAAAAGAGAGATGATCAACAGCAGAGTCAACCAAGTACTCCGCCAAAGAACAAATCAGACTTGAGATATACGCCACAACTATCCCCGGTGGCCTCATCCCCAAACTCTTCGCCTGTCAAAAACAACATATCTACAAAATACTCTTCTGAAGTTGGCGGAGAACAGCGAGTACGTGTACTCTGGCCACCACTTCTGCCAGTAGTTACTGGATCCGTGGCTCAATGTGCACAAAGTGCCACAGAACATCCCATCCCGGCGATTGCTTTGGGATTGACATGCGGTCCTGCCATCACTGCGGCAGCTTGTATTGCTGGTCCGCCATTACTGGTAGCTGATTGGGCTATACAAAGCTCCTATGATGCATTATCAGAACATACACCATTAGTTGAAAATGTCGAGAAGGGTGCAGCGAATGCATTACAAGTTGCAAAGTTGGGAATACTTTGTAGTAAATTGGTAGTGAAACAGAGTATATCAGTGGGTGAACGTCAGATTGAACGACGAGGGGGGTTGGGTAAGATATTTGAGGATACTGTTGGAGGTGCTGTCGACATGATAACACACCCAGTTGAGACAGCTGGATTATGCTGGGAGGGACTCTTCTGGATGGGTGGAGCTGTGCGAGACACAGTAGGGTTTGTGAAAGATGCGGTCTCTGGAGGAGAATGTCTGACTGAATAAATGTAAATTATAATGTTATCAATAAACTAAGTAGATGAAGGCTTTCTCTCGTCTAAATCATTTCCACTACCAAACCCCCTCTCTAGCTGCAACATTAGTTGTGACACCTTTTCTTCGAGTGGAGTTAAAAGTTGTTGTGTCAGCTCCTTTGCTTCTGCAAGCTCGCTCTGAGCTTCGGCAATATGCTTCCGGAACTCATATTTATCGGCCTCTAAACTCTCATTCATGTTTTCTAAGAAGGCTGCATCGTCCTGAACTTTTCTATGCTTTTTCCGTAGCGTCATGCACCGCTGTTCTAAATGATTGCGTTCTTGTTTGAGTGCCGACACTAGATCAGCAGTAGATACATGCTCACTTCTTGTAGTCTCATACTCCCGACGGATGGCTTCAAGTTTACCTTGGTAAAAGTTGCGCTGTTGCTCAAGTTGGCTCTTCAGAAGAGTATAGTACTGACCAGCAAAGCCTTCAAGCTTACGATGTATAGCCTCATCGTCTTCAGCCGGTGAAGAGTATGTGGGAATAGTTGATCTTTCCATTGCTGTAAGAGGCAACGATTGGCCTTCTCCTGTATTACCCCCATTCAATAGATTGAGGCCTCGCTCTTCATTCATTAGCTGGGGGTCTGTTCCCTCGACTATCTTGCCATTCTCGGAGCTTAGTAATCTATGCACATAGCCACCTCCGGCAAAATCCCATACATGTTGAGTTTCAGTATCTAAAGCATATGCATGCAGTGTTTCTTCGTAATGTTGCAATGCATGGCCTAAATGAGATGGTGCCTGTGGAGCTTGATCAGCATCATCTGCAGCTGACGGACATTGCATAAACGATGATGATGGTCCATTGGAACAAGATATGACACCACATATAAGACAAACATAGTTCCTGACTGTTGTTGCACAAACATGACATTTAGAAAGAGTTTGATTTAAGCCAGAATGATCATATCTACAAACTGGGCACGGAGACTCGGCCCATCTCGCCAAACAGTCAATATGAAACGAGTGGTTACACACTGTTGTCAGTATAGATGATGATTTATCATCCGAGGTTGACGCAAGACTATCCAGACATACGGGACATTGTTGATCATCTTTTGCAGATGCTGCAATTGATTTTTCATTTGCTTTTGATGCAAAGAAGGGTCCTAGAAGGCTCACACCATCCTCCCCATTTAAATGACGTGCGTTATATACTGAACATATCTCAGTATCATCAAGTGATGTGTAAGGTCGGTCATGAAGATCTGATACAAATACATTAGCTGATTCTTCAGAATCCAATACGAAAATGATGTGATAGTTCTTATCCTCGCTTTCACTTTGATGATCATTAGCAGGAAAGCATTTAATCTCCTCTTCATTATAATCATCCAAAGAGCATTTCTCGTCTTCGAACCCAGTTGTATTGTCAATAATGTTAGTATTATCCAATGATATTGATCTTCCTCTGTCAAGTTTATTAATTGATACTTCACTCATTGATGTTGTCAAATTACTATCAACAAGTTTACTAATTGATACTTCACTCATAGATGTTATCAAATTACTACCATCTAAATTATTATCATGTTCATGAGCCCAAGTTTGCGATCTACTTCGTCGCATTGTTCCTGCTTGATTTTCATCATTATTAAGATACTTTGCTTTCCGTTCCTTTATTTCCCGTCTCCTTTGACGATATTTAGCTTCTTCTAACCTTGATGAACCGATAACAATTCTAACTTGTTGGATAAAAGGTCGATGACTCCGTACTAAATTTAACACACCGTCGGGTACTTGATGGGGCGGTACTTCTGTCATCACTACTATTCTCTGTGTTATTTTCTCATCAATATCAGATGATGATTCAATAGATGAGCAGGAAGAAAAGGAGTCTCTTGATGATTCCGAACTATCGTCTGAATCTGATTCATCATCGTCGACATCACTCTCATAGTGATCATCGCCAAGTAAATGTCTCTGTCTCCTACGACTGCGGTCATGTATAGTAACAATACTACCAGCATAAGTACCTAATGCAGGATTTCCAAACGTTACATGCCACCGACGAATACGATTCTCAAATCTAAATATTTGATGTTCATAATCACCAACATCACCACATTGCAAACTATTGTTGTTTTTGGTATCCTCTACTACTCCACCGCCGTCGCTTTTGATATCAGATGATACACCGGATAATTCTGGAATTTCTGGAAGTGGTGAACCAACTCTTATTGACATTATTATCCTACTATTGCCTAACTACACTACTAACAACTCTCTCATGAGTATCAATTCTCAATTCAAAAGATAAAGATACCATGGTATCCTATGGTATGATAGATAAAATAAAGTAGTCAGCTAATCAGAAGGTTCAAGAGTTCAATGAATGCAAGCAACATAGGAACTTAAGTAGAGATAGTAACCCAGACAATTTTAACACTTCGATGTCATTATACGCCATAGGACCGAACCTTACCGCGTTGCAGTAGGAACCGCCAAGAGAGGGCTCTTCTTCCAGGGTATAATATGACCCTATGTATAAAAAACGTCAATTGTAAATTGTAACGCTTTTAATAACTTTACCTTTACATTCAAGGTGCAGTGGATTGATCTTGAGGTGGGGCACTAGGAAGTGGTGCAGTCTCTTCTTTCACCTCATTTACTGCAGCTACAAGACTCGGCTTTACATTCCTTTCATCTGCCTCCGCTTCAACAAGCTCGGGCATTAAAGCAGAAACATCGATTGAAGATGGCTTTGAATAACCAGCTGGTACTGTCACAGAATCGCCAAGAACAACACCGTCAATACCATCTTTCAAGTTGTATAACTTGGCAACCAAATTACAATACTTGCCAAAGACGCCAGCTTCACCTTTCAATTCTTGAACAATCTTCTGATCTTTAGCCTTCATAAACTTACAATGTCGCATGACATGTTCTCTTGCCATGAGTAGTACATCACGAGGTGTGCTACTTACACTACTGAGTTTCATAAAGCAACATCCATCCTTTTGGGCGATACAGTTTCGACATCTCAAGCCAACAGCTTGGGCCGGAGCCTTCATATTCACAGATGACATTAGTTCAGGTGAGATAGTAAATAGCTCGAGTTGCTGCAATAGAAACTTTTCAGATGGATGTAATTTTTTTGCTGCTTCTCTTGAAAATGTACTGATAAATGGTAACCCGTCGAGAGGAGCAACTCGGAATAACTTTCCATAATCTTGTTCAACCATTATCGTACAGCCTTGATCACCATATTTGGTTTCAGGATGTGTTGATCTGGGGACTGTCACCTTTTTGGGTGCCTTTGGTTTGGGTTTGGGTTTGGGCTTGGGCTTTGTTCCTTCTTCAGATGATGGAGGTGTCGCTGCATCTTCAGTCGCCTTCTTACCCTTGCAAATCCTTTCATGCTCAACTGCCTCGTTAAAGTCAGAGAATTGTTTAACTTTGCATATATCACAAGTCCATACTGTTGCCCAATTCATTTCACCACTACTTGGACTGGGACTTGCATCAACGTCAATAACTTCTTGCTCTTCTTCCTTCTTCTTTTTTGCAGGAGGACAAACAGCACTAATACCCTCACCGTCATTCATAATATCCCCTGCCTTTCTCTTTGCCTGCTCTTTTTTAGCAGGAGCTCGTTCAACTTGTTCCACGGAGCTACCAGCTACTACTGTTCCCGCGCCACTAATAGATTGAGGCAAACCTCCTCCACTTACAATACTTTCTCGTGTGGGTAGAGGCTCGGCTAATGGTAAATCTGCAACCCTCAAAGGCATTGGACCTCGACATGTTTGTTTATGAACTGCCACCTCTTCCTGTGAACGAAATCTCAAAACCATACATACATTACAGTTTATCCAATTCTTATCTTGACATGATTTTTCATGTAATGCAGCCTTTTCTGTTGTCCAAAACAACAGTTTACATTTACGACACTTGTATAGTGTTTTATTTACAATACCATCTGTTGGTAAATGATTTTCATCCACTGTTTTGTTTGTGGTAGTGGTGGTAGTAGTAGTACTGGTAGATGCTATTAGAGTTGACTGAGGTCGGGCTGTAGTTGAGGAAGAAGAGAGTGGCGCTTGGGGTGGTGGTTTATTATTTTGAAGAGGCGGTGGCGGTAACTTTCCTGCCTTGCAATTCTTCTCATGTTCTTCTGCCTCTTTAGATGTATTGAACTTTGCAACCTAAACAGCAATATATGTTTTAATATTATGAGTCGATACAATATGAGTATGAGATATATATGTTTTAATATGAATATACAATTACAAAGGTACCATATGAGTATAATACAAGATTAAGATATTATGGCCTCTTGTTGTGTATCATATCACTCATGTAGTCAATGAAGCTTACCTTACACACATCACACGTATAGACCGTTACATACTTTTTCCCTACTTCCTGACCAAAGCCGCCGACGTTTTCGGAAGGATTATTGTTGCTAGTAGATGACATGGCTGGTGATTGTGTTAGGATTATGTATGATAGCACTGATTTGTCCACGGCCCATCTGTACATAATTTGGCATTTGGCGAGTTTAATTATTTTATTCACATGGAGAGCGAGAAATATCTAAGTCTAAGAAAGAGAGTCATATTGCAGTATTCCCTCCACTATGCAAAGGGCTAGCTCTACTTGCTGTACAATTGCTCTTTGTTATTATCTGCCACCGACATCAATATACAATTGCAAAGGGTATCTGCCACAGCCATATTATAATAATATATTAACCTACATTTAAAATGGTGTCATCACCAGCAGATACTCGTCGATTGCTCGGTAAATCATCGGGAACTCCTCGTGTTGGTATGCATCTATACCAAAACGATGATGATGATGACGATGATGTAAGCGTTTTGACATTTCATACTATGGGCACACAAATGAATGATACTAGAAGGCTTAGTGGCGGCGGCGGCGGCGATAGTAACTATATCAAATCGGCACGTCAATCATTAGATAGACTTTCTTTATTCGATGGTAAAACAATGGCATCGGGTGATTTATTGCGTATATCAGAAGAGGAGAGTCAAATGTCATCATGTCATTCTAAGAATTCTAGAAGTAGATCATCAGTATCAACGAGAGATGAAGAGGAACAGAGTAAAACAACAGATGTAGATGACGAAGATGATGATGATGATGATGATGATGATACGATCTCCCTAGCTCAATCTGTATTGACAAATACCAACAAGGTATTATCCAGTATTGATTCGTCTCCATATCGTAGGAACAAGAGAGAAGTGACGACAACAAGTAAGGAATCACCAATCAAGAGTACTGATGAAGAAGATCGTAATAAAGAAGATAGAAAGTATACCTTCGTCAACACGAGTATTTCTTCAGACATGAAGAAGAAATATAACTTTAATTCGACAAAGGATAAGATTAGTAAGGATACTAATACGCTCGAGGTATCAAGTAGCTTTCTCCGGTCATATTTTCGTGATGATGATAATGAGAATCGCAAGCCTACAACTACAAATAGATACCACAATCAAGATAGAAGTAACTCTAGCAGTATCACCACTAGCCGATTGAAAACAAAATGTGACGGTATTAGAGATACCAATAAGGATAAACATATAAAGCAGCTTGAATCCGAAACAAAACGACTACAAGAGCTACTAAAAGAGCGTCAAAATGAAACTAGAAAGTCAAGCGAAACATTAGGTACAAGTATTAGGAATGCCAATAAGTTACTTGAGAAGATATCGGTCGGTAGAAAATTTTAAAACAAATATAGAGGATAGGCTTGGCGTGTGTCTAAGCTGTTGACGTTGTTTGCAATAGGGGTAAAAATAATGTACAAATAGTCGTAGTTTGGTTTGCTACCATAGATACTCATTGTCTTAGCAGCATATTATACTTGCCCTTCACTTCTTCTCACTAGTAATGATAGTTTTGCATGCTTGTAGCAGTCCCAAAAACAGTGGATTTGGTAGCTCTGGTCTGCTTGTGAATTCTGGATGAAACTGTGCTGCAACAAAGAATGGATGTTTCTCTTCACTCAGTTCCACAACTTCCATTCGTTCTCCAGATGTATCTGTATTCCTACCCACAAATTGCAAGCCTGCTTCTTCTAGTTTTGGTACTAATTTTTGATTTACCTCATATCTATGGCGGTGTCTTTCCATTACCTTCTCTTTGCCATACAGTCTATGGGATATGCTGTCTTTTTTCAATACTGTTTCTCTGGCACCAAGTCTCATTGTTCCACCCATTCGTTCGGTATCTCCTTCGGGCATGAAGATAATAGCATCTTCTTCATCTTTCACAAGATCGCTGCAAAACTCTGCACTGTTTGACTTTTCTATTCCTAGCACATTTCTACTATACTCGATCACTGCCGCTTGCATGCCTAAACATATACCGAGAAAAGGCGTTCCGCTCTCACGGCAATACTGAATTGTAGCGATCTTGCCTTCCATACCTCTACTTCCAAAGCCACCGGGGACAACAACTCCATCAACATATTTGAGATCTTCGGCAGGATTAAGGCTTGACACTTCAAGATACTCTAGACGAAGTCTTTGCTTGGTGGCAATAGAAGCGTGAGTTAGGGCTTTCTCGACTGACAGATAGGCGTCCCCCTGTTCAATATACTTCCCCACTACTGCGATGACAACTTCCGACTCCGGTTCATCGACACTATCTGCTAGTTTGTTCCAGTCTTGAATCACTTTACTTTCTGAGATATCTGTAATATCTGAGTTACTATAGTTTACACCTTTTTGAAACGGCCCTAGTCTTAATCGTTGCAAGAGCATGGAGTGTAGGTTCTGCTCAATCATCATTAATGGAACTCGATATATATTTGATACATCATGAAGAGATAGTACTGCTCCTTTGGGCACGGATGTGAACATCGACAGCTTTGATATTGTACCAGGTTCCAATGGTGCACTGCCTCTACAACATAAGAAATCAGGTCTTAGTCCTAGTGACATCATGCCTTTGACTGAGTGTTGTGTTGGTTTAGTCTTCTGTTCCGGTGGACTCCCCATCACTGGAACCAATGATACATGACAGAAGCAAAGATTTTTATATCCAAGATTCTCTTGTAGCTGACGCAAGGCTTCAACAAATGGCATGCTCTCAATATCACCTAAAGTACCTCCAAGTTCTACAATACATATCTCTGGAGGTTCATCAGTATCGATACTATTATCCTTGGCAGATTTAGAGAATCTTGATACAGGTCGTTTGGAAACTCTTAATATCCATTCTTGTATAGCATCTGAGATGTGTGGAACTACTTGTACAGTCTTGCCAAGATAATCTCCGACTCTTTCCTTTTCTATAACAGATTGATATATCTTTCCAGTACTGAGATTACTTTCTTTTGTTAAACTCACACTCAAGAATCGTTCATAGTTTCCCAAATCTAAATCTGTCTCTCCACCATCATCAAGAACAAAGACTTCTCCGTGCTCAAATGGAGACATGGTACCTGCATCAACATTAAGATATGGGTCAATCTTTAAAGCGGTGACTCGGTATCCCATAGCACGGAAGAGCTAATGTTGTTAAGTTGCAATGGTGTATTGTATGTGTTAGTAAAAATGTGCATATGATATGACATATGATATGAATTTATGAACTGATACTCATACACAACTTACCACTCCAATCGACGATGCTGTAACACCCTTTCCAATACCCGATAGTACTCCTCCAGTAACAACAACAATCTTACGATCTTTATCATGTGTGTCTTGTATGAGTGTTTCAAGTGTGGATGGTAGACTTCGTAGTTGATGTTCATTGATAATGCTTTTGTTTATTGGTGTTGTAGCCGTCGACACAAATGGATAGGCATGTGGTATTATTGCAAGGCAAAAGATGACAAGCCATGCTGTCTGGAGAAGAAACATAATGGCCTATATATTACATTTATCACTTGATACTTGGTTTAAAAGTCGGCCATACATAGTAGCTACCTTCTGATGATAATGATGGATTTGGCGAGAGGTATCCCAACTTTATTCCCCTTGGCTTTGAGATCATTGAATGAAATCTTTAGTTCTAGAATTGTTGTGGCAAGCTGACAAATACCAACCAAAATCTACAGAGGCAAACATCGGCAATGTCTACTATGGCCGGTTTGTCATTTATTCAAGTGCCTTTTATTAATTTGCAATCAAATAAATGCAATCCATTAGCAGATAAACACTCTTCTCCAACACAACTAATTTCTAGGACTGAGTTTGATGCAGCATATGATATGTACCAAGCACTGCATATACGAGGATATAACACATCTTCACAATTAAAAGATAAGCAGTTCAATGCCAGTGATATACAACCATTATTTGAATCATTGAATGAACAAGATAAGAAATCATTTTGTATAGAGAATAAAGCAAATGAAAGTAAACAATCACCGAGTCAATTTCTATCAACTAATGATACAATACAACGGGGATATTGCAGTTTCCTAGTACAGCATAGTAAAGTGGAGATGGACAAATTATTATCAAATCGTCTTCCATTAGTTCATCTACCTGTTGTAAATAGTGAATCTGATATTAACAATATGATAAAAGTTGATTACGGACCTGCGGTTTGGTTCTTCTTTGGTAAAAACTACATCAATTATGGGAAGAATAGTGATGATAATAACACTAACATGTTACAGGGTAGACCAGAACATACAGATTCGGTTACACACGATGGTACTTGGCATTACCAATTATCTGGAACAAAGATATGGAAATTGAGACCTACAATGGAATTAATGAAAAGAATAAATCAACAAAAGGCAGAGACGAAATCTCTTTCTCGCACAAAGAGGAAGATTGACAGAACAAATGATACATTTAATCATGATGATAGTACAGACAAGAGTTATATAGAAGTCAAATGTGAGCAGGGTGATGTACTATTCCTAAACACACGATTATGGTGGCACAGTACATTGATACCAAAACAAGACGTACCATGCATATCATATGCTCGAGATATATACTTTCAAAACACAGAACAGTCAGGATTTTGTAAATCTAACAATGAGCAAAGCAACAACAAAGATGATAGTCAAGTGAGTGAACAAGATAATATAAAACAGCAATCGTCAATGACTAATGTTGATGGTACCTATGCTGCAGAAGATGTTGAAGCTGAAACCATCCTATTCACAGAACATACCATGCCAGATTGTGAATTGCACAGATCAAAAACAAATGCAAATTGCCAAGTAGTGGAATTGGATGATGAAAAGACTGGCGAAAGTTATATGGCAGTTGTGACATTAAGAGATATAAAGGCTGGAGAATTTTTCTCTGTATTAGAGACAGACGATGAAGAGGATAGCGGAGAAGAAGAATGTGAGGATGATAATGATTGGAAAAATGAAGATCTGATTAAATGTGAAAGAGCAACATAGTCAAATAACGTTTAATGAAATATTGCAAAACAAAGAACATAAATCTTCCTTAAGAATAGCACTTACACGATCTAATTTGTAAGTTTCAAACAAGGCAACCCCTTTTAAAACTCAACTGTCTTCTTCAAGGTACTTGTAAAGTGTTTTGATGAAAGAACTATGGTCATACTGCCTGTAGATGAAACTGTAAAGCCAAATTAAATTTTTGGCTGCCTGCTCAGCCCCCATTTGATTCGTACGTTTGGGTGTCAATCACTACCTTGTTGTATTCGTATGTTTGGGTGTCAACCACTACCTTGTTGTGCTCTATTTTCCTGCCAGTGCTTGTCAAAGCCATCCCATGTGTAAGGACTTAAGAATGTGTATTATAGCAAATGCATCACTCATGGTGGAGTTACAACCAAGACAAGAGTATCCCGACTTTTCGAGGGAAACTGAGCCATTCGATTCGTACGTTTGGGTGTCAACCACTACCTTGTTGTGCTCTATTTTCCTGCCAGTGCTTGTCAAAGCCATCCCATGTATAGGTAAGGACTTGGGAATGTGTACTA